>Ga0075109_1002245_pt1 | contig 10926 bp, 7 predicted proteins | sample AntAceMetag02UKD_FD_69798 | JGI IMG/M metagenome (GOLD analysis project Ga0075109, IMG submission 69798) | Saline lake microbial communities from Ace Lake, Antarctica - Antarctic Ace Lake Metagenome 02UKD | ecosystem: Environmental > Aquatic > Non-marine Saline and Alkaline > Saline | place...
TTTGAACCTAAAAAGCGCCGAAATCATCGACCACCTCGCCATCTAGAACCAAATAGTTTCGTCTCTGAACATAAGCTTCACGAATAAAAAGGTATCTGTCACCTACAATTAAGCCATCAAGCGCTAACAGCGAAGAACGAGTATCTGTTTCCCTAAGTGCAAAGAGCCCTATCTGAGCAGAACCACCGTCTTGATACTGGATTGGATTAAACAAAGTATCTAACACTAAGCCAAAAGAATCTCTTACATTACTGGCGCCAAAAACTGGCAGCATTAGATAAGGTCCTGACTTAACTCCCCAGTAACCGAGGGTTTGACCAAAATCTTCTTCATGTTTTTGCAGCCCAAAGTCGCTCGCAAAATCGAATATGCCACCAACGCCTATCGTAGTATTCACCAATAACCGTCCAGAATCGCTCAGCGCGTCATCTAGTTTTAGTTGCAGCAGGTCATTTACGAAAACATTAATGTCATCGATATTACTGAAGAAATTGCCTATACCTTGGCGTACAAAACGCGGCAAAACGGTTGTATAAGTAATCGCCACCGGCCGTACTATCAGCTTGTCGAAAAAGTCATTGAACGCAAAGCTGCGTTTATTTAGCTCGTTCCAGCGGTCGTCAGTCTGAGCGTAGATAGGTGTGCTCAGACTGACGACCGCCACGATCAAAGCTAGGAAGCTAAGTCGAGCAGCGCTAGTTATTTTCTTCAAACTCGTCATTAAGGGCCCAAAATTCATGTCATCTTGATCTATGGTGTCAAACATTTAGGGTCGCAGTAGAGCGAATTACCACTCATTATTGCTAATTTATACCGCAAGCATTAGCTCAAAATAGAACACTAGAATCACTACCTCACAAGATTAATCGGACTACAAGGCGTCCAATATACCAAAATTGTTACTAATAGACCCAATAATTAGCGAAATAGCTCAAACTGTTTTTGAATTCTTTTAGCAGATACCTGCACTTTCGTCCCCAAATTTTGCGCAAATACGGAGACTCTATATTCCTCTAGCATCCACCTTAACTGCACTATTAGCTCTATGTCATGTATTTCTATGGAATCTCTGAGCTGCTCGTAGCGTTTCCAGTACAGCCTTATTTCCTTGCTGATTTCTTGATCTTTCGGCCCCAGATGAGGTGCTTTGTTTAACCTTTGCTCAATTGCAGCTAAATACCTTGGAAACTGCTGCAACCAGCTTACCGGCGTTTGTTCTAGGAACCCATCAAAAACTAAGTTTGAGAGTTGGGCAGTTATATCGCTCACTGCATAGTCTATTGCAGATGATTCTTTTTCTCGTAAAAGCTTTCGAACCCCGAATTGCTTATCCACGATAGCCGCTAAAAGGCTTTGTAGTTCTTCGCCGCGGGGGATCAATTTTGATTTCCCACTTTCAAGTAACGCGTCAAATTCAAGTTTTGTCTCAGGCCGTTCTACTTCTAATTGAAAAGCCTCCATGTAAGCCGCTTCAAGTAATTGATCAATATCGATGATGCTAGCGCCATTCATTTTTAGAGCCATAGAATTTAAAAATTTAACGCCTGATTTACGAATCGAATTACGCTGTTGCACGCTGCGAAGCATCAATAACCGTAGCAACCCAGATCGATTTGCCTTAACAGCTTCTGCTTGATCAGTAAAAAGCTTCACTCCTATGCTTTCACCCTCATCTACTAGACCGGGGTATCTAATAAGCAGGAGGTCGTCCCCTACTTCGAGCTTTTTAGGAAGCTCATCGATATTCCAATCGGTTAATCCTTGGCACTCTAGTGGGTGTAAGCTCGCAGAAACATCTGTATTGTGCTCCTCAGTGTCTAACGAGAAATCACGTTTAAGCGCCGCGAGGTCTCCACCAAACCCTAACTCCAATCCATCCTCACCCAGGACCCTTATTTTTGCTAGTAGGTGCTTAGGAATTTCAACAGAGCCAAAATCGGCAGCGGTTAAATTTAGCTTCTTCAGATTGCGCACATTACGAATAAGAGCGTCGGTCAAACTGCCGTCAGCCGATGACATTAGGGGGAGTATTTGGTCTATAAAGCCACTTACCGGTATAAAGTTTTTCCGTGTTGCTTTGGGTAGTCCTTTTATCAGGGTTATACATTTTTCTCTAATATTTCCGGGCACGGCCCAATCAATATCCGCCTGAGTAAGCTGGCTAAGCAACAACTGTGGAATATCAATGGTTGCTCCGTCTCTATAATTACTTGGATCAAAAACATAATTAATACTTAAACGGTTACGGTTCACTGTGGTCAGGTCTGGAAACTGATCAAAAGCACCACCGTTAAGACTCTCTGCTAACATCTTAGAATGCTCAATATACAAGGTATGTTTTGTTTGCATTGCAGTGGCCGCAGTGGCCGCAGTGGAAAAAACATCATCCCCTTTTTCAGGCGTAGACTCTGCCTTCTTAGCGTTTAAATTAGACCGAGCGTTTGTTGTTTCTGAATTAGACTCGGCGACTGCCTTTTTCGCAAGCTCTCGAAACCACGTTTCAAGGGATCGAGTAGATAAAACAGACTCTGGCAAACTTTCATCATAAAAACGGATAATATCGGATTCACTGAGAATGTAATCAGGACGCCGAATCTTATCTTCTTGCTTTGCCAAGGCATCAAGAAAAGCTTGGTTAGCAGAGTAAAATGGTAAGTCAGTTTTCAGCTGCCTACCCGTCAATCCTTCGCTGATAAAAATTTCCCGAGCCGCTACGGGGTCGACGTCAGAAAAAGTGATAAGCGCTTTTTCCAATAAAGTCAGGCCGTAAAGATGCACCTTTTCAAAGGCCATAACTTGTTGTCTTTTTTTGCTCCAGTGAGGTTCAAAGTATTCACGTTTCACCAGATGCAGGGCCATATTCTCTACCCACTCAGGCTGAACCTTGGCAGCCATCGAAGCGAAAACTTGGTGAGTTTCAATCAAGTCCCCAGTGACGATCCAATCAGACTGCTTTTTACTAAGCACGGAACTTGACAGCAATTTGAATTTTCTATTGCGGTTCCCTAAGTATTCATTGCCCTCGCTCTTACATGCAATTTGATTTAAGGAACCACTAATGATGCTCTCATGAACCGGCTGGTATTCCGCAGCGCAGCTATTTATTTTCCACCCAAGAGACTGGCAAGACAAAAGTAACTGCCGATGAATTTCCCGCCACTCTCGCATACGCATATAGGAAAGAAAGTTCTGTTTACAGAACTTTCTAAGTTGAGACTGATTAAGCCGCTGTCTCTCTATTTCATACTCGTGCCAAAGGTTTACAAAGGAAAGAAAGTCAGAATCTGGATGATTAAACTTTTGCAGTGCTTCATGAGCGGCCGACCTGTTTTCTGCATTGGTCTCACGTGGATCTTGCGTACTTAGCGCACTGACGATAATCAAAATCTCGCTCAGACAATCTCTTGATTGCGCAACAACCAACATGCGCGCAAATTTGGGATCAACTGGCAATTTCGCCATGCAACTCCCTTGCCGAGTTAGCTCTCGCGCAGGGGTCAGTGCATTTAATTCATATAAAAGTTTGAACCCTTCATTAACTGCCTTGGTAGCCGGCGCCTCGAGAAACGGAAACTCGTCAACATCGCCAAGGCGCATATAACGCATCTTTAAAATAACCGAAGCAAGATTAGTTCGGCGTATTTCAGGGTCGGTATACAGAGCCCGTGAGTTAAAATCTGTTTCCGAGTAGAGCCGAATGCAGACCCCATCCGCAATTCGTCCACACCGCCCCTGCCTTTGATTTGCGCTGGCTTGTGACACAGCCTCGATGGGTAATCGCTGCACTTTACTCTGCAGGCTATAACGACTGATCCGTGCAAAGCCTGTATCAACCACGTATCGAATACCTGGCACAGTGAGTGATGTTTCAGCGACGTTTGTCGAAAGTACTACTCGTCTACCCTTGTGGGGTTTAAATATTTTTACCTGCTCAGAATGCCTTAGCCGCGCGTAAAGGGGCAATATTTCTGTATTAGCTAAACGACGCTTACGAAAAGCTGTTGCCGCCTCGCGAATTTCTCGCTCACTGGCAAGAAAGACCAAAACGTCGTTGTGCGCATAAGCCGCAGAGTTATTTTCGCTATAGAGCCTAGCGACAGCATCGACAACGCCATCAACCAAAAAATCCCCATTGCTTGCACTGTCTTTCTCATTACTTGACTCCAACAGCGGCATATATTCGGTGACAACCGGAAATGTTCGGCCAGACACAGAAACAATCGGGGCGTTATTAAAGTGCTTTGAGAATTTTTCTAAATCGATCGTTGCCGATGTGATAATTAATTTAAGATCAGGTCGCTTAGGTAAAAGTTGTTTCAAAAACCCCAGCAGAAAGTCGATATTAAGAGATCGCTCATGTGCTTCGTCGATAATAATAACTTCATATCGGTTGAGAAAACGGTCTTGCTGAATCTCAGCTAAAAGAATACCGTCCGTCATGAGTTTAAGAAAGGTTGATGGGCCGACTTTTTCGTTGAATCTTACTTGATAGCCAACCCCTTGGCCTACCTGTACTCCTAGCTCTTCGGCTATTCGATCCGCTACCGAAACCGCTGCCAAGCGCCGCGGCTGAGTATGACCAATAAGCCCTCGTCTTCCCAATCCGGCGGCCAGACACATTTTTGGTATCTGGGTTGTTTTGCCAGAACCAGTATCGCCGGCAACGACTAATACTTGGTGATCAGATAATAGCTTTGCAATTTCATCAGCTTTTGCACTGACGGGCAATTGATCAGGGAAATTGATATGTGCTGGAATCGAGGAATCGCGTGCCTGACATTTCTTTTGCGATATTTTTATAGACTCGGCAAGTGATGCTAGCGCATTACTGTCCAAGCAACCTGCTGTGCTGCCTTTTACAACTTCCTGAAGTTTTTTACGCAGTCGAAACGCATCCACTATCTGACACGAATCCAGTTCTTGTTCTAGGGATTCAAGCACACATCATACTCTAAGGATTTTAAGGCTCGGAAGAACCGCGGGTATTCAATCGCGTAACTCACGACGAATGATCTTACCGATATTTGATTTTGGAAGATCTTCTACAAAAACCACAGCACGCGGCAATTTATAGGCAGTAAGACCTTTTTTGCAATGACCGATAAGCTCTTCTGAGGTGAGCAACTGATTTTGCCTCACCACAAATAATTTCACAGCTTCTCCAGTTCGTTCATTGGGCACGCCAATAGCAGCACTCTCCAAAACTCCAGGGTGGCCGTTGACCCAATCTTCCACTTCGTTAGGAAAAACATTGAAACCGGATACCAGTATCATGTCTTTTTTGCGATCTACAATGCGGATGTAACCATCACTGTCGACATTGACATAGTCGCCCGATTTAAACCAGCCATCGGCAGTAATAGTCTCTGCAGTTTCTTCAGGCCGATTCCAATATCCTAGCATCACCTGTGGGCCTCTGATCCAGGCCTCCCCAGTTTCGCCTTGAAGAACTTCTTCTCCTGAATCTGCCATTGCTTTTAGCTCTGTCTCAGGTACTAGAGGGCCAACAGTCCCCAGCTTTAACCGGCCTGGGATATTTACCGAAACCACTGGCGAGCATTCGGTTAATCCGTAACCTTCAAATATTTCGCATCCTGTTACTTTGTGCCACTCCTCCATAACCGAACTTGTCATCGCCATCCCTCCGGCACCACAAAATTTCAAGTTCTTGAAATTAATTTTGTGAAAGTTTTTGTGCCTCAGCATCGCCAAATAAAGGGTATTAATCCCAACGAAGCCATTGACGGTTACTTTACTCAGTAACTTGATTAAACCATCCAGATCTCTTGGGTTAGTAATAAGAATATTATGATTACCTGCATAGGGCATTGCGAGGCAGTGTAAGAGAAAGGCGTAACTATGATAAAGCGGCAATGGTGCCGCGATAATCTCAACCTTATCTTTCATGACCGCTAGACATCTAGAGCGAAGCTGCATCATGTTTGCTATCAAATTATTATGGCTTAGCATTGCCCCCTTTGATATGCCAGTAGTGCCGCCGGTATAAAGGATAACGCACACATCATCGCCACGAGAAATAGGCTCTGGCCGAGTATAGGCAGGATCAAAACCCTTCAAATCAGTCAAAGATAGTGCAGTAGGCAGGTTATAGGCCGGCACAAGCTTTTTAAGGTATTTTATGCCAAAATTTATGATGTGGCGCTGGAGTAGAGACTGGAAATCTCCAAGTTTTGTAACGAAGATTGACTCTATTTCAGTCTGATCTAAAACCTGCTCCAATTTATTACAAAAATTCTCCAAAATAACGATGGCCTTTACACCGGAATCGTTAAATTGATGAAGCATTTCATTCGCGGTATATAGCGGATTCGTGTTTACAACTATCAGACCAGCCTTTAACGCGCCATACAAAACGATAGGAAATTGAAGAACGTTAGGCAGCTGGATCGCGATTCTGTCGCCCGGTTTTAATTTAGATTTTTGCTGTAACATGGTGGCAAAACGATTACTAAGCTCGTCAATTTGGCCATAGCTTAGGGTTTGTTTGAAACAACTGAAACCTGGTCGCTCGCTGTGCTCTTTGCTAACGTAATCGAGCACTTCCACCAGTGATGAGAATTTTTCAGGTCTAAGGTCTTCGCCCAGTCTCTCAATCATAAATAATTCATTTCGTTAGCAGTGTCATCGCTTCTTCAAGCCCTTTAACAGACAGCGGGAACATACGATCTTCAACAAGCTCTTTAACGACCTCAATTGAATAACTATGTTCCCAATAGTCCTTTTGGGTGGGATTAATCCAAATCATGTGGTCGAAATGTTCGGCGAGTCGATTTAACCAGACAGATCCCGCCTCTTCATTATAATGCTCGATGCTTCCGCCGACGTGGGTGACTTCATAAGGAGCCATGGTGGCGTCGCCAACGAATATCACTTTATAGTCTTTAGTGAACTTATTAATAATGTCAAATGTCGATGTGGTCTCTGCATGCCGACGCTGGCTTTTGGTCCAAACCGACTCATAAATAAAATTGTGGAAATAAAAATATTTTAGATGCTTAAATTCGGTTCGAGCGGCTGAAAAAAGTTCTTCGCAAAGTTTTACATAAGGGTCCATCGACCCGCCCACATCAAAAAATATCAGCACTTTGACCGAGTTATGCCGCTCCGGAACCATCTTAATATCGAGTAAACCCGCGTTCTTTGCGGTCGATGAAATCGTGTCATTTATATCCAATTCATCAGCAGCTCCGGTTCGAGCAAATTTACGCAGCCTGCGCAGTGCCATTTTTATATTGCGAGTACCTATTTCAACTGAATCATCCAAGTCGCGATAAGTTCGCTTATCCCAAACCTTGGCTGCCTTGCCTTGCCGGCCACCTTCCTGACCAATGCGAATGCCTTCCGGGTTATACCCATAGGCACCAAAAGGTGAAGTGCCACCGGTGCCTACCCATTTATTACCACCTTCATGGCGTTTTTTCTGTTCTTGCATTCGCTTACGGAATTCTTCCATAAGCTTTTCTAAACCGCCCAATGCTTCTATTTGAGCCTTTTCTTCATCGCTGAGCATGGACTCTAATTCTTTGCGGAGCCAGTCATCAGGAATTTCATAGAGAGAAAGGTCATCAAGAATATCGACATTTTCAAAGTATTTGGCAAAGGCTATATCAAACTTATCAAAATTCTTTTCATCTTTGACCATGCACATTCTGGACACAAAATAAAAGTCTTCGACACTGCCAAAAACAATATTCTGCTTCAGACACTCGAGAAGAGCAAAAAGTTCGGTAAAAGATACCGGCAACTTTTGCGCCCTCAGCGTCATAAAGAAATTGATCAGCATTAACGTTTGGCCCTATGCATGAATGCCAGCTTCTCAAGTAGATGAACATCTTGCTCGTTTTTAAGCAGCGCTCCGTAAAGTGGTGGAATCGCGTTCTTAGCATTTTTATTTTTCAGAATTTCTTCTGGCAAATCGTCGGCCATTAGCAATTTCAGCCAATCAATTAGTTCAGATGTTGAAGGCTTCTTTTTAAGCCCTGGAATTTTTCTTACGTCAAAGAAGATATCCATAGCTTGGCTTACTAGTTCTTTCTTAATGTCCGGGTAATGAACATCAACGATTTTTTCCATGGTGAGGTTGTCTGGAAACTCGATGTAGTGGAAAAAACAACGCCGCAAAAAGGCATCTGGTAGCTCTTTTTCATTGTTACTGGTAATGATTATGATTGGCCGAGTCTTCGCCTTGATAATTTGCTTAGTCTCGTAGACATAAAATTCCATTTTGTCCAACTCTAACAAAAGGTCATTAGGGAATTCGATGTCCGCTTTATCAATTTCGTCAATCAATAGAACAACTTGCTGCTCGGAGTCAAACGCCTCCCATACCTTGCCTTGAATAATGTAATTGCCGATGTCATGCACTTTATCGTCGCCAAGCTGAGAATCTCTTAGTCTGGATACCGCGTCATACTCATACAAACCTTGCTGTGCTTTTGTGGTGGACTTGATATGCCACTGAATAAGGGGCAAATCCAAAGACAGAGCGATCTGCTCGGCCAACATAGTCTTACCGGTACCGGGCTCGCCTTTAATCAGGAGAGGTTTTTGCAAAGCGATAGCGGCGTTAACTGCCATTTGTAGCTCATCTGTGGCTACATATTCTTCAGTACCAGTAAAATTCATAGATCTATTTCCACTACGCGATTAAATTGCGGGCCATTGTAAACAGCGGGCCATTGTAAACAGCAGGCGCGCATTAATACAGTCCCAGTATAACGATATCTAGTTCCTTATTTTAGGTACGATCGTTTCAGCGATCTGGTCTTTTATGGTGCGGCTTGAGGTGCTGCTTGAGATGCTAGAAACTAAGCTCAGCTCAAAGGGATTCAGATGCTGAGCACAACCAATCGGCTTCCTCGCTCTATGATATACTAACGAGCCTTCGTGCGGCTTCCAGCTTTTCCCGCTAATGGCTTTAGCGTTAAAAAGCCAAGCGTTTTTACCCTGCTGATCTCATCTGTATCTGCTTCTTTACAACGCCCGCCTAATGAGCGATATGTGAGACGACCACCCCCCAAGGTTTTCAACACCTTAGTGAAGTTACATCAAGTTCTTCAGGGGCCATTGGGGTCTCCTCAGAGCTAGCTGAAGCATTGTCATCTTCGGTCTCGGTATCAATAAGAGGCAGCAATTCTTCTTGTAATTGTTTCAACTGATATTGCAGCAAATCGACTTGTTCGCTTGCTGCTCGAGCCTCAGATAAAACGTTGTCAGCGACTCCGGTCATAAAAAAGCGCGGCGTTATTGCAACGGCCAGACATATCGTCACATAGTTGAGTTGAGTAGATTCGTCGGATTACCCTCACTTTCAACTAGCAAAGTGCTGCCAAAGACACTGAGTATGAATGGCACGGTGAATGTTACCGGTATGACAATCAACATACAGCTGCCAGAGAACACCCCCCCCCTCTGGCAGCTGTTTAGTGGATAAGGTGCAATAATTAATGACATCTCCTGCTCCTGCCACCCCCACTAATATCATGATAGAGACTAGAGTTGTAAAATGGCCATCGCAGCACACCTCTTAAGCTAAACTACTGTTTTAATTCATTTTTTCAATAAAAGAGTAACCGAGTCGAAGGCTCAACCAGAAAATCCTGACGCAAAAACCGGTGATTCATATAGAGGCACGAGTAAAAACCTTAATTCACACTAACTATTTGATTTTAAGTTTTTTTTGCATAAAAAAAGAAAATCGTTGCGATAACAATGGAACCTAGCAATACCATTAACAAAGGTATTAACGCCCTAGAGACACCCGCAGACCCACCAGTGATCAAATCCAAGGTTGAAACCATCAGAGCCGGCGCCAGCGAATTTCCCTGATCGTTGGCGTAAGCTGGGGTAAATGCCAACCCAAAGTAAAATGCTCGCAGGCTGTAAAACCACCAAGAAGGGCCAACCGATTTAGTAAGATTGTGAAGCACCCAATAAAACAGAGCACCCGCGCTAAGGTAGATTAGCCAAATCAATGAGTAATCAAATTCAGAATTCATAGTGTTCTTTTCATTTGCTTAGCCTTGCGCACTAACCCATCGAATAACGTGTTCTTCGTATCCCTCAGGGTGTACGTATTCCTCCGAAACAACCTTGTTGCTGATCGTGATATCGGCATCCGTTATTTCATCCCTAGAACCTGTGATAAGGGGGTGCCATGGGAACAGTGGCTTATTCATCGCTCTTAATTTATAAGCACAGGTATCGGGCATCCAGTTTGTGGCCTGAATATCCAAAGCTTTGACATCGATGCAGTCAGGCACATTAACAGATCGCTCGTCATAACAACCGCAGCCGCTTGTCTCCTGATCAAAATAACGGCAGACGACTCGGGTCCAAAGCAGCTTTTGGGCATCCTCGTCGACAAATTTTTTCAAGCAGCAGCGGCCACAGCCGTCACATAGAGCTTCCCATTCTGCCGAATTGAGAGACGACAAAGGCATATCCCAAAACTTTTCTCTAAGAGCAGGCTCATCCGCACTATCGGCCATTTTAACTCCCAACCTTTAGTAATTTGCAGAACTCTGTTTCCAATATTTCCTGGCGCCAGTTGTCTGACTGCCCGTCCCAATTGAACTCAAGCGCTTGCTTGGAACGCTTCATAATATCCAGAAGCTGTTTCTTGCGCCCGAGCAGTTCAGGCGCTAATTGGTGTTGGGCTGCTTTCTCTTCCACTATTTTTTGCAAAGCTTTAAGGGTTTTTCGATCCGAACCCTCTATAGGATAATTTAGAATGGATCTGTCCACTGGCGCGTCATCACTGCACTGATCATTCAGAATCTTGGAAAGCTCACTAGCATAGCGCTGAATAAATTTTGGCTCTTGTACTTTGACTGATCTCAACAGGTCTTCATTGAGCACTGCAGCCTCTGCAGCGGATACAGCAATAGCCTGTAGATCATTGTC
>Ga0075109_1002247_pt1 | contig 10920 bp, 12 predicted proteins | sample AntAceMetag02UKD_FD_69798 | JGI IMG/M metagenome (GOLD analysis project Ga0075109, IMG submission 69798) | Saline lake microbial communities from Ace Lake, Antarctica - Antarctic Ace Lake Metagenome 02UKD | ecosystem: Environmental > Aquatic > Non-marine Saline and Alkaline > Saline | place...
CACGATCTGCGCGCGCTCCGCCGGCAGGGACGAACGCCGCTCTCGTGTTCGCTCAATTTGTCAGCGCGGCGCGGCGGCGCGCTCGCCCTCTTGTGCGCCGCGTCGAAATTGTGGGCGTGGGGTCCCGCGAGTGCCACAAGGGAATTGGTTATATCTGGAAACAATAATCAGAGCAGCGCTCTTACGGCTTAGGATTTTTGGCCTAGTATTTGTGGTTCAGGGTTTAGGGCTAAGGGTTTGAGGTTTAAGAATTTAGATATTAGGGTTTAAGGTTTAAGGTTTAGGGTTTAGGGTTTAAGGTTTAGGGTTTAGGGTTTAGATACTTGGGCTTGGGGTTTAGGGTTTAGGGTTTAGGGTTTAGGGTCTTAGGGTTTAGAGTCTATGTTTCATGGTTTATGGTTTGGGGTTCAGCGTTCAGGGTTCAGGGTTTAAGGTTTAGGGTCTAGGGTTTACGGTGTAGGTTTTAGGGTTCAAGGTTTGGGATCTAGGGTTTAGGGTTTAGGGTTTAGGATTTAGAATTTAAGGTTTAGGGTTTAGGGTTTAGGCTCTTGGGTTCAGGACCTAGGGTTGAGTGAGGATTTAGTGTTTGGGTCTCACATCGTGTCTTAGTTCCCAGGATTTAGGGCTCAGGGCTGAGAGTATAGACTAGGATTCTGATTTCCTCACCGGCGAAGTTCTTCTGCGCCATGTACGCGGCTTTCTTGGTGAGCAGGGTCCGCAGGTCTACCTCCACATCGCGGCGCTCGGCGCGCACGGCAGCCAGTGCGGGGCTCGCGTGGTCCAGCACCGCCCCGCCCGGGATGGCCAAGCACCGCCGGATCTCGGGCGCTAGGCCTGCTGGGATCGCTGCCAAAGGCTCGCCCAGCCTAGTCAGCGGGCAGGTGCCAGAAGCTTCGTCATCGCCGCCGCCGCCAAGGTGGATCTTATTGTCTTTACCATCTCCTCCATCGTCGCATCCCGCCTGGTCGTCGGTCACGTGACGGTGCACGCGCACGCACGCTGCCGCCGTGGTGGCGATGTCAGCCAACGCACTGCCATTGAGCACCCGCCCGAGCGCTGCGCCAGCGATGTACGAGCGGACGTCCCTGGCGCCCTCGAAGACGTCGCGCGCAAACCCTCGCGCCGAACATCGCAGCGCCACCGCCGCCGTGGTCTCGGCCAGCAGCCGCAGGCTCTCCTTGGGGCTGGCGCCCAGCGGGAGGAACGGGGTGCACGCGCGCATGCCCAGCGTGGTGGAGGTAAACGCGCGGACCTGCGTGCTCAGCTCCGGCCACTGCAGCAGCTCGCGTGCCTCGGTGTCGAGCTCTGCCGCCGTGGTGGCCCCGTCCTCCTCCACTCCTGCCTCGTCCTCGTCTGCCTCGTCTCCACCCTCCTCGTCGACGTCCCGCAACTCGCTTGCCGATGAGGCATACACGGCGTCCTTCGCGGCGGCGGTCGAGAAACGACGACTCACCCGCTGCGCCGCGCGTGCCTCCGCCGCCACGAATCCCCTTCTCGACCCTGTCCCCTCCCCCGTCCCCGACTTTGGGGACAGAACCACCACGTGCTGGGGCTTTTGCCGTCGCGGTCGGATCTCTCCCAGTGACGGCCCCCGTACGAGCGCCGTGCACCCATTGACGCAGGACGTCATTAAAGCGTTGAACGGTGTCCGTGTCCGCTCCCCAATCTGTTCGAATGACACTTTGAGGAGGGCGTCGGGCGCGGGAGAGGGCAGCGCGACGCTGATGCTTCGGAGACCCCAACAGGAAGAGGAGGAAGAGGTCAGCCGATGGGGGCGGCTTAAGGAGCAGCGCGCGCCGGTCAGAGGGAAGCTGCCTGCTGTTGCTAAGACGTTTGTAGACTACCCTCTCGCCACGTCAACATATTTAGGCAATCCCAAATAGATGTTAGGGCTCTCTTGGGGTGCCCACAAAATTGCTCCTCTGGGATGCTCATTAGCGTCTGCGGTAATGGGGTACAAGGGCAAGGGAGCCAAGGGGAGGAAGAGAGGGGACGTTGGCGACGAGACCAATCACAACTTTGTGGAGGAAGCAGGGCCAGGGTGCTTCATCTCTAGGGGTGCCTCTCTTCCAGCCTGGGCTCTTGGTTCAGAGAGCTTAAATCTCCGAGATTATTCCAAAGGGTCCAAGTTCCCTGATTTGGCTGTGAACCCGGACGACGGCACGCTGTCCGTCGTGAACGCCACCTCCGCGCACCGAGTGGTGCGCCCTCTCCCGACATGCCCAAGGGGTTATGAGTCGGAAGTTATGGGCTTACCCGCTCCCTTCATCATCCCCTAAACTCCTAAACCCTAAACCTAAACCCTAAACCTTAAATCCTATACCCTAAATTCTGAACCCTAAGCCCTAAACCCTACACCTATACCCTAACCCTAAACCCCCCACCTCCACACCGCGCGCCCCGCACATCCGCAGTGTTACATCACGGTATTCGACCACGCGGTGCTGGGCCGCGGCGGCGTGCCCTTCCCCCCCGGCACCTCTACCGACAACCACGGGACCACTCGCGCTTGCGTCACTTTCATCCTCCTTCTCCCGCCCAAGACCATCATTCACGCTGCTACTCTCACGGCGGGGCGGGGCGCGAGGCGCGACGCGCGGGCGCAGAACCCGCGTGTGTCTTAGCGCGTTTTTGTCGCCACCCCACGCGCCCCTGTCGGATATCTCGCTTGGTTACCGTGGTATAGCGTGTGCGGATCGGTGGATCCTTCTGGCCCACACAGCAAATGCAGGTGTTCGGGGCCTCGTAATTACAGAGTTCAGGGTGTAGGGGTTTGGGTGTAGGGTTTAGAGTTTAGGGTTTAGGGTCTAGGGTTTAAGGGTTTAAGGGTTAAGTATTTTGGGTTAAGCGTTGGGATATATGGTTTAGGGTTTACGGTTTATGTTCCTGGGGTCAGGGTTCAGGGTTTAGGGTTTAAGTTTCTAGGGTGTAGGGTTTAGGAATTAGGGTTTGGGATCTAGGGTGTGAGTTGTAGTGTGTGGGGTGTAGTGCATAGGGTTTTGGGTACAGGGCGTATGGTTGTAGGTGCCGCCCGCTCACTCACTCGCGCGTGCGTGTATTCCGGGGCCTTCCACCGGGCTGCTGCTGCTGCTGCGCGCCGCCGGCCGAAGGAACCGTGCCAGTCGCAACGCCTCAATATACACGTGTTGTGCGGCTCACGTTGTGCGGTGCCAGTTGCAACGCCTCAATATACACGTGTTGTGCGGCTCACGTTGTGTGGTCAGAATAGAGCGGCGGAGTGATCGACGCGCGTGCGGCTTATGTTGTGCGGTCAAAATAGAGAGGCCGAGTGACCATCTTGCGTGCGGCCCACGTCCGACGGTCGGAAGCAAGCGCGCAAGTGACCGATGCACGCGCGGCTGGCGTGGCACCATCGACCTAAACCCTAAATTTTAGACCCTAAATCCTAAGCTCTTAACCCTAAATCCTAGACCCTAAACCCTAAGCCCTAAGCCTTAAACCCTAAATCCTAAACCCTAAACCCTAAACCCTAAACCCTAAACCCTAAACCCTAAACCCCAAACCCTAAACCTGAAACCCTTAACCCTAAACACGCCCCTGTCCCGCGGTGCCCAGCTCGGAGATCGACAGTGACGTGCAGGATTGGAGCAAGCACCCGGCGCCCGAGGACGAGCACCCGCTGGTGGTACAATCCCACGCCCTCAACTCGCAACCCTGAGCACTGAACCCTGTACCCTCAAAGCCTATACCCTAAACCGTATACCCTCAACCCCTAACCCTTGACCTTTAAAGCTTAAGGCCATACCCTAGACTCAGAACCCTAAACCTTAAATCCTACATCCTCAATTCGAAACCCTAAATTCCAAACCCTTAACTTTGAACCCTACACCCATAACCCAGAGCTGTTACGTGTTAACCCTGACCCTACCCGAAGCCCTTGCCTTGCCTTTGATGTCCACACCTCCAAACTATTTCTGAGGTGGACTTTCCCGTGGGCGCCCCGGGCGATGGGCCGTACCTGTGCACCCAGGGCGAGGGCGGCGCACTCACGCACTTCTTCTCTGGAAACCTGCACGCCGTTGACTTTAGATGTGAGGTGGGGCGCCGGCCGCTGCCGCTGCACAGGGCCTAGGCTTCAGGGTGTAGGGTGCAGGCTATAGGGTGTAGGCTGAAGGGTGCAGGGTGTAGGGCGTAGGGCGTAGGGTGAAGGGTTTAGTGTGCAGAAAACAAACCCTTCGCCTCGAACGTCTCGAACGTCTCGAACGTCTCGAACGTCTCTTATGTCTCGAACGTCTCGAATGTCTCTTTATACGTCTCGAACGTCTCGAACGTCTCGAACGTCTCGAACGTCTCGAACGTCTCGAACGTCTCGAACGCACAATCAGACAGCATTCATACAATCGAATATCTGGTTATCATGTACGAGCCGTGATGTGTCTTCTCCCCGGGGATCACGGGGGCAGCGGTCACTGGATTTCGCAACCTTAAACCCTAAACCCTTGACCCTTAACCCTAAACCCTAAACCCTAAACCCTAAACCCTGAACCTTAAACCCTAGACCTAAACTCCAGACCCTTACCCCTATATTATAAATTTGGAGCCCTTAATCCCAACCCCTATATCCTTAACCCCTAGCCCTTAACCCTAATCCCTGAACCTCACGCATAAAACCCTCTTCCCAAGATCCTCAACACTAAACCCTAAGCCCTGAATCCTAAATCATAAATCCCGAATCCTTAACCCTGAACCTTGAACCCTAAACCCTAAACCCTAAACCCTAAACCCTAAACCCTTATTTACCCCTACACCCCAAACCCTAGACCCCAAACCTTAAATCCAAAACCCTAGAACCTAAACCCTGGTCCTTGAATCCTAAACCCTACTAAACCCAAGCCCTAAATCCTAAATCCTATACCTATAACCCTAAAACCTTAATTCCCAAACCTGGAGCCTCAAACCCTAAAGCATAAAGCCTAAACCCTAAAACCTAAACCCTAAATCCTAAAATCTAAACCCTAAAGCTTAAATCCTAGACTCTAAGCCCTAAGCCCTAAGCCCTAAGCCCTAAGCTGTAAACCCTAAACCCTAAACCCTAAATTTAAACTCTAATTCCTGAACCCTAAACCCTAAACCCTAAACCCTAAATCCTAATACGCCTGTTTCGCTGTCCATAAGCCCATCATTACGATGCTGTGTGGTGGTTCGCCGCGGCGTGGGGTCCTGCGCCCAGGTGGGCACTCCGCTGGTTGCGGTGGGCGACGGGTTGGTCGTGGAGACGTCCCAGGAGAACACGCTGACGGGCGTGGCGGTATGTAACCTCTTCAAGTGGAACAGCGTCATGCTGCAGCTAGACACCGGCGACGCGTCGGCCGCATCAGTGTCGTCGCCGTCGCTCACTCTGGCGGATGACGCGTCGGGTACGGCGGCGACGGGCGCGACACGCGGTGGTAGCGGCGTGGTGGGAGACGGGGGGCAGACGGCGACCACAGCTGGCGCAAAACACAGCAACAGCGTCGGCGGCAGTGGGAGCGGCGGCGGGTCGTCAGTGCGGGGCGGCGATCTGTTTGTGGAATACGTGCACATCCGAGCCGGGAGCTGCTGCGTGCAGGTCGGGGAGCGGGTGGTGTCCGGGCAGAAGATCTGCGAGAGCGGGTCGGTTGGGTTCAGTCCAGAGCCGCATTTGCACTTCACCGCCTTCCGCTCGCGTGAACCCACGGCGCCCACCACGCGCGTCAGGTTCAGGGCGGCGGCTCCGGCCATCAGCGGAGGAGGAGAGGGAGTCAGAGAAGGGGGCGGTGGAGGCGGAGGCAGAGGCGGAGGAGAGGACGGCGCTTACACTCCAGTGGCTGGAAAGTATTACAACGCCGAGGGGGCTCAGCCAGCGCCGGCGCCCCCGCCGCACGAAGCGGGCGCACGTGTGTCATAAACGCAGAGGGAAGGTGTCGTGTATAAGTAGTTGGAAACGTGCCACGTCATCTACGTCGGTACAGCATGTCCAGGCATCTATATGGACGAATGAACGGTCGAGTATGTTGAACGAAGAGGGCGCTTGCTGCTCTTCACTTACATCTACACTGGTAGACTGTTCGAATCGACCCCCCCTCTCTATTGTTGTAATCAAACGCCTCCCTTGTCGAGACTGTGGTCTTGCTGCACTGTCCTTGCTTGGATATATCACCACTGTCATTCATCGCTGTCATGTCACCACCTCCTCTCCGACCATACCCTCGTGCCAACCAGAACCCCTCCACCGTGCGACGCAAGTGCTTCTCCACCGCTCCTCTTCGCCAAGTCTAACCTCCTCGCCAAGTCTCCACACAGAGGGCGGGGTTCACTTGGAATGCGCTGGCAACGCAGGACGCGTGCCCGTGTTCGTGTTCAGACCGAGTACATTGCGCAAGCTAGGAACGTTGCTTTTCACCCTGTTAGTTCTGGAGCTTGCGGAGGAGGGAGGAGCCCGTGAGCGCGGCGCCGAGACCCTCGTCGTAGAGTCGCGCGACGCGTCGAGAGGATACAGATTGGAACGGCAGCAGGTATCGCCACTCACAGGTACACGTGGAAGGAGACGGGTGAGGTGAGCAGGTCGTCACCGGTATCATGAATCCAGCTGGACCGTGGGTCACACTACACTGCGCACCTACGTCCGTTCCAATACTCAGGTCATCAGCGAAACGCCTCCGTTCGTTCTGACACAATTTGGTGGTACCACCTGCGCCTGTGCGTAAACTAAAAAGAAGCTTCCCCAGAGAGTCTTCACTTCCACTGAGTCTTTTAAGTCTGAACAAGTCTGAAGGTGGATAAATGAAGCTTCCCCAGAGAGTCTCCACTTCCACTGAGTCTGAAGATGGATATAAATGAAGGTTCCCCAGAAAGTCTTCACTTCCACTCGACTGAGTCTAAAGGTGGATATACATGCAGTACTTTCCCGGGTTTTGGTTGGCCCGGAGTCATCCATATTTACATCAACCGTCATACATTCTTATGATTTCAGTGGCCCCGACGCCGCTGCAAATTCCACCTTGGGCCCCCACCAAGGCGCAGGCCCCCGCGAGCACCACTTGCAGCGCCACGAGGGTGGTGGAATCGTCCGGGATGGTGTACACCGCCGCCGCGCCCACTGCCGCGACAACTGCACCTAGCGCAGAGATGGAGCCGGGGGCACTGCGGTCGTAGATGAGCGCCTCACCCTGGGACCAGGGTTCATGAACCGGTACACGCCTTCACCCATCCACCCGTTACCACCCGGTACACTGGGACCAGGGTTCATGAACCGGTACACGCCTTGACCAATCCACCCGTTACCACGTGACCCGTTACCACCCGTTACTGTGTGACCCGGTACACGCCTTGACTCACCTATTCGTGTCTGTGTGATGCCTCACACTCAGGCAATCAGGGTGTGACGATGGAACGGTGAGTCATGTTTAGTGCGGTGGCGGCGGGAGTTCACGACAAAGGGGCTTGAAGTGGAGCGGGGCAGAGGTTGACATTTGGACACATTGCGAGGTGGCCGGTGAAATTTCCCGCCCCCGCCTTGGACAGTAGACCGAGCTTTTCGATGGTGGACAGGGAGGGCCCCACGGACTCGATGATGCCGATGAGGCCGAGCTCCTCGGCGGCGGTGACCGCCTTGCCAAGAAGGCGCAGCTCGGACGCCTTGGTCAGCACCTGGGGCTTCTTCGACACAACCTTTGTCGCAACCTGGGGCTTCCTCGCCTGCTGGACTGCCGCTATCACCTATACGTCGGGGTGTGGGGCGAAATCGGTTTCGAAAGGTGACTGCTACCAGCGGAGAGCTGCGTGCGACTTCCCAGGTGGGGGCCATCATGTACACGGGGTACCGGCACGCAACATACGTGCGATGGTGGTGATACATGTGTGCATCACGTGGGACGGGAGGTTCGCTGACTGGGGTGAGCTGACGCTGTCACTGGCTGATGCTGGGTGAGGACAGGGGGAGAAGGGGCGTTTGCTTTGTCAAAGTAATGTGGTACAGCCAGTGCTAAGTACGACGCTCGGCTGTTCACCTTCCAACTTTTGTTCCATAAAAAGGATCTTTCTAAATGACGAGTTTTGGTCGCCCACCTGGACGCCTGTCTTGGGCTTGCGGGTGGCGCTGGGCTTGAGGACCACACGCTGACCAACGAGGGCGGACGACATGGTGGAGGCCATTCTGTGCTGCGAGGTTGGGCAGGAGGAAGAAGAGAGGCAAGGGAGGAGAGCTTCAAGAGGGAGTTGCTCACCGTTCGACGCAAGGAGCGTGTGTGTGCGCGCGCGTGCCACTTCTCGTCTCAACAAAATACCAAAGCAATTTACCACGTTTGAGGTACTCACATAGCGTCGATTCACTGCTTGGGGATGCTCCAACCGCGGTCAGGGAGTTCTACGCACTGACGATAGGGGGATGAGTGGTGGCCAGGACTCGTCCGGTCCGGACACTGCGGGGTCTGCTTGCACATCTTGTGCGCGACGACGTTCCAGAAGCTTATAAGCCCCCAAAAAAGAAAAACGCGAGAAAAAGCAAAATAAAAAGAGAAGGGATCCTTCAGGGAAAGGGGTCGACGGCACGAGCTACGACCGCCCTAGCACCGCGCCACACACCACGCACTCACCTCGGGGGATAGAAGCTGGGTGAACGTGGAGCGTGTGCGGAAGAGACGTCACGAGCCGCGAAAGAGCAACATCTGGGGACAAAATTACATCCGTTCGGCGCTCCGCCACCTGTCGAAAACGCCCAATGACATCCCTCCGCGTAGTGAAAGGTGTAAACCACTCCATCCAGCCTTTCATCTGACGTGATTCAGTAGTTTGATAATCCAGAAGAAATACGGCGCTATGATTGGCTGCAAATCTCGAATTTCATAGGCTCTCATGAATTACCATTTCATTAGCCAATCACAGCGCCGAATTCAACTTTGATCATCAAACCACGGAATTTAGCCAGATGATCGTGATCTGTGAGGTGCGTGGTACCTTTCCCAGCGTGGATTCTCGAATCCCCAACATACGCCAAGCGCGCAGCCGTTTTCTTTTCCTTTCCCGCTCCCGGAAGAGTCTTTAAAAATTTAGTTATAATCTTATAATTACCCTTGCCATCGCGGTTTTATACCTTGGTATAGTGAACCTCTCAAATGAGGCACGGCAGCTCCATCTTTCGGAACGCGCAAAAGCGGGTGGCGACATTAGAGTACGCAGAGGCGTATGTAGTGCCGTCGTGCATGAGGAGCAATCAGGGAGCGCCTGGAGCAGGGAGATGACATTTCAACTTCAATTTCAACATATCTGCTGTACCGTACACTACTGAACTCAACGAACAAGGTGTTCACTTTACTTTCTTTCTCGTAGTGTCCATAAGAACAGGTATCACCACCCGCTCGGCTGCCCGCCCCGATCTTCTTCACTCGTTCTTCACTGCTGGTCAAACTGTCCGGCTGTCGTGCTTCACTGCTGGCCAGATTGTCCGACTGTGGTTCTTCACTGCTGGTCTAATGGCCAGACTGTCCGACTGTGGTTCTTCACTGCTGGTCTGATGGCCAGACTGTCCGACTGTGGTCCGTCACTCTCGTTCGCTCCCTAATTCTTTCTATACTAGCACACAAAAACGCACCGTTTCGTATTTTGACCAAACGGTTGCGACCAGCGCAGAGCTTGGGCCGCCCTCCCTGCAGTGCTTCCTCCCTCTCGTGCTGAGTCTTCCGCTCCAACCCCCCCTGTATTCTACTTGGCACACACGCTCGGCGCGCGAACCTTTATTCGGGTACGCATGCGACCCTGACAACAGGTACAGTCCCCGCGACGGCGGCGGCGTCGAACCGTATAACCCGGGCCTCCTTCCTTTTCGAATTTCTTTCTTTTCCTCCTCTCTCGGGGTGACTGGGACGTAAGGTTCCATACAGGATATCTGTTACGCATGATGCCTCACGCGCTTCGGGTGGTTTCGTCTCCACTCCGCCTCCACCATCCCTAGCCGCGGCGCGTCCCTCACGTCCAGCTCCCACAGGTAGCCGCCGGCTGTGCCGCCGCTGCCAGCTGTGCAGACGGTAGCCACAGCAGAGGTCGCCACCGCGGGGTCGAGCGCCGTGCACAAGGGCCGCATTCATGCCACTCGCGTCACCACCCTCAGATTACCTACCCACAGGATTGCATCACGTGCTACCAGTCGCCACCTCCTTCAACCTGTAGGTGACAGTGCTTGATGAGCACATTCGTTCGCAGGTTTCTTTTCCTCCTCTCGGGCAGCATGGCAGGAGATGACACTGCTCAACTCAAAGCAGGACAAGACATCGTGTAATTTAGACAGGAGAGATGACAGCGCCCGAGTACAGTTAGTCAGGAGGGGGCGGGTCTCGGGTCCCGGGTCCCAGGTCCCGGGTCCCAGTCGGTCCCCTGCCGTGCACCCAGCCAGCGAGAGACACTGCAGCGTCCCCGCGCACCCGTGTAGAGACAGCGCCTCGAGGGCGTCGCACCGCGCCAGGTCCAGCGAGAGCAGCGAGGGCAGGGGAAGATCCAGCTGGATTGTTAGCAGCGAGCGGCACATGCGCAGGCTCACACGCGTGAGCCGCGCGAGTGAAAGCTGGGGCGGAAACACTGGCCGAGGAAGTGAGGGTGGATGCGCTGCCAAGGAAGATTCGAGCGGGGCGGATGGAGGGGAGCTCAAGACGAAGGACGTGAGCGAGGCGCAAGACGCGCATGTGAGGGATTCCAGCCGAGACAAAGCTCCGACTCTCTTGCCGTTGCCACTGCTGCCTCCGCAGCCGCCGCCACTGCCGCCGCCACTGCCGCCGCCACTCCTGTCTGGTACAACGTCCCTCCCCCCACCGTCGATGATGTCGTCCATGCGGTCATCGTCGTCTTCGTCCTCGGCCTCGTGCGTTTCTGTTACCCTCGAGGATACCGTCGCCGCCGCCGCAGCTCTCCGGCGGCTGCTTCTCCCTCCTTCATCCATGACTTCAACCACCT
>Ga0075109_1002250_pt1 | contig 10906 bp, 7 predicted proteins | sample AntAceMetag02UKD_FD_69798 | JGI IMG/M metagenome (GOLD analysis project Ga0075109, IMG submission 69798) | Saline lake microbial communities from Ace Lake, Antarctica - Antarctic Ace Lake Metagenome 02UKD | ecosystem: Environmental > Aquatic > Non-marine Saline and Alkaline > Saline | place...
CCGGGCGGTCAGGAGGGGATAGCGAAAAAGAAAACCCGCCAGCGCGCGATCGGTTAGCCCCCGGGCGGTCCCGGTGATAGCGGTCGCGAGATTGCGGCGTTCGCCCTCGTAGTCGTCGATCATCACCGTGAGGCGGTCGTCCGCCGGGCGCAGCCGGAAGTCGAAATCGATATCCACATCGGAGAACGGAGAGACGTAAAAGTTCTTAGCCACCCGATGCTGGAAACCCTCCTCGCCCAGATTCTCCGGCTTGAGCAGGTAGGGCTTCATCTCGTGAAAGGTATTGGTGACTTCGACAATCGAAGCGATCAGCGCGCCGTCGGCGTTCCGCACGTAGTAGAACGAGACCGGATTGAAGCGATAGCCCAGCATGCGAGGTAACGTGACGAGCTCTACCCGCACCGAATCATCAGCCTCGACCCCATGCGTGTTGAGATAGCGGATCACCCGCTCTTTAAGCGTCGGGGTATCTTCAATAGTGTAACCATAATGGTTACATTGGGCGGAGTCGGTTGGGTCTGTGGGATTGTAGAGGTGTTCGGTGAGGGGGAGGAAATCGCCGGTGCGCAGGCTGTAGAGATTACTGGAATCGACGGACAGCAGGCGGTGGCGGCGATGAAGTTCCGCCAGTTCGTCGAGATCGACCGACAGCATGAACACCCGATAGACGAAGCGATGCACTTTCGGAAAAAAGCGCGCGTGCATAACCCGACATTCGTAAACTTTGGACCTCATCAAGGCTCCATAATGAGTCCTTCCCGGACTCAAAGGCAAACCACCCAACGGGAAACTAGACTAATATTAGACATCCCACGGGTCGCTCCCTAACAGCAAGTTGCACAACTGGACGGCGCTCCACAAGCCATCTTCGTGGAAGCCGTAGCGCTGGTAGGCGCCGACGAAATAGGTGTTGGTGGTGCCACTCGCATCCGCGTTCAGTCCGGGAATCTCCTCCTGGGCCCGCAGCGCCGGTAGGTCGAAGAGGGGATGAGTGTATTTGATAGTGCGTTGCACCTTGGTGGTATCCAGATCCGCCGCGCGATTGATCGAAACGAAGAACTGCTCTTCCTCGCCGACGCCTTGCAACGAATTCATCCAGTAGTGGGTGGCGGGATCGATGCGGCCCTCCGGACCGCGGGTGAGTTGGTAATTCCAACTCGACCAAGCGAGCTTGGTGCGTGGCATCACCGTCATATCGGTGTGCAGGGATGCGGTGTTGGGCTGGAAGGCAAAACAACCAAGAATGCGACTCTCGGCGGGCGTGGGATTGACCAGCAGTTTCAGCGCAACGTCGGCGTGAGTGGCCAAGATCACTTGGTCAAAAGATTCGGCCTCTCCCCGCGCTGTCATGACGATTACCTTACGGTCCGTGCGCACCACGCGAGTGGCGGCGCGAGTCACGTGAATTCGATCGCGAAACGGCTCAATCATACGTTGCACGTATTCGCGACTGCCGCCGTCTGGAGTCCACCATTGGTGTTGGGTGTCGAGTCCTAGGAAACCGTGGTTGTGAAAAAAACGCAGCAGACTCGAAGCCGGGAATTGCAGCATTTTCTCCGGCGGCGTGCTCCACACCGCCGAACTCATGGGCACTAAGTAGAGGTTGAAAAAATCCTCCCCGTAGCCGCGGGAGCGCACGTAGTCCGCGAGCGAAACCTCGCGCAGGCGGCCATCTTCGAGCGCGGCGACCGCCTCCTTGTTGAAGCGATTGACGGCCCATAGCATCTTCAGAAACCGGGCGTTAAAGATGTTTTTACGCTGCGCAAAAAGGTGGTTGAGTGAGCTGCCGCTCCATTCGAGGCCACTCTCGTCGTCGCGCACCGAGAACGACATCGAGGTCTTCTTGGTGGGCACCTTGAACTGATCAAAAAGGCGGCAGAGATGCGGATAGGTCTCATGGTTAAACACCATGAATCCCGTATCGATCGGCACGGTCCGGTCGGTGCCTAGCACGGTAGCGTCCACGGTGTTGGCGTGACCTCCGATATGCTGATCGGATTCGAAAACCGTGACATCGTGGTGCGGATGCAGGAAGTGGGCACAGCCCAACCCGGAGATGCCGGAGCCAATGATTGCGATACGAGCCATGAAGTTTGGAAAAGAAGCGAGCAGGATGCCCGCAGCGATGAAATGAGGAGAAAAAGGTTTTTGAGTGATCCGGATGAATCAGCTCATCAATTGAACTAATTAAGGACGCGCGGCATGAATAAAATGCAAATACCTACCTTGATCTTACCAGCCGTGCTACTCCACCGCTCCGGGGGCAGCTGGTCGGATAGCGAACCCGGACGTCCGCATGGGTTTGGTTGCAGCCGAGTCCGTTGGTCCCGGGTTTCAGTGGGGTGGTTTGTGATTTGCGAAACACCCACCCGCTGGTGTCCCGAGCCACGCGCCCGACTTTCATCCGAGATGGCGGAGGGCGGACTCGCCGAGCGCGCCAGCGGTGGCGTGGGGTTCCGGCGTGCGAACGGCGGTCTCGGCGCGACGGCGCAATCTCTTAACCGATCACCCCTCTAGCCATCCAGCATGCCGGACAACAGGGTGGCGATGCCGAGGAAGGACATGAAGCCGGCGATGTCGGTGATGGTGGTCAGAATAATGGACGACGACAGGGCGGGATCTTGCCCGATTTTCTTGAGCACGATCGGCACCAGACCTCCGGCGACGGCGGCGATTACCATCGAGGAAATCATCGCGAGGGCGATAATGAGTCCGAGGCCGAGACTGTGGCTCCAGAGCAACACTCCCGCGCCACAGGTGATGGCGATTGCGAGTCCGTTGATGGCGGCCGCCCCCATTTCCTTGAACATCACGCGCGACCAATGCCGCACCGTGATCTCGCGGAGGGTGAGACCACGCATGGTGACCGCCAGGGCTTGGGCGCCGGTATTGCCGGATTGCCCAGCGGCGATCGGGAGCAGAATGGCCAGCGCGGTGTAGCGAGCGATGGTCTCCTCGAACATGCCGACGACGGCGGCCGCGAGGAAGGCGGTCAGTAGATTAATCTGCAGCCAAGGCTGCCGTTTTTTGACGGCGAACCATGCGCTGGAAAGCGCCTTCTCATCTTTACTGACACCGACCATCGATCCCAAATCCGCGGCCATTTTCTTTTTGAGGGTGTCGAGAATGTCCGACTCGTAAATGATCCCAATGAGGCGCTCGTTGCCGTCCACGACGGGGATAGACTCGAGCCGCCCGGCTTGCATTTTATCCGCCACATCGCTGCGCGAATCGAGCACGGTGACGAAGGCCTGAATAGGTTTAGCTAGCGTATTGAGCGACTGATCGGGAGTCGCCAGCACCAGCCGCTGCATGTCCACCTCGCCGAACAGATGCATGTCGTCGTCGAGGAGAAACACGCTGGAGAGCGCTTCAATCTTTTGATTGCGCAGTTGGGCGATGGCATCGGCTACGGCGACACTCGCGTTGAACGCGATGATCCGGGTATCCATGAGGCGACCGGCGCTGTCGTCGGAGTAGTCGAGCAGGTCGCGAATTTCCACGCTCACCGTGGCTGGCATGGCCTCGAGAAAAGCCGCCCGTTGATCCGCCGAAAAACGGCTAAGGATCGCTCCACAAATTCCGGGATCCAAGGCGGTCAGCAGCTCTACGGCCTTGGCGGAATCGAGGGCGAGTAGCAGCCGGTTGGCGACTTCGGGGGCGAGTCGTTCCCAAATCGGTTGCAGCGCGTAGGTAGGTTGTTCACCGAGAATCGTCGCGACTTCATCGCTGGGCATCGACTCGATTTTGCGCGCGGCGGCTTTGGGAAAATCGAGCAGAAACGTGCGGGTCAACAGGTCGGCCGCGGTGGTCGTGGGAGATGTGGGAGCGTTCATGCGTCAGCGTTTTTCCGATTCGAAAAACGTATTGGCCAAGGCGACGATGCAGGCGGTGTAGGCTTGGGCCATTTGGCTGATGATGCCCTGATCACTTGATCGTTCCGCGGGTCGCTCGCCATGCGTGAGTCCACGGCGCAGATCGACGTGGCGCAGGACTCCGATCAGTTTGGCCGCCCGGTCCACCACCGGTAAGGTATCACGAGTGTGCCAGCCCGGATGGTTGGATTCGGTCTCCAAATTCGCGCGGCCGAGTAGGCGTTGATCGGCCGGTTGGGTAAGACTGGAAATCGCCACTGCCGGCGACGCACTCAGCAGAGCGCGGAGGCTAACTTCCCCCTGTAAAAGTCCGTCGCGATCAACGATGGGGATTTGGTCGGGTTCGCCGTTGGCACCGTGCTGGGCGATGCGCTCCAAGGCGTCGGAAACCAAACAATCGAGAGGCAGCGAGAGTCCGTTAGGCATCATCCATGCGCCCACCGCATCATCGGAGTAGTTGAAGACGATCCGCAGGGTGAGCTGGATTTTTTCGGGAAACAGCGCGTTGAGCTGCCGCTGCTTTTCGAAAGGCAGCTGTCTCAGCACCGTGGCGAGGGTGGTATTGCTCAATGCCGCTAGCACTGCCGCGGCGATTTCGGGGGCCATGTGTTGACAGATGCCCGCTGCGTAGTTGGGCAACATCCGGTTGAACACACCCGTGGTGTGATCGTAAGGCACGTTGGATAAAAACGCGGCGACTTCGACCGGAGGTTGTCGCTCCAGCAGTTGGGCGGCGGCGGCGGGCTCCGACTTTAGAAAGGCGAGGGCGAGGCCGAATTGCTGAGGGGCAGCCACGTTATGCGGAGGTCGATTCCGTTTTAGGCGGATTGGCCGGGGCCGGTGGTTTGGTAGCGATCAAGCTGATCTCTTGGTCGAAGATTCCAGCCGGAACGACGGCCTGCCCGGCGCTCGTTTCGAGAATGATCGTGGTCGCGGTGATCTCGGCCACTGTTCCGGTGATCCCGCGGATGCTCACCTCCTGTCCGATCCGGCAGGTTTTACGGCAATTCTGCGCGCCAATGACATTGGCGGCTAGCGTGCGTGCGCCCAATCCGAACGCCAAGGCTCCTCCAGCGAAAAACACGCCCACGATGACCACGAGCGACTCGGTCAGAAAATGAACATTGATACCGAGTTGTTCGACTCCGATGATCGCCATGGTGAAGACGATGGCGAGCTGACTGACCCGACCGATGAGTTCCGGTCGCTGGAACTTAGCCGAGGCAGCGGCGCGCGTGGTGATGGAGCCCACGCCTGATCCGAGCAAAATGCCTGCAAAGATGATAATCATCCCCGTGATGAGTTGGGGCAGGAAGCGGACGACGCTTTGGGTCCAGTCGGTAAAGAGCGACCAACCAATGAGGTTCGCGGCAGCGGCGATGAAAAACAACATCACGGCCCAGAAGGCGACGCGGCCAAGCATTTTGGCGTAGGAAACGCGTAAGGCGCTGGAGCGCAGCCATTCCACGCGCAGGGCCGGGGGTAGAAATGAATCGAGTCCCGTGATCAGCTTTTGCACCGCGATGCGCACGACGTAAGCGACCGCCCAACCCACTGCTAGTAAGACGAGTGCCCCCAACAGTTCGGGGAGCGAGTTAAGCACTTTATCTACGAATGCTTCGTAGGTTTCGTAGAGTGAGGATTGCAGACTAGAGGCCTGAGGATCGGCGAGGGGGGCAGCCATGGGCCAAGTTATTGATCAAGGCAGGACCCTCACCAGATAATAAATGCGGCGATCTCAACGCCGCTTCCAAAACGCTCGCCTAATCGTCGGCTTGCTTCGGCTTGTCGTGGTCGACGCTCAGCTTGGAGACATCTCGCTGCTGCTCGGGTGAGTCAGCCTTCTGCGGCGGTTCGGCTCCGGCGGCTTGCATGGCCCCGACGGCGAGGGCGGCGGCGGTCGGCATGACTTTTTTGAAGGAAGAGTGACCGGCGATGGGTTCGGCTTTCGCGGCAGCGGCGGCGCTCTGCAAATGTTCTTGGCGCATGCCCTCCTCGAGGACGGTTTTAGGCACGCCCTTGAGGCCCCAGATTGCGCCCGTCCATGACATTATTTTGAGGCCGTAATAAGTCAGGTCGATCTCCCACCAGTAGAAACCATTGCGGGTCGAACTCTGGTAACGGTGGTGGTTGTTATGCCAGCCCTCGCCCATGCAAATGATAGCGAGGATGAAGCTGTTGCGGGAATCGTCTTCGGTGTTGAAGCGACGTTTGCCCATCAGATGAGCCATCGAGTTGATGCACGACGTGCCGTGGAAAAGCGCGGTGGTGCTGATAAAGAACCCCCAGACGAGCATCTGAGCGCCACTGGTGCCGAGACCGGGTGCGTAAGCCTGGAGTAAAGCGCCGAGACCGAAGGTCGCGGCGGCAAATAACAACGGCACGACGATATCGAAGCGGTTGAGGAAGACCAACTCCGGGAACTTCGCCAAATCCTTCACCTTCGAGTAGTCGGTGGGGAAATTTCTCCGGCTGGTGATCCAGCCGATGTGAGCCCAGAGGAAGCTGTGCGTATGCGGCGAATGCGCATCGTGCTCGTCGTCGCTATGCCGGTGGTGATGGCGGTGATGATAGGCCCACCATAAGGGACCGCGTTGTGCTGCGGTGCCGCCCCAGAGCGCCAAGAGGAACTGACCGACGCGGGACGTGCTGTAGGTTTTGTGAGAAAAGTAGCGGTGGTAGATCCCGGTGACCGCGAACATCCGCGTAAAATACAACACGACAGCGGCGGTGACCGCGATGGGGCTCCATCCCACCGAAATTACGCCCAAGCAACCCACGTGCAGGATCACGAAAGGCAGAACGCGCATCCAGTCGACCTTGTCGGGTTCGTTACGCATTTTGTCCGCCCCGCCGGGGCAGTAGTCGGCATCGATCCACTGCACCATGGCAGTAGAAAATCGGCGGAAGATGTTCGGTTGGGAAACGCTCACGAAGTATGTCTTAGGTTCAAAAGCCCAGAGCCAAGGGCATCGGCCGGTATTGAGCAAGTTACTCAAGGCATTCTTCGCCCAAAGGTGGGTTTTTGGATTCAGGGAAGGGTGATTTCCGGAATCGGATCGTCGGGCAGGATTTCCTCTCCTTCCCAGCAAACGCGATCATCGCGATATTCGATCAACCGCGCCCGACTGCCGGGGGGGGGCGTTGGAGGCGGGCGGAATGACGATCAAGGGGAGGCGTTTGCCCCTGCGGCTGGCCGCCTAACGGACCGACCCAGTCATTGAGGTCATCAATCGCGATCATCAGCACCCCCTGGGGTCGCTCGGCCAGCGAGAGGGAGGCAAAACGCCCACAGACAGCAGAAGAGTTTTCTCATGAGTCGGGGTTTGGGTTGTTTTATATCACTTGCCCTTAACTTTTAGACTTTAACCACGTCTACAAGCGGGGCGAACGGTTTGATACGGACCCGTCTATGAGCGGAGCCAATGTTATGACACCGACACGTGTATGAACTTAGTGAATGGACTGCCATGACTCCGCCACCGCTGGGTCGGAGTTGGATATTTAGAAGCGAAATGATGGTGCCGCTATGTCGGACATTCGCAATGCTCATAGACGTGTGCATTGCGTTCTCACTCCGTTCCTTGAGTGTCGTTAAGCTCGGTAGTGATTAAAGAAATTCACAACAATCTCGCGGAGGGATAGGAAAGCTAGGTTGGAGTTGGCTAGGTTCGTCGAGCGGGTTAGCGTTCGGGTATGAAAAAAGGTAGCGGAGTGGGGTTCGGTATCCTGTCCCGCGCCGCGGGATCTGTGAAATCGGTGGTTAAAATTCCGAGGTTGGAGACGGATCTAATTAGACGCAGTTTTTGACCACAGATTACCCAGATACGAACCGGATAAAAGGTAGCGGCGTGGGGTTCGATATCCTGTATTAATTTATGACAAGTGTGGTTCAAAAGCTTCGGGGTATGAGACGGATCAATCGAACGGATGGATTCTAAAGTAAAAGCCGAGTGGATGTTGGTATGAGGTAGGCTGGGAGTTAATGAAACTCGGCTCGGTTTTTCGAGAAACCGAACCCCGGCGGGCGGCTCGGGTCGCGGCTTGCGCCGAGTGGATTTTAGCGATGAGCTGATTCAGCATGGACGTCCCCAACGCCGCCTCCCGTGTGATCCCGCCCGTGCGCAAGCGGGAGATCTTTGGCTGGTGTTGTTTCGACTTCGGCAACTCGGCGTTTACCACGATTGTCATTACCGTGGTGGGGCTGCCCTACTTCAAGGCCGTGGTGGCCGGTGGGGCCAACGGCGCAGAGGGCTGGTGGGGCACGACCTTGGCGCTCTCTCAATTGTGCGTGCTGCTGCTCGCGCCGCTGGTCGGCGTGGTGGCCGATGTGCATGCGCGCAAGAAGCGCTACCTCGCGGTCACGGCAATCGTGTGTTCGGTGGCCACGGCTCTGATGTGCGGAATCGAGGCCGGGCAGGTGGGGTTGATGCTGGCATTGTTGTTGGTCGCCAATGTGGCGTTTTCGATGAGCGAAAATATCTGTTCGGCATTTTTGCCGGAGATCAGCACGTCGCAAAATGTGGGTCGAATTTCAGGTTACGGCTGGTCGTTCGGTTATCTGGGCGGACTGCTGAGTTTGATCATCGCGTTGGTGATTATCCAAAGCGGCGAAGGTCGGGCGCAGTGGACGTTTTTAGCGGTCGGCTTGTTTTTCTTCGGGGCGAGTTTGCCGACGTTGTTGCTGCTTAAAGAGCGGGCACAGCCGCGGGCGCTACTGCCCGGGCAGACTTATCGGCAGTTGGCGTGGAAGCAGTTTGGTGATATGCGCCGGGAACTCCCCCAGCACCGCACGCTACTGAGGTTTTTTGGCGCAATGACCTGCTACCTTGCTGGGCTTATGGCGGTAGTGGGATTTGCCGCCGGTTACGCGACGGAGGTTATCGGGATGGAACAGACGCAGATCATTGGGCTGTTTGTGGTCCTCCAGATCGCCGGGGTGGCAGGAGCATTTGGTTTTGGTTTTTTTCAAGATCGGCTGGGTCCCAAAATTCCGCTGATCATCGCGCTCATCCTCTGGATCATCGCCTGCGGGTGGGCGGCGGTGTGCGACAGTGTGACGGAGTTTTATGGTATCGGCGTGCTCGCCGGAGTGGGCATGGGGTCATTGCAGTCAGCGAGTCGAGCGGTGGTGTCCACGCTGACGCCGGTAGGGCGCTCGGGAGAGTTTTTTGGCTACTGGGGCTTCTTCGCCAAACTCGCGGCCATGATCGGAATCTTCGTTTTCGGCCACTTGGTTTCGTTGACCGACTACCGGGTCGCGATCACGGTCATCGCGGGGTTCTTCCTGGTCGGACTATTGATCCTGATCCCGCTGAAGCTACCGCGAGCTCGCCGCGACCCATGAATTTAACTCCTGCGAGTTGGCACGAGGGCTGCATAGGTGAAAACGTGTTCTCCTAGCCGGGGGCACAGCAGGGAGTTCTTTGATTTTGGGGATCGTCCCCTTTCGTTTTCGGGCCATGCGAGTTGGCGAGTTTCGTCGCATGGTTCCGCTCGGTTTCAATCAGACCTCGGTTCGATTGACAGCGTCCAAGGTCTCTCTGACCGCGGGCATAGCAGCCAAACCAAACGGTGTCCTGCCGTCTCAGGACAAACCACATGAACGCAGTAAAGAAACTCGCAATCGTGCTCAGCCTTGGCGCTTGGGCGTGGTCCGCTTCGGCGGCTACGTCGGAGCAAGCCTACGTCGAATCGTTCGACGGTGTGACCGACAGCCCGGTGCCCGTATCGGTGGTGGCTCCTGCCATCACCGCTGCTCGGGGATCGGAAGTCGTCCTCCAATTCGTGGTCGATACAGCCGGAATACCTCAGGGTATTACGGTGGTGTCATCCAACGATGGGGAACTCGCCGCCGCGTCGATCAAGGCCATTAGCGAGTGGCGTTTTGCGCCGCTCGTTCGGGAAGGTAAAATCGTAGAGTCCACCGTGCGACTCCCGATCTATGCTAGATTGCCGAGCGTCTCGCATGATCGCTGGGCGATCAAATGAGACTCGATTGAGTAAACTAAAGTTAGAAATCAACCGGGCCGTCCTGCATCACGCGGGGCGGCCCGTTATCTTTTACCCTTCGTTATTCGGAGCTGGGCGCAACCTGTCGGAAACTGGTTGCGATGTGTCGCTCAGCCCGGCGCAAAACGTTGCTGCGGGTGTTCTCCCCCGATAGCGCCTGTTCGATCTTGCGAATGGGCAGATTGGGTCGACCGATGTGGCAAATGGGTTCGCCGGGTTTGACTGCGGGCAGGGTGGTCATGCCGAGCACGATGCCATCGATCGGAGAGATTAGCACGTCTTGATCGGTGCCCATCAGGGAAGAGTTGGAGGCGATCTCTTGGCCCGCTCGCACGATCTGGCCCGGCGCTACATGGAAGCGTAGGATGCCGCCGACCTTGGCTCGCACCCAAGTGGTGCGGTTCACTCGCGTCTGGTAAGTGGGGTAGGTCGCCTGTCCTTTGATCATGCCCAATTCGATCAACACGTTGCGCACGCCGCGCACCCCGAACTGCACGATGGACGGTTCGATCTTCCAGGGCTCCCCGGCCTCCACGCAGATCGTAGGGCAACCCGCATTGCAGGCCTCGCGGCGGAACGAGCCTTCGGGGCCGGCGCCGCTGATGAGCAGCTCGGCCCCGAACGATTCGGCGATGCGACGGATAGCCGGGTCGGAGAGTTTACCCCGGACGTTCGGGTAGTTGGTCCGTTGGATAGCAGCGGTGTGCAGGTCGATGCCATAGTCGCATTGGCGCACGACGTTGTCGAAAAAGGCATGGGCCACGCGACCCGCCAAGCTGCCGTTGGCTGATCCGGGAAAACTCCGGTTCAAATCGCGCCGATCGGGCAGGTAACGCTCATTGGCCTCGAAGCCGAAGACGTTTACGACGGGCACCAGAATGAGCGTGCCACATTTCAGATCGAGCGAGTCGTTGAATAGGAGGTCATGGATCACGCCGACTCCGTTTAACTCATCACCATGGATAGCCGCGGTGACGAAGAGGACCGGCCCGGGCCGCCGGGCGCGGATCACACGCAAG
>Ga0075109_1002251_pt1 | contig 10903 bp, 11 predicted proteins | sample AntAceMetag02UKD_FD_69798 | JGI IMG/M metagenome (GOLD analysis project Ga0075109, IMG submission 69798) | Saline lake microbial communities from Ace Lake, Antarctica - Antarctic Ace Lake Metagenome 02UKD | ecosystem: Environmental > Aquatic > Non-marine Saline and Alkaline > Saline | place...
AAAAATTCAGTCAATCCTTGAATAAATGCCAGCCAGCTAATTTGTATGAAATTTAACGCCAATGAACACCTCAGCTGACTCTAATAGTCTAGCTGCTCCTTTATATAATTTGGCTGAACATGCTGGGGATCCAAAACATCGCCCGCACGCCACCTCAAATTTGCCAAACCACATAAGTCCTCGATGTGTAACTCATTCCCGAGCGTACTTCCAATCACATTGAGACCTAGCCTTTTTTCAAGAGTCACTGATTCACTCCAAGCATCACCAACTCCCATCCAATGCTTAAACGTAGCACCAAGCCTTTGGTCAAAATCCAGTTTGGTGATTGGCGCGACCTGCTCCTCACCAATCAATACAACCCCGAGTTCAGTGTTCGCAGCGTAAGCACCAAAATACACTTCCCTATCACGGGCATGAAAACACGCGATAGCCGCATTACAGGTTGAACGCTTAATCGCGCCGAAGCACGCAACGGCTAAATTGGACAATGCAATTACCGGTATCTGCGCTGCCATGCTTAAGCCTTGCACTGCCCCAATTCCTATTCTCAAGCCAGTAAAGGATCCAGGACCCGACGCTATGGCTATGCCATCAAGCGCGCTAAGCGGGAGCGCAGTCTCGTTCAGCAGTTCCTCTACCATCGGCAGCAACGATAAGGCAGCCTGCTTAGCAGTCTGTGTTTGGCGCACAAGTACTCTTCCCTCTAGCAACAATGCAACTGTGCAAAGCGCTGAGGAGGTATCAATGGCGAGAATTTTGCCTGATTCAGTCATAGGTAAGGATTCTAAGCGAGGAGAAATAAAAAATCCCCGTTTGATTGCTCAAACGAGGATTCTTTTATCAAGTAGAGATGGCAAGTACCCCCTGAAAGCGGGACAAGCAGTACATGCCTGGCTAAAGCTACTCTTTTCAGCTGTTGCCTACTTCTTGCGGGCTTTTTTCTTAGCTGGTGCTTTTTTCTTTACAACTTTTTTCTTTATTGCCGTCTTTTTGACAGCTTTTTTCTTGGCAGGAGCCTGTTTCTTAGCTGGCGCCTTCTTCACAACCTTCTTCTTAGCAGCCGCCTTTTTCTTCGCCGGTGCTTTCTTTTTTGCTACTGTTTTCTTCGCTGGCGCTTTTTTCTTAGCCGGCGCTTTCTTCTTCACAACTTTTTTCTTGGCAGGTGCTTTCTTCTTAGCAGGTGCTTTCTTCTTAGCAGGTGCTTTCTTCTCAGCAGGTGCTTTCTTCTTAGCAGGGACTTTTTTCTTAGCCACTGGCTTGCGCGTGACTACTTTCTTTGGCGCGGCCTTTTTTGCTGCTGAACGACTCTTAACTGCTTTTTTCTTAGCAACCTTCTTCTTGGCTGGTGCTTTCTTCTTAGCAGGAGCTTTCTTCTTGGCAGGTGCTTTCTTCTTAGCAGGCGCTTTTTTCTTGGCTGGTGCCTTCTTCACAGCTTTCTTCTTAACAGGTGCCTTTTTTACAGCTTTCTTTTTAGCAGGCGCCTTTTTCTCAACTACTTTCTTTTTGGCTGGTGCTTTCTTCTTAGCAGGTGCTTTTTTCTTAGCAGGTGCTTTTTTCTTAGCAGGTGCTTTTTTCTTGGCTGGAGCCTTCTTCACAACTTTTTTCTTAGCAGGTGCTTTTTTCTTGGCTGGTGCCTTCTTCACAACTTTTTTCTTAGCAGGTGCTTTCTTCTTAGCAGGCGCCTTCTTAACTACTTTTTTCTTAACTACCTTCTTTTCTGCCACTTTCTTTTTTGCAGCAACTTTCTTTTTAGCTGCCGGCTTACGCTTGGCAATCTTCTTAGGTGCCGCTTTCTTAAGTGCTGCTTTGGTTGTGACTGCGGCTTTTTTTGCTGCCGGGGCTTTTTTTGCTGCCGGGGCTTTTTTCTTTACCGAGGCTTTCTTAAGTGCCGCTTTTACTTTAGCTGCAGCTTTCTTTGCTGCAAGTGCCGCTTTTTTCGCCGCCGCTTTCTCTTTCAGTGCTGTCTTTTTAGCGGTTACTTTGGCTTTAGCTGCCTCACTTTTGGCTAGCTTAGCCGCTTTAGCAGCAGCCACCTTAGCTTGCTTGGCTTTAAAGTTGGCTGTAAATGTTGCAACAGCCTTCGTTAAATCTGCTTCAACTTTGGCTGCTTCAGCAACTTTAGCTGCTTGCGCCTTAGCTACTATTTCAGCTGCTTTAGCTTTAGCATTCGCGACACGAAGTCTTGCATTTATAGTGGAAGCTTTAACCGAAGCCTTCTTTGCAGCATTTGATGCAGCAACTGAAACTTTCTTAAGCGTTGCAGTTTTAGTTTTAACAGCAGCTTTCTTTGCTGCATTGGACTTCCTGATTGCTGCCGCAACTGCTTTCTTTGCCGCATCAGCATCTTTTTGTATTTTTGCTACGACCGCATTTGCTTTTATCAAAGCGGGGCTTGTAACTTCAGCCACCACCTTTTTCTTAGCAGGGGCTTTCTTTTTAGCTTTAACTTTAGCCATACTCGTTTCTCTCCTAGGTTATAAATCGTGCCCGCTTCAGTTTTCAATCGTCGTTCTTGGCGCTTTGCCGAAAGATATCACATAACTTATCTGGCTAAAAGCAAACAACAATTGAGATCATTCAAACTAATTTTAATTTTGAGTGACCACAACTAATACCGACTTACCGGTGGCATCACCTTCTATTTCGCTATCTTGATCAAAAACTTTAAAAAAGAGTTATCGGTTAATTGATCATACAAGTAAAAACTATAGGTATTAAGCCAAAGAAATCACTTAATCTTGAGCTTTTCTACCAACAGTTCTTCAATTATCTTAGTTTAGTTTGGTTTATTACTTCGTCCACTCGATAGATGGATTGTTTATGTCAGATTTTAGGGCAAAAAAAACCCGAGCAATTGCTCGGGTTTTTTTTGCTGCACTAAATGTTATGACAGCAATTCGTTAATTTGCTGTTTTATTTGCTCAACCGGTGCAACGCCTGATATTTTTATCATCTTAACAGACTCACCACCCTCTTCTAATCCTTTATAAAAGCCGACTAATGGCTCGGTTTGCTCATGATAAACGGCTAGACGTTTACGCACAGTCTCTTCTTTATCATCTTCTCTGAGTATTAGGTCATCACCCGTCTCGTCGTCTTTGTTTTCCACCTCTGGTGGATTAAAAACAACGTGATAGATTCGTCCAGAATCAGGATGTACTCGTCGTCCGCTAAGCCGGCCCACTATTTCTTCATCATCAACGTCAATTTCGAGTACGACATCAATGTCAACGCCAGCCTCTACCATCGATTCAGCTTGGGGAATGGTTCTAGGGAAACCATCAAAAAGAAAACCATTTGCACAATCTGCTTGCTCAATACGTTCCTTCACAATACCAATTATTATTTCGTCTGTTACCAAACCACCAGATGCCATCACTTGCCCGACCTGCAATCCCAGTTCGGTTTTATTTTTGACCGCAGCTCGCAGCATGTCACCTGTTGATATTTGGGGGATACCAAATTTCTCAGTCACAAATTGCGCCTGTGTGCCTTTTCCAGCACCAGGTGCTCCCAACAAAATAATCCTCATTTCAAACTCCCATAATCAATCAAAAATCGTTCTAGTTTATAGCCCGCTCTTTTTTGCCCTCTCCCAAAGCTGATCCAGCTCTGAAGCAGGTAAAGCGTTCATTTTCAAACCTGCAGTATGCAATTCTTTTTCAATCCATTTAAACCTAGCAGAAAACCGTTGGTTTGCACCGCGCAGCGCAGTTTCGGGATCCACGTTCACATGTCTCGCTATATTAACTGCAGTAAAAAGTATGTCTCCCAACTCATTATTAATGGCCTGGGCGTCATTTTGCTCGATAGCTTCCTCAAATTCAGCTATTTCCTCTCTCAGCTTCGCTAATACTGGCTTCAGCTCATCCCAATCGAAGCCTTCTTTGGCCGCTTTGACCTGCAATTTCATTGCCTGCATAACTGCTGGCATTGCAACTGGCACTGCATCAAGAACACTTTCACAATCATCGCCTTTAGAGCCAACACTGTTTTGCGTGATTTGCTTTTTTTCCTGCTCCTGACTTTTTCGCGCAGCCTTTTCAACTCGCTCCTGTGTTTTAATTTTGTCCCAATTAGCCGCAACCTCATCGGTTGCCAAAACTGACTTAACACCAAAGCACTCTACCAATCCACCAGGAAACACATGGGGATGACGCCGCAAAAGCTTTGCAGTAATCGCCTTAGCCACGCCATCAAAATTAAAATCACCGTCTTCTTTAGCTATCTGAGAATAGAACACAACCTGAAAAAGTAAATCCCCGAGCTCTTCTTCTAGCTCTATGACGTCACCTAATTCAATGGCGTCAACAACCTCATAGACCTCCTCCAGGGTAAATGGAACTAAAGAACGAATAGTTTGTTCTATATCCCAAGGACAACCAAACTCTGGATCTCTGAGCATTGTCATCACATCGACAAGCTGCTGTATTGCTGTTTTTTTATCAAAGTCTGCTTGCTTCACTTAAACTCAATCAACCCTAGTCACTAATGTTTATGCAAGAATGTGGTTTGTTTATACACAAAAATCGCTTTATTTCTTTATCAACTCAAACTCGGCCATAGATTCTACATGCGTAGTGTGAGGAAACATATCCATAACCCCAGTTGAGATCAAGCGGTATCCTTTGCTAAGTAAAGAAGCAGTATCTCTGGCCAATGTCGACGGATTGCAGGAGACATAGACAATCTTTTCAGCCTTCAGAGCAGCAACTTCTTCAATGATCTCTGCCGCGCCAGAACGAGGTGGATCTAACAGCACTTTATTGAACTTGATCGAACTCCACGGCTTGTTAGCCATCGACTCTGCCAAGTTTGCCGCAAAAAACTTAACGTTACTAATTCCATTAGCAGAGGCATTTTCATAGCCACGCTGAACCATCTCTTCACTGCCCTCAACTCCAACGACTTCGCCTGCTCGTTTAGCTAGCGCGAGGGTAAAGTTCCCCAAACCACAAAAAAGATCTAAGACGATGTCATCCTCCTTTATAGAGAGCTTTTCCAAGGCTTGGCTGACTATTGCACGATTGATACCCGCATTAATTTGGGTGAAATCCATCGGATGAAAGCTTAACTTTAAGCCGAATTGCGGTAGGGAATACACGAGGCGGTCGGCTTCTCCAACCGGAAATACTTTATGAACGGAATCATTACCTGCAGGCTGTAAATACAAGTGGATACCATTAGCTTTTGCAAATACGATCAACTTATCTATATCTGTCTCAATCAACTCCTCCAAGTGCCTGAAAACGAGCGCCACTTGATTGAGGTTTGATTCAACATCTGTGTCCGGCATATCCCCTGCAGCCACTTCAATTTGCGGGATACTCCGTTTACTTTCCAATGTTCCTATAAGCTCACGCAGCCCAGCAATAAGCTGCGCCACCTCGGGTATCAGTATTGAGCAGTTGTCCATTTCGGTAATGAAACTACTGTATTTTTCCCGAAAGCCGACCAGCACCCCGCCTTTTTTTTCTACTAACCTAACGCCTAACCGAGCTTTGCGTCGATAATTTAAGGTTGCGCCAAGCAGCGGGGCAAGCAATTCAAAATCTTTTTGCTCTAGCCCCGTCGCATGTGTCATTTGCTCCAACAAGACCGATTGCTTGAATTGTATTTGCTCTTGGGGCATCCAATGCTGAAGCGAACAGCCGCCGCACTGTTTCGTAAACTGACAAGGAGGTTCAACGCGCTGCGCAGAGGGGTTATGTACCTCGATAGTTTTAAACTCGTCAAATTTACTTCGTTTGCGAACAAACTGTGCGCTAACTCGTTCACCGACTAATGCGCCATCCACAAAAGCAACTTTTCCTTCTCGATGTGCCACTCCTCTGCCCTCGTGACTAATAGAGCTAATTTCTAGTTCGACCGGCTCTAATGGCAGTTTTTGTTTGCGAAAACGGCGTTTACTCAATTGCTAATTCCTTTGCTTGATAATAGTTATCCAAACAGCTTGGCTACGCGGTGGGGATATAATTGGTGTAAGTTAAAGTTTTGATCCTGAGACTTAATCAGTTTTTTATGGAAATTTTCTATCGCAGCTATCTAAAGAAACTAATCAATTCAACTATCCAACAAATACTCCGGTAGAAAGATAGCGATCGCCGCGATCACAAATAATGGAAACTATAGTGGCGTTCTCTAATTCTTGGGACAGTTTTAGCGAAGCAAAAACGGCGCCGCCTGCGGAAACCCCACAAAAAATCCCCTCATGGGTCGCTAAAGCTCGCATGGTATTTTCAGCATCAATTTGCGCAATATCTATTACTCGATCGACACGACTCGGATCAAATATTTGAGGTAGGTATTCTTTGGGCCAACGGCGGATTCCTGGGATGCGAGAGCCTTCCTGTGGCTGTAAGCCAATTATTTGGATATTGGGGTTTTGTTCTTTTAGATAACGAGAAACACCCATAATAGTGCCGGTAGTCCCCATTGAGGACACGAAATGAGTGACTTGACCCTTGGTGTCTCGCCAAATCTCGGGGCCGGTCGTCATATAATGAGCATTAGGATTATCTTGATTTGCAAACTGGTTAAGCGCCTTTCCTTCCCCAGCTTTTTCCATTTCAAGCGCCAAATCACGAGCGCCTTCCATGCCCTGACTTTCAGTAACTAATATTAATTTCGCCCCGTAGGCGCTCATCGAGGCCTTGCGCTCTGAACTCATATTATCGGGCATAATCAGAGTTAATCTATAGCCCTTAACCGCAGCTACCATGGCTAACGCTATTCCGGTGTTGCCGCTGGTGGCTTCGATTAAAGAATCTCCAGGTTTTATCTCACCTCGCAGTTCAGCTTGGCGAATCATGCTAAGAGCTGCCCGGTCTTTGACTGAGCCGGCAGGATTATCCCCTTCCAGTTTGCCTAGAATGGTATTAGAAGTGTCTCCGGGCAGGCGCTGCAATTGCACCAAAGGGGTGTTACCGATCTGGCTTTCGATGGTTTGATAAGGCATGTTAAATCTGGTCGTAACTAAGGTAGGTAAATTCTACATTGATTAGTGAATCGGATAAAGGCAATGGGCTTTAAGTCCTCTGCCTGAACAAAGAACGACTGTGCAAAGGCTTGTCTCCTAAGTGCACAGCGAGGGCAATACGCAGCAATCTTTTTGCAGCGAGAAGAACACTGCGCTGTGAAAAGTCTAAATCCCCGAGTGCCAGTAGATCAGCGCCATGAAACTTGGCTGATTCTGGCGAGTCATTAGCGCCATTTTCAATCAGGGAGAAACCTCTGCTCGGGCTAAAGCAATAGGTCTTGCCCTGCTCTAAGGGTAGGCCTGCCTCAGAGTCTGACTCAAAATTAACTCCATAACCTAGCTCTACCAGCAAGCCTAGCTCGAATTTACGAAGAAGTACTTCTAAACCCTCATCTCCCTGCAAGGCCAATAAAGACTCTTGATAGGCTAAATAAAGGGGTTTGTGTTCCACATAATTATGCAATAGGCGCGTGAGCAGCTCATTGATATACATCCCGCTAAACAGCCTTTGGCCTTGTAGATTGAGTGCCGCGACACTGGGCTCTGAATCAATAACTGTTTTAACGTCGCCGCGCCCGCTAAAAGACAGCAACAGGGGCTGAAAGGGCTGCAGACTGGATCGGTATTTGGATTTTTCTCTGCGCGCACCCTTGGCAACAGCCCGCACTCTGCCATAGTCCAGACAAAAGAAGTCCACTAGCATACTGGTATTTTGAAATGCCTGTCGGTGAAGCACATAGGCCGGCTGTAACTGGACTCGATTTTCCATGAGCTATGCTTATTAGGAAGTAGAGAAGATTAAAATTTGTAGGTTACACGCCGAAGGTTTTCGTTAACCGATCACATGCTGAGCTAGGGATCTATATAGCCAAGGCTTTGTAAGGCTCGTTCATCATCCGCCCACCCAGACTTTACTTTAACCCAAAGGTTTAGCATGACTTTGGTATCAAAGCTGCGCTCCATGTCTTCCCGAGCCGCTGTACCGATAGTTTTCAAGCGCTCGCCATCTTTGCCAACAACAATTCGCTTCTGGCCTTTTTTATCAACCAGTATAAGGCCGTGAATATGCAGTATCTTGCCATCCTGTTCAAATTTTTCGATTTCAACAGTCGCCTCGTAAGGAAGTTCATCTCCTAACTGACGAGTCACCTTCTCGCGAATAAGCTCAGCGGCTAAAAACCGAGAGCTACGATCGGTAACCTGATCATCAGGGAATAAAAAAGGCCCCTCTGGCAGATATTTTTTTACCAACTCTTCCACCGACGGCAAATTATGCCCGCCCAGCGCTGATACCGGCACTATTTCTGCAAAATCAAACTTCTCCGACATGGCTTGAATATGAGGGAGTAATTCTTTTTTGTCTTTCACCAAGTCGATTTTGTTAATCACTAGCAAAACAGGCACCTTAGTTCCCTGCAAAAGCGACAAAACCAATTCATCTGCGGCTGACCAGGTTAACCGCTCAATAACGAAAAAAATTGCGTCGACATCATTTACAACCGATGCGACTGTCTCATTCATCACCCGATTAAGAGCTTTGTTGATATTGCCATGCAAGCCGGGGGTATCCACAAAAAGGCATTGATAATCGGCACCACTGGCAATTCCCAGAATCCGATGACGAGTTGTTTGAGGCTTACGCGAAGTTATGCTGATCTTTTGCTTCAGCATATGATTCAACAGTGTGGATTTACCAACATTAGGCCGACCTACGATTGCAACAAAGCCACATCGGGTTATTTCGCTTATTTCAGTCAATTTCTGCACTCAATTCGGTTAAGAGTTTTGCAGCAGCTTCTTGCTCAGCTGCACGTTTACTTCGCCCTATTCCAAGCTGGGTATTTTCCAGCGTGGCAACGGAACAGGAAATGGTAAAAACTTGATCGTGGGCAACACCCTCTATTTTTACCACTTCGTATTGGGGTAACGCCAAACCTTTAGCTTGCATTAGCTCCTGTAACTGGGTTTTTGCGTCTTTGCTTTCCTTTAACGTATGCTGAACATTGATTTGAGCAAACGCCCAAGCACGCACCTGCGCCTTGCAAGGCTCAATGCCACCATCAAGATAAATAGCGGCAATAATCGCCTCTACAGCGTCAGATAAAATTGAATCGCGAGCGGCTCCACCGCTGTTGCGCTCGCCACTACCCAAGCGCAGGAAGCTGCCTAAATCCAATTGACGCGCAATAGCTGCAAGCGCAGGCTTGCTGACCATGCTTGCCCGCATTCGACTAAGCTCACCCTCTGAGGCGGCCGGGAATTCTTGATACAGAAGTTCGGCGACAACAAACCCTAATAAAGAATCGCCAAGAAATTCGAAACGTTCATTGTTATTTTTCTCAGCGCTACGGTGAGTTAACGCTTGCTTGAGAAGCTCTAAATCAGCAAACTGGTGGGGAAGCAATTGCTGAAAATTTTCCACATTATTGATCATCTACTTACAGCAAAACAGTGTTGAACTTTGCAAAGACATCTAAATTTAACAATAGCTCAACTTGTCTTTCATACGCTATTGTCGCAACTGGCTTGTCGTTCTCTTTGGCCAATCGAATACTTGTCACATCGAAATATTGCACGTTGTTGATTCGCAGATTATCACCCACTCTGAGTCGAAGCTCTCTGGTATTTAGTTTCGCTATTCCCCCCAATTCGATAAGGTCTTTGGTATAGCTGGAGACACTATTATGATCGGTGTACAAAGGTCCAATTCTTAGCGCACAAGTCACAAATACGACCGTTACCACAAGTATCATAGTTAGGCCGAGCTTTGATGCCCCTGCCTGCCGTTTTAAATTAGTCACTCTTAGTGCTTTCATAATCATACTAGCTAATCCCCATAAGGAATTTCAATTTGCCTTAGAACCATCTTAGCGAAGACCTGTGCCCCACGAGATTTCAACAAAAGGTCTGTTAGGTTATCGCGTTCTTTGCCACCAACGTTAATCTTAGCCCTTACAGCGGAGAAAACACTAGAAGCATCGCAGTTTAGAGTTCAATGACTATTTTATTAGCTGATTCCTGGAAAAAGTGGGCAGATGCAAGCCGGGTTCCTTATGCATCCAAACTGCAAACGCTTTACCAACAATTTGAGATTCAGGAACAGCGCCCCATTCTCTGCTATCCGCACTGTTGTCGCGATTATCCCCCATCATAAAATAATGCCCGTTGGGAATTAGCCAGGTAGTTCTGGTGCGTCGGCTACCAGCGGCATCAATAAACTGTGCGGGGTGTTCAACATCACCTAATAGCTCGGAGTAAAGCGTACCAGACAATTCACCAACACTGGTGTCCACAGTAATGGGCCCCACGAAAGCCTTGCTGATCATTTCACCATTAATGTAGAGGTTTTTATCTTCATAGCGAATGGTGTCGCCTGGCAGGCCAACCACCCGCTTTATATAGTATTGATCTACGTGAGGCGGAATAAATACCATCACCTCGCCCCGCTTAGGCTTATCAATATCGATCAATTTTGTGCCTATAACTGGAAGCCGCACACCATAGGCAAACTTATTCACCAAAATAAAATCCCCAACTTCTAGGGTAGGGATCATGGAGCCAGTTGGAATTTGAAAAGGTTCAACGAGAAAAGACCGCAAGGCCAGTACTATTAGTAGAACCGGGAAAAACGACTTGGCATATTCGATAACTATCGGCTCTTGAGCCAAAAGTGCAAGTTGGCCCTCAACTTCAGCTTCAGACTTATTCTTAGCGTGATTACGCTTATAGTCTTGTATGTCTGCATCGCGTGTTTTCTTGATCAAAAAACTATCGAGCAGCCAGAGGGCTCCGCAAAAGGCAACCAAGCAAACTAAAATCAATGAAAAATCTACATCCATCTTTTAACTATCCACTTTGAGTACGGCCAAGAAAGCCTCTTGCGGTATTTCGATATTACCAACTCGCTTCATGCGCTTTTTA
>Ga0075109_1002269_pt1 | contig 10861 bp, 6 predicted proteins | sample AntAceMetag02UKD_FD_69798 | JGI IMG/M metagenome (GOLD analysis project Ga0075109, IMG submission 69798) | Saline lake microbial communities from Ace Lake, Antarctica - Antarctic Ace Lake Metagenome 02UKD | ecosystem: Environmental > Aquatic > Non-marine Saline and Alkaline > Saline | place...
GCCAGCGGATCGGAAGGTAACCGGCCGGGATGAACCGTGACCGGCGCTCGCGGTCTCAATGGGGCAACGGAATTAGGGGTGGCGGTGAGATGGATCATCTCTCCGCTCTCCAGACTGTGAATCTGCAGCGGCGGTGGCCCCACGGCTGGAGGGCTGTGATGATCGTCTTGCGCCGGCGTCCAGAGCCCGAGCGGCTCAAGGGTCGCTGCGATGTCCAAGCGCGACTCGAGCACTTCGAGTAGTTTCATCTGCCCGTGACAGAGGGGGCACTTCAGCGGGTCGGCTCCCCAGACCTGTAATATTAGTTGTCGCCAGGGGCGACGACGACGTCGGGTGCTTGCCGGTGCGGTGGCAGGGCTCGAGGCTGGCTGTGTCGCGGCGGCTCGCTTCGAGCCGCGCGCCCGATTGCTGTAGGCTCCGTAGTAGCGGAGCATCGGCACATTTTTGGGCGGTAGATGGGTGAGCAGGGCGTCAATAAACGCGGTGCCGCTGAACACTTCAAAGTTACGACGGGTGCGCCAGTGCTTAGCGGAGCGATAAAGCACGGTGCCTGTGCGTGGCTCGTAGGTGATCTTCTCCAGCGAAAAGGGGCAGCGGATGAGGTATTCGGCGAGCCGCTGGCGTCCGGCGGTATCGGCCGCGGCGAGCGGGGACTCGCCGGCATCGAGGGTGAATCCGCTGTGCCGCCACGAGAGCAGTTTCGCCACGAGGTCGGGGCCGATAGCTCCGGCTTTGAGCAGGCGGCTGAGCACCTCTTGGCGCCAGATTTCGGTCAGATCGGCCCAGCCGCCAGCGGGCGCGAGGGCAAAGCTGTGGTCGCGGCGCCAGACCCCCCCGGTCACGAGCACATGGAGGTGAGGATGCCAGGTCAGGAAATCGCCAAACGTCTGGGCGGCGATGACTAAGCCGGGCTGGCCGTCGGGAGTCTGCGTGCGCTGGCCCAGCCACGTGCTCAGGGCGGCGTTGGCGGCGTGGAAAAGTTCGCCGAGCAGGGCGCGCTTGCGCTGAAAAAGCGGACGAAGGAGACGCGGGATCGTGAGCACCACGTGGCGATGCGGCACGGCCTGGCAGATCTCCTCGGCGATGACCGGAGCGAGCGTGAGCGTGCGCCGCTGGGCGCACGAAGCGCAGATCATACGCTGCTTGCAGGTAAACGCGTGGAGGAACTCGTGAGCGCAGTCCTCGCACCGCCAGCGGGTGAAGCCAGCGTGGAAATCTCCACAGCGCTGGAAGGCCCGCACGGTGGGAGCGACCGCCCGAGCGCGTTCGGGATGGCTGGCTTGGTAGTCGGACCAGTGCCGATCAAACACCTGCCAAATGGGGGAGGCACGCGGGTGACGGGGACGATAGCGACGGGCGACAGGCACAACAGCATCCCTAGCCAGGAGGCGGGGATATGCCTAGGGACGAAGCTCACGGGTGGTTTATTCAAACCGGTGTGAGGGGGGGGAGTGGCGAGGATCACGGAACGCCTGCAAGCAGGCTCCTACGCCGGAAGGATGCCTCACCTCGCGTGAGGCTGCGGGGGAGGGGCGGGAAACGCGTTCTCTATTCCAACGTTCTTTTCGGAGAGGCAACGGCGGACGGCCCAGCGGTCCGTCCCTACCGGTTGGGATTAGGACGAGCGTCGGGAGTCCAGAGGTAGGGCCACGTGTTGGCGGAGGTGGTGAGACCGGCCCGGACGGGGTTTTGGCGGATGTAGTTGGCTTTGAGTTGTAGGGCCCTTTGATCCCGGAGGCGGTGATCAAAGAACTCTCGTTGCCAGTTGATATCAGCGCATTTTGCGGTGTTTTCCTTGAAATTTGCTACGACCGTTTTCATCGAGCTGGCAGGCGGAAACGAAATCAACGCATGGAGGTGATCCGGCATGAGTAGGCTGAGCCGACAATGCCAGTTATGCCTTTGATGACGGAACATGATAGCCTCCTTAATTTGGTCGGCGATTCGAGGAAAACAGAGTTGGTTTGCGCCCCGGGGTTGAGTGCAAATCGTGATGAAGAATATTGCGCCGGTTTCCACCCAAGAGGGAGGCAGATGCCCCAATGATTTCCGTTGAGGAAACTCGTTCGGAATACCTTCGATGTGATCAGGCATGGGGGGGGACGAGGTAGGGAGGTGGGGTAGGGACGGACCGCTGGGCCGTCCGACGGTGGAGTGGGGATGCGGTGGATTTTTCTTGGAGGCAGATTCGGACGGCCCAGCGGTCCATCCCTACCTATTTAATCCGCAGCACCGCGTAGTTGCGCTTGCCTTTGCGGAGGAGGAGATACTTGCCGAAGAGCAGGTCGGCGGGGGTTAGATTCCGCGCGATGTCGTTGCTGCGTTCGTTGTTCACGTAGATGCCGCCAGCCACGATGTCCTTGCGGGCTTGGCCCTTCGAGGGGCAGAGGCCGGCTTGCACGACGAGATCGATCAGGTTGGAACCTTCGCCGCTGAGTTGATCCGGCGCGAAGTCGGTAGTCGAGACTTCGCCGACGACGTCTTCGAAAACGGTTTCACTGATGCCATCCAGTCCGCCGCCGAACATGATGGTGCTGGCCTTTTGCGCGTCGGTGCAGGCATCGGCCCCGTGGACCAAAGTGGTAACCGCCGCCGCGAGGGCCTTCTGGGCGGCGCGGGCGCCGGGGGCGGCGGCGAGTTCGGATTCGAGCGCTTCGATTTCTTCGCGCGGGAGGAAGGTGAGCACTTTGAGTAGCTTCACGACGTCGGCGTCTTCGGCTTGCACGAAGAATTGGTAGAAGCGGTAGGGAGTCGTGCGGGCAGGATCTAACCAGACGGCGCCGCTCGCGCTTTTGCCGTATTTGGTGCCATCCGACTTGGTGAGTAGCGGGAAGGTCAGGCCCCAGGCGGTCGCGCCGGATTTACGGCGAATGAGTTCCGTGCCGGCGGTGATGTTGCCCCATTGGTCGGTCGCGCCGACTTGCAGTTCACAATCGGACTCGGTGCGCAGGTGGTAGAAGTCGTGCGCCTGCAGTAGCATGTAGCTGAACTCGGTGTAGCTGATGCCGCCTTCCTCGAGGCGGGTGCGCACGCTGTCCTTGGCCAGCATCAGATTGACGGGGAAGTGTTTTCCGATGTCGCGGAGAAATTCGAGGTAACTGAACGGCGCGGTCCACGATGAATTATCGACGAGCTGCGCCGGGTTGGTGGCCGAATCGAAATCGAGAAACTTCGCCAGTTGGTCGCGGATGGCGGCGATGTTGGCGGCGACCTGGTCAGGAGTCTGTAGATTTCGTTCGGCCGATTTCCCGGAAGGATCGCCGATCATGCCGGTCGCTCCGCCGGCCAGGGCGATAGGGCGATGACCGTGGTCTTGGAAGCGACGTAGCGCGAGTAGGGGGACGAGATTGCCCACGTGGAGGCTGTCCGCGGTCGGATCGAAGCCGGCGTAGAGGGTCAGCGGCCCAGCGGCGAGGCGCTGGTTCAGCGCATCGAGATCAGTGCAGTCGGCGTAGAGGCCGCGCCATTGGAGCTCGTCGAGAATGTTCATGGTCAAGAGGCCAAGCAAAGCGGTCGGAGTTTGGCGGGGGCAAGGGGGAATTGCAGCCCCACGAACCGGGGCAGACGCAGAGGAGCTAATGTCGACGACGGGTTGAGAAATAACGGGGCTTCTAAGTGTAAAAACGGGTTGCAGCTTATTTCAGGAGGCCGGTAAGTTAGAGTTCCTTTTCGCCTAACGTTCGGGCGGACACACTAACCATCCCTTAATCCATTCCATCATGCCCATCGCTGTAGGTTCCACCGCCCCCGATTTCTCCCTCAAAAGCAAGAACGCCGACGGCCTCGCCGACGTTAAGCTCAGCGACAACGGCGGTAAGGCGACCGTGCTGTTGTTCTTCCCGTTGGCCTTCACCGGCGTCTGCACCCAAGAGTTTTGCGATGTCACTGCGGGTCTCTCCGCTTACGAGGCGCTCAACGCTCGCGTGATCGGCGTCAGCGTCGACAGCCCGTTCGCCCAAGAGGCTTGGGCCAACGCCAATAGCATCAAAATCACGCTCGCCAGCGACCTCAATAAAGAGGTCACCCAGGCCTACGACGTGGTGTTCCCCATGCTCGCGGGAGTCGGTGATACGTCCGCTCGCGCGGCATTCGTCATCGGTGCCGATGGCATCGTGAAATACGCTGAGCAAACCCCGGCCCCGACCGATCTGCCGAACTTCGACGCGATCAAGGCAGCCCTCGCCGGATAAAGTCCCGCGGGGGCTCTCCCCGCGGATGGGGTCACCCGCTCCCGAAGTGAGACGGGCCCGGCCCGCATGTTTTAGTCATCGAATCGAAAATCCTACCTATGAGTCTTCCCAATCCGTTTAACACGCGTGGCACGTTTGAAGCCAACGGCGCCACTCACTCTCTCTATTCGTTACCTGCCCTCAAGGATGCAGGTTACGCGGTCGATCGCCTCCCGGTATCCATCCGGTTGGTGCTGGAGTCTTTGCTGCGCAACTGCGACGGCAAGCGGGTGACGGAAGACGCCGTGGCTTCGTTGGCTAGCTGGCAAGCGAAGGCCGAGCGCACCGCCGAGGTGCCGTTTGTGGTGGCCCGCATCGTGTTGCAGGACTTCACGGGCGTGCCGCTGTTGGTTGATCTCGCGGCCATGCGTTCCGCCGTTGATCGACTGGGCAAGGATTCGAAAATCATTGAGCCGCTCGTGCCGGTCGACCTCGTCGTCGATCACTCCGTGCAGGTGGATTTCTCGGGCTCAGCCGAAGCGCTGGCCAAGAACCTTGATTTGGAGTTTTCCCGCAACCGCGAGCGTTACCAATTCGTGAAGTGGGGTATGCAGGCCTTCGATACTTTCAAGGTGGTGCCTCCGGGTATCGGCATCGTTCACCAAGTGAACCTCGAATATCTCGCCAAGGGGGTGCTCAAGGACGCCAACGACACTTACTATCCCGATACGCTCGTCGGCACGGATTCCCACACGACGATGATCAACGGTCTGGGCGTCGTCGGCTGGGGCGTCGGCGGCATCGAAGCGGAGGCCGGCATGCTGGGCCAACCCGTCTATTTTCTCACCCCCGATGTGGTGGGGATGCATCTCACTAATGCGTTGTCCGAAGGGGTGACCGCGACTGATTTGGCCCTGACCATTACCCAGATCCTGCGGGAGAAGAAGGTGGTCGGAAAATTCGTCGAATTCTACGGCCCCGGGGCCAAGGCCTTGCCGCTCGTTGATCGCGCGACCATCGCCAACATGGCGCCCGAATATGGCGCTACGATGGGCTTCTTTCCGATCGATGAAGAGACGGCCATCTACCTGCGCGGCACGGGCCGCGACGAAGATCACGTCGCGCTCTACGAAGCTTACTACAAAGCCCAAAATTTGTGGGGCATTCCCGAAAAGGGCGATATCGACTACTCCGTCGATGTGGAACTCGATCTCTCCACGGTGGTGCCGAGTGTCGCTGGACCGAAGCGCCCGCAGGATCGGATCGTTCTCCCGAAATTGAAGGAGTCCTTCCGCGATCTCTTTACCAAATCCGTGGACGAAGGGGGCTTTGGTCGCGACCAAGCCGATTACGGCACCACGGTTGAGATCAGCCACGAAGGCACGGTGACCCAGTCGGGCGGTGGTAGCCAAGCGCCTGCGACCGTCAATGATAAATCCGAATCGGAAATGGCGGCCGAACATCCCGCCCCCGCCGAGGTCGTTGCCACGACGAATATAACTGGTTCGGTTACCAATGGCAGTGTGTTGATCGCGGCGATCACCAGCTGCACCAATACTTCCAATCCCAGCGTCATGTTGGCGGCGGGCCTCCTCGCCAAAAAGGCAGTCGAGCGGGGTATGAAAGTTAATCCGTTGGTCAAGAGCTCACTCGCTCCGGGTTCGCGCGTTGTCACCGATTACCTCAACAAGACCGGCCTCACGCCGTATCTCGATAAGCTCGGTTTCCAAACGGTGGGCTACGGCTGCACCACGTGCATTGGCAATTCAGGGCCATTGGATCCGGCCATCGAAAACGCGGTGGTCAAGCATGACCTAATCGCGGCCTCGGTGCTCTCCGGTAATCGCAATTTTGAGGCTCGGGTTCATCAGAGCATTAAATCCAACTTCCTAATGTCGCCGCCCTTGGTGGTCGCATTCGCGTTGGCTGGTCGCGTCGATCTCGACATGTCTGCCGATCCCATCGCTCAAGACAAGGACGGCATCGACGTTTACTTGAAAGACCTGTGGCCCTCCCTCCAAGAGATTCGCGACGAGATGGCTGCCGCACTCAAGCCCGAGGTGTTCAAGGAACTCTACCGCGACTTCGCGGGCCAGAATCCGAAGTGGAATGAAATCCCTTCCTCCGCGGGCAATGTCTACGCGTGGGACCATGACTCCACCTATATCCAAGAGCCGCCGTTCTTCACCGACTTCGGTTTGGAGTCCGGCACCATCACGGAAATCAAAGGCGCCCGCGCCCTCGGCGTGTTCGGCGATTCCGTGACGACCGACCACATCTCGCCGGCCGGCGCGATCAAGAAAGACTCACCTGCCGGTCGGTTCCTCACCGAAAACGGGGTCGATTTCGTGGACTTCAATTCTTACGGTTCCCGGCGCGGCAATGATCGGATCATGACGCGCGGCACCTTCGCCAATGTGCGGATCAAGAACCAGATGGTCTCGCCCAAAGAAGGTGGCTACACGCTGCTGCATCCGGAAGGCACCGAGATGTCGATCTTCGATGCTGCCGCCGCTTACAAAGAGCGCGGCACACCCCTCGTGGTCATCGCCGGACAGGAATACGGCACCGGCTCTTCGCGCGACTGGGCGGCCAAGGGCACCAACCTACTCGGAGTGAAAGCGGTGGTGGCAGAATCCTTTGAGCGGATTCACCGCAGCAATCTGGTCGGCATGGGCGTTATGCCCCTCCAATTCAAGGACGGCGTCGGTGCCAAGTCGCTGGGCCTCGACGGCTCGGAGATCTATGATGTGCTCGGACTCACGCCGGACGTGAAGCCTCAACAAGATCTCATCCTCCGCATCACGCAGACTAATGGTGAATCCCAAGACCTTGTCGTCACCTGCCGCATCGATACTCCGATCGAGGTCGACTATTATCAGCACGGAGGAATATTGTCCTATGTGCTCCGGCAGATCATCGCGCGTAGCTAACCCTCTGATCGATCGGTGAACTTTTCCCGAGTTCACCGGTCATTGGTTTTGTGACTAAACCCCCAGCAACGCAGTTTTTAGTGAATCCGGACAGCGAGCCGGTAGCTATTCGCGTGGAAGGGAAAGCCTCTTTCAAAAACTGCGGTAGTATCAAAGATTTCATTACCAGGATGATCGACGACGGTAAGCTAAATTTTGTCGTAGATTTCGAAGCCTGCTCTGGTATGGACAGCACGTTTCTCGGCGTGATCGCCGGATCTGCGCTACGCTTACGCAAGACCGATCCTCGTGGCTCCCTCGTGTTGACACACCTGAATGAGCGCAACGATGAGCTGGTGCATAACCTAGGGTTAAATCGATTGCTCACCGTCGATAACGGCCAGTCGGTTTCGTCCGAAAACACGGCATCGCTAAAAACCACGACCGTGTCCGATGAGATCGCGGCGGCTCGCCAAGTATTGGAGTCGCACCGCAGTCTGGTAGAGGCCGAAGGAAAGAATGAAGCGAAGTTCCGCGACGTGATAGAGTTTTGCCAAGACCAGATCGATCAGGCCTAAGCTCCGGGCTCGGTGGGAGCTCGCCGTTTTAAACGGCCCGTCGCAATTGGCGTTTTCGGCAAAACCGCCCTACCTTCAATCTATGGACCGAACGGATCCTGCGGTCGTGAGTTCCCCGTCCTTTCGCTGAGTAGGGTGAAATTGTCGGGCTTAAAGTCCGACCCACATCTGACCGGCTTGCGCCCTGCTGGGTGGGTCGGGCTTTACGCCCGACCGCGCTTCCACTGCCGAAAACCAGCCCCGCCGCACGCGCCGAAGCATTCCCTCGATTTGCCGGTGAATCAGGGGGCTACTTCTGAAACTACCACCGACAATGTCATGGTGGGTGATGACGTGATCTCGCCGGTGAAACTACCGGCAATGGGCGGGGCGTCTTCGGGGTGGCGCGTCACTGCGACGGCGATGTGGTCCTCGCCCACGACGATGCCACTGGTATTGTCGAAGCCCCGCCACCCAGCACCCGGTAGGTAAACTTCCGACCAGGCATGAGTGCTGCCGTGACCTTGCACGGTATCGGGGCAGTGCAGGTAACCACTCACGAAACGAGCGGGCAGTCCGAAAAAGCGGCACGCCTCGATAAAGAGAGTGGCGAAATCTCGGCAGGATCCGGTGCGCGAGGCCAAGGTTTTCGCCGGCCGCTGCACGCCGGGCTCTTCCCGCATCTTGTAGGTAAAGTTTTTCACAATCTCTTGATTGATATGGTCGAGCAGCGCGTAAGTCTCAATCGATTGGCCCGGTTGCCAAAAGCGTTGGAGCCAGTCTCGCACGATGGCGCTATCGCTGGGAAAGGATAGCGTCTGAAACGGGATCAAATCGACCCGTTCGGAGGGATCAAAATAGAAAGGGAACATGACCGCATTTTCATCGACCAAGAAATTGAGCGGCTCACTTTCGAAATGGCTGATAACCTGATTACTGCTGATCGACAGCTCGGTGGTAGGTTCAAGGAATTCGACTACGGCCACGGAATTTCCGTAGACATCGCGGTGCCATTTAATCTTGTGAGCCGGACGGATGGTCAGCTCCGAATGGTCCAGCTGGATATCGTAACCGGCGCGCGGTCGGATCATTAATTTGTGCGGCAATAACGTAACCGGGGACGGGTAGGTGTAAGTCGTTTGATGTTGGATCCGGATACGTTTCATAAGAGAGAAGCGCTCTCGATGCAGGTTGCCTAAAGGCCCCGCAAGTCGAGCGTAAGGGGAGCGCGGGCAGAGTTGGTGGTTTCCTTAATCGGGGCCGAGGTTCCGACCAAATCCTCGCGCAGGTTGATGCGCTCCGCCACGCGAGCGGCGGCGGCATCAGCATCGGCGGGCAGTCCGTCATAGCCTTCGCCGTGGCGCTTCCAATTGAGGAATTCGAAGGCGTGCACGATGCGGTGTTTGGCCCCGGTGTGAAATTCGATTCGGAGCGGAGAATGCGCCTTGATTTGCGGCTGTAATCCCCAGGGGTTATCGAAAAGCCGGTAGCGAATTCCCGCCACCGCGGTGCCGTCTTTGAGTCGAGTCAGGGGTAGGGCGATACCGTTCACCGTAGCCCCTAAGACGGCATCTTTAGGCAGACCGATGACGCTCAGTTCCAGGCGATCCGTGGTGCTGTCGACCACGCGCCCCGTGCCTTCGTGTTCGCCCATCACGGGCCAGGGCTCGAGCGCATGTCGCAGCGTCCATTGCATCGCGTCGGTCTTGAATTGCGTGATGACCGGGAAACGAAAATCAAGCTGCGCATCGAACGTATCGGCGGGGAAAGCGAAGCCATGTCCATTCAGATAGGTGACGATCGCGTGCAGGTCCTGTCGTAAAAAGTGGGGTAGGGCGTAGCGGTCGTGGAGTTGTTCACGCCAGTCGACGATGGGTGCGTCGTAAGGTTTTTCTGCGAAACAAGCCGTGAGGGCCCGCAGCAATAGATTGGGCCCGAGCAGGGCATCGGGCTCGGCTACCATTTCAAACGCTCGGAATTCGATGAGACCGTTTTGACCGTTGGACGCATTGTAGTTGTAGAACTTGTCCACACTCAGCTCGGCGCGGTGGGTGTTGCCGTTCCAATCCATCAACAGGTTCCGCAGCATCGCATCAATTTTGACGGGATCGCCGGGGGCTGCCATGGCCGCCAGGTCCTTGAGCGTGATTCCCAGTTCGTAGGGCAACGCGTAGGCGCTCTCGTCGATGCGGGGCGCTTGGCTGGAAGGACCGGTAAACAAGCCGCTGAACGCGTAAGACATCGCAGGGTGGTTCTGCAGAAAGCGCAGGAAACTACTCAGCAAATTGGGTCGGGCGATAAAGGGGTTCTGCTCGATACTTGGTCCGCCCAAAATGATGTGAGCGCCACCGCCGGTGCTGACCTTGCGTCCGCTCATCTGGAACTTGTAACCTTGCATGCCGATCGACTCCGTAGCGGCAAACAGACCGCGGATCACGCGGGCGTATGCTGGCCACGACGCGGCGGGTGGCAGGTTCACTTCGAGCACCCCGGGATCGGAGGTGAACGCGATGGATTCGGCGTCCGCGTGACCGGGAGGATTGTAGCCCTCCAACCGAAGCGGAGGCAGGTCTAGCTCGGTGGCCAGCGTTTCGAGGATGCGAACGAGTTCCGCGAAGACTTTGAAGCTGGGTAGGGGGGGTAAGAAAACGATGAGTTCGCCATCCCGGCATTCGACACTCAAGCCGGAGAGCAACGAATCCTCGGGGAGTTCACTCAACGGCAACCGCAGCCCGACCGGACTGTCGCCGGGGATGAGCACCAGATCATCGTCGTCGGGCAGTTCCCATTTTCCGGTGATCCACTTGCCGTCTTCATGGCTGAGGGGCAGCACCCAGCCTGCGGGCTCAAAATAGCTTTGCCACGTCTCGTCTCTGTCCTGCGGGAGCGGGTTCGAGATGAACGCGCGCTCGCGGCGACTGAACCGGGGCAGCAGTCGTTTGGTCGATTCGGAGTCGATCGATTGCAGCTTCGCGGCGAGGTTCTCGAAGGCGGGTAACTCGTGGGACTCCAAGTCGAGCGCCTGGGCCAACCGCGCGATGAACTTCGCGGGCATGGCGGGATCGCTGGCCTTCACTTTGGTTTGATCCAAGCGGAGGCGATCTAAATCACGCCACAGCGGTTCGCCCTTCCGCGACCGGTAGATGCTGACCTGCCAGCGCGGCAGTGGCTCATTGGGGTATTGTTTGCCGAAGGACTGAATAACTACGCCGCCCTTGAATAG
>Ga0075109_1002280_pt1 | contig 10819 bp, 5 predicted proteins | sample AntAceMetag02UKD_FD_69798 | JGI IMG/M metagenome (GOLD analysis project Ga0075109, IMG submission 69798) | Saline lake microbial communities from Ace Lake, Antarctica - Antarctic Ace Lake Metagenome 02UKD | ecosystem: Environmental > Aquatic > Non-marine Saline and Alkaline > Saline | place...
GCCGGGCGCACCTGTGGCGGCGGCGTGGGCGGCGGCGATGGGATCCGCGGCATCGACGCCAGGGGGAGGGTACGGAGCGGGGAGTTGGCGGTAGGCTCGCACGGCGGCTACGATTCCCCGGCGCATGAACGCCGAGTAACGCAGGCGCGCGATGATCTCGCCGCCACGGCCAATGACGTCGCAGAAGTGAATCGGGGGGGACTTGGCGGTGTGGCCGGTTTGCGCGTCGTCGAGGACCCGGCGCAGGTTCACGTGCCCCACCCCAATGGTGGCAAAGTCCAGGCCAAGGCTTTTGTTGAGCTCCACCGGGAGGTGCCTGGTGTCGAGGTACTCGAGGAAGAAATCGTCAACCTTGACGACGAACTGCAGGGTGTGGTCCGAGGTGACGTTGAGCCCGCTGTGCACCGCTGTTGCTTGGGTCTCGTGCTCGAAGAAATCCACAGTCATAAACGTGGCCGGGTTGTCCTCCCCCACAACGGGCCTGTCAATGTCGACGCCGAGCAGGCGGAGTTCAAAGATGTTCTCGCCGAGCGCGAGGTCGTCCATGTCGTCCTCGTCGCTGGTGCCGAGGCGCGTGGTGCCGTCTCGGCTCGCGCGCATCGTCTTGGGCTCGGAGGGCTCGATGATGGACCCGCCGCTGAGCAGCCGCCGGAGCTGCGCCTCTAGCTTGTGAATTTTCCCTCGCCGCCGGTCCAGCTCGTTCTCGTGTGCCTGAACTTTGCGGTAAAGTTCTTCGCTTAGCTTATCTGCGCGCGCCTTTTCCTCCGAGAGAGCGGCACGCAGATCCTCCACCTGGGCCTCTTCAAGCTGCAGCAGCTTCTGCGCCTTGTGGAGCTCCTCCACCTGATCCGAGTACGTCTCGCGCAACCCTCGTAGCTCGGCGCGTAGGGTGCCCTCGTCCATGTTGATGTCGGTAGGCGCCAGGTCGGTGCGCCTGCCCACGGTGCCTGCCAGCCTGGCGTTGTGCCCCATCTCCATGAACACGCTGATCTTGTCGTGCGAAGCCTCGAGCTCCACCTCCATGCGGGAGACGTCGGCGCGGAGGCGGTCGCGCTCCATGCGCACGGCCCTGGCGTCCTCCACCCCACCGCCGCCCATCAACTGCACCGTGCGCTTCAGGTCAGCCTCACGCAGCTCAGCCGCCGACCTCTCACGCTGTGCCTCCACCATCATGGAGCGGATCCGGCGCAACTCCGAGTGCGCCTCGGTGGGCGCGCTCATGGCGGCTGCAAGAAGCTGGTGGTTCTCCTTCTCCAGCGCCAGGCGCTCCTGCCTCGCCTGCTCTAGCATGGGCTCCAGCTCACGCGCCGCCTCCAGCTCCATCGCCAGCCGCTTCTCCTCCGAGGAGAGCTTGAGGTTCTCCTTGCGCTCCTGATTCAAGCGTTTGTGCGTGTCGTCCAGCTGCTGCAGCACGCGGGTGTGGTTCGCCTTCATTGTGCCCAGCGCCGCCTGCGCCTCGTGGTAGCGCTTCTGGAGCACCCCCGCGCGCTCCCATGCCGACTTGATCTCGCCCTGCAACTCCCCCGCTGTGAACGTCGCGGTCTCGTTTCCGCTGCCGCTGCTGCCGCCCGCCCGAAACGGATGCTGCGGTAGCGCGGTGTCGTGCTCACGCGCAAGACTCCCCTCGAGCTCTTCACACAGCGCCTTAGTGTCGCGCAACTGTTGGCGGAGGTAAACAACCTCTGCCGCAGCCTCCCGGAGGTTAGCCATCTCTGCCATGTCCGCACCGCCAACCCCGCCTCTACCTCCTGCCCCTCCTCCCCCTTCGCTGTAAGACGCGTGTGGATCTGACGCACCCCACGCCTGCTGGGGCGCCGGCGGCGGCTGGCGAGCAGCCTGTGGCTCTGGCTTGACATGCTTCACCTCTGCCATGCAGAACGCCTGGTAAAGTTCGGCGAGGGTAACGCGGCCGTCCCCGTCAGCGTCGAGCGTGCGGAGATGGTGCACGACGTGCCTTATCTCCACCCCCGTGAGGTTGGGAACGAGCGTGCGGAGCATGCCGAGAAGGTCGTAGTGGGTCAGGTACCCGGTTTTGCCCTGGTCGAACTGGTCGAAAGCCCGAGTGAGGCTGATCCCGTTAGAGGTCACGAAATCCTTGAGAATCTTGAGCACGGCAGCAAGCTCAGGAGACGAGCCCGCGGTCTTTCCGTGTGCCGTGGTGTTGCTTGCCGCGATGGCGTCCTTGATGCCATTCATGAACTCATCGAAGGTGATATTGCCGTCGCCGTCGAGGTCCAGCAGCATGCGCAAGTACTGCACGTCCCCTGCCGACGCATCCGGCATGACTACGCGCAGCATGGCGGCCACATCATTGCGGTCTAGGGATCCCCGATGGTCGCGGTCGAACGAGTCAAACACATCCTTCAGGCGAGCCTGCTGCGACTTAAGGTACGTGTCCAGGCCCTGGATGAAGCGTTGCTCCTGCGCGCGCTCAAACCTCACTAGATTGCCGTCCTGCAGCCGACCAGCAAGCTGCGGCCACTGCCCAGCGTCCGTGGGGGTTGTGTAGACCCGCAAGGTGTGGCGGTCGAGCAGGTATCTGTGGCTGTTGAGGGAGACTTCCTCCAGGTACCACTCCGAGGCGCCACCGCGGCGGGGCTGGGGAACGCTGGTGCTGTCCATGTGTGCCGCCTGAACAGTGGGCACCGATACCGACGCCGACGACCGCGTGGCCCTGCTGTCGTCTGACTCTACCAAGGAGAGGCTGACGGCGCGGAGAGCTTTGCGGAGCTCCGCGAGGGAGATCTTGCCGTCGCCGTCGAGGTCCAGCTTCGCAACGTGCGCAAGGAGATAGCGCTTCTCTTTCGGGGTAAGGTTGGGGATAAGTTTGCAAAACATAGCGACGAGCTCACGCTGCTCTAGGGTGCCGCTACGATCCTTGTCAAACTCGTTGAAGATGACGTGGACGGTTGAGTTCTTTGCGCTGATATAGCTCTTAAGTTTCATCATGATGTCGTTCAGCTCCACCGAGCCTCCATCGGCGGATGCCTTTTCGCCCACCGCGATGCACTCCTTGAGCGAGTCGACCATCTCCGTGTATGTCACTTTTCCGTCATCATTGATGTCTAGCATGGTGCGGAAGTACCGCTGCTGCGTGTGCTTGGTGCCCGGCATCACCGCCTGGAGGAAGCGCCCCAGCTCCGAGGCGTCCAGCGTGCCCGAATGGTCCGCGTCGAAGCGGTCGTATGCCGCCTTAAGGTGAATCTGCTCACGTTTGAGATACGAGTCCAAGGCCTTGAACAAGTCTTCGTGCCGGGGGGGCACGTGCAGGCGGCCGCCTACCAGGCGCCCCACCGGCTCGGGCCACTCCCCCTCCGACGTGGGCGTGCTGTACACCTTGAGGGTGGCTCGGTCCAAGAGGTAGGGCTGTTGATCGTGCACGAAGTGCTCCAGCACCCACTCCGCACCGTCCCTCTTGGACATGGCGACGGACGCGCCACCCGACCGCACGCCCGGCACCTGTCCCCCTGCGGCGTGCAACAGCCGCCGCAGCTCGTCCCGCTCCTTGGCCAGCGCGACGGTCCTCGCGCGCTCTGCTCGCATTTGGTCACTGTCGTCCCGCCCAGTACCGGCGCTGGTGCCCTGCGCCTGCTTCGCCCCAGCCGCCAAAGTGGCCCCGGGGTCGCCCGCGGAGGAGGGCAGTCGCACGGGGGGCTGCCTGGCGCGCGCCGCCTTGAGAGCATCGTCCAGCCTCACCTTGTACTCCTTGCACAGGTTCTTGAAGTGGAGGCCTCGCTCGTGCTCTCGCTGCAGCTTGCGGGTGAGTTCGCGCGCCTCCTCCTCGAGCTCCGTGGCGCGCTGCTCGGCGGCGAAGAGACGCGCCGTGGTGGGGGTACCCTGGATCCGGCCACCGAGTGCCCGCGTGGAGGACGACGCCAGACTTGCACGTTTCGCAGCCTCCTCGGCCCGGGCCAGTCGGGCCAGCGTCTGCTTGAACTTATCATCCCTCTCCACTGCCTCCTTCTTCAGCCTCCGGTTCTCCATCTGGAGCGAAAGGTACTTTTCCTCGTCAACCATCCCGACCTGACTGCCGGGATGCGCCTGTATCAAGGGAGGGGGAAGAAAAACAGACGAGTCATTTTAAGAAAAGATTTGACTGCGGTGAATGACGAGCATGACGCACATTTTGTGACCTGGGCGGTGGCGCCGGGGATGGGGGACAGTGGTGGAAGAGATACACACACACCCAATGGCTTTGAGCTTAAAGAACTCATTTGGAACCACGACGGGGTTGTGGAGGTGGGGGGGAGGCACCTTGACACGGGTCGCTTTCTCCTGCAACGGCGCCCTGACCCCACGCGAGGAGTCGATGGACACCATGTCAGCCTCCTGGTATACTTCGTGCATGCCGGCTAGTTGTGCCGTGCGCCTCCCCCGACACCGCGCGGTCCCCCCAGCTCTCAAATGATGGTCCCCCCCTCAAATCTCAAATGCGTGGCGAAATTAAGGCTGGTGGCTCTTCCAGGGTCAAGCTTCCCACCGTCTCGCCTTATTTGGCTTTCTTAACAGCACAGCCAATGCACGACTGTGCGGTGCGACCGCTGGCAATGAACGGCTGTCGCCGCCGCCCCGTCCTGTGGACTGTTGCGCTCGCGTACCGACGCCAACTCAACAATCCAAAACGTATCCTCGTTTCTCCTTTTCTCGAAAAGAAGAATCCATCCCAACGGCTCCGAGAGTGCCGTAAAGCCGAGGGAGCCTCAGATTCCTGGTGCGCGCTTCGCGCCCGCTCCTTTTTCCCCCCGCGCCCGCCCCCGCCCCCTTCCCTTCCTTTTTTTTGGGGATGACGATTCCTATTCGTGACGATTCCTATTCCTTGTCCTTTTCAAAAAAAATTAGACGAAATAAATTCTAACGTGGGACCTTTTTACGACACCGCCCCTTTATTACACCGCGCACTCCGTCACCGACGCGTGTTTCCGACACCCAACGTATCGTGAGCTGTACCTTCTCCTCCTAACATCCTGGAGTCACGCGTTTGCAAGCGCACTTTGTCTCCCTTTCCTCCATACACTCACACGCTACCGGAAATGAGTGCTCTCTCTTTTGACGATTCGGGGGGTTCCGCTGTAGTCACTCTGAACGACGTTGCCGAGATGGCGCTCGCACACGGTTTCGAGAAATCGGGACCCCAGACGCCCGGCAAGAAGCCTGCGCAGCGCGCCGACCTCCAGTCCTTCTTCAACACGTACGGCGTCAAAGCTTTCTCTCCGTTCAAGGAAAAGTTTGAGAAGGAGAAGCTTCTGCCGCCCGAGGAGCACTTGGAAAAAGTGAAGAAGGTGAGCAGGCATTGCAAAAAAATCCCCTATAAGATAGTCGAGAGCGAAACGCGTCGGTGTTGCCATCTGGAGCAGCGAGCCCCTCTCTATGTCTTCCGTCATACTCGATCCTCGGATTCTGACGCTCTGCTGTGGAATTTCTCTCCTCTCCGCTAATCAATCGACACAACAGGCGCTCAGCTTCGTCGACATCGAGGAAGTCTTCGCAGACGTCACCGAGGAGGAATACGAAAAGGCAATCAAAGAATCCGACTCAATGGAGAAGAAGTGGAGGCTCTTCAAGAAGTGAGCGTTCCTCTGTTTCGCCCACGTTTGTTTGCGAGACCCCTTCTCTCTTCACATAGATTTAACTGATCAAGCGCATATCTATCGTCTCTGTGTATCGCAGGCCCGGTGGCATCGCCCTCAAGCCCCTGCTCTACTACGACATCAAGGGCGCCAAAAAACAAGTGAACAACGGCGACGTTATGGTTTCGTGCCCGCAGTGGAACGAAGTCGGCGCTGTCGACTATGTAGGCAAGGCTGAATGGGGTAGCTATAACAAGTGGAAAGGAAAGACCACCGACCAGGCTAAAGCTGTGTTCTGCAAGCTGTTCAAATCCGCGATGGCAGATCCGAAGAGCAATTTCTTCTGAGCGCGGCGTCCAGCACCTCTGCCAGGATTGAACACCGGGATCGAAAAGTTAACTATCTATGCCTTTCTAGACAACGTGCGCTGCTTGGTTGCCACCTTGACGAGCGTCTCCACAACCTGCACGTGTGTATACGGGGAATATGATAAGACTCTTGACTGCGGAGAGGCGTGAAGCTTAGAGAAACATTTATTTGTAAAGGAAAACAGTGAGGAAAAAGTAAGAGATTGGACTGCATATGAGCGCGGCGCGAGGGCGGACGCACCTTGAGCCCTTTTCTCCGTCGCGTGGCATCAACCATCTGGCGCGCGATATTTGGACCCACGTCCCCATCCTCGCCAAACTCTTCGCGCTCCTCCTCCGTCTTGGGCGTGAAGAAAGGATCGATATCTAGGTGCTCCCAGTGACTCAGCATGAGCTGCGCGTTCGAGGCGCCGGAGCTACTCTGCCGAAGCTCGTCTGCAAAACCAAACGAGGTAGCGACTGGGAGGTAGCTATGGATGATGAATACGCCCGTTCCCTCTCTGATAGTCTCCGAGACGATTTTTGCGCGCCTGCGACCGAGGACTGAATACGTGCCTCCCAGTGCTTCAGAAGTCGTGGTGATGACAGAGAGGTACATCGCTTCCACTAGCCTCGGCCCAGCCTTGAGGACACTCTGCCGGATGGCTTCCCTCGCCGCGCTGATCACCTGTCCGGAGAAGGGACCGTACTGGTCCACACCAGCCCCGTCGTCATCGTCTCCTCCCTTGACTGGATCAACCTTGGAGTACACTTCAAGCGTCACCTTGACCCCAAACAGCGGTTCATCGCATAGCGGTCCTCGTTCCGTCGCCATTTGGAACCCAGTCAGCGCGTTTCCCTCGATCGCACCGATGACTGTCGGGTCGTAGAAGTTTATCAACGTGTTTTTACTTCCCTCACCAGCACTGAGGTCACCTGGATGAGCCATGTTCGATGACAGTCCGAAAGCGAACCCAACGGAGGCTTTGCCCAGCGGCCTCACAAAATCCCCTCCTTCGCCATCCAACATTTTCCCTACACTCATCACGTTGGGTCCGACCTGTTTCGGCCCAAGCGCCCACGCCGCACTCAGGATTTCCTCGATGATACCACCCGTTTCTGCTTCATCAAGTGAGGACGCCTCCCTCGATGATTCGAGCCGACCAAGGAGTTCGGGAACCAGCTTTACTACCGCATCGTCGTCTATCCGTCGCTTGTTATGTGCTGACGACACGATTTGCTTCAGGCTTTCTGCTGATTCCTCGATGATTCGAGGAATATAGAATGGTAGAGGGCTTGTCGTGGCTTTAATTGTGAGCAAACCGTTGGAAGTGGTCGCTTCCGCAGAACCGGTCGAGGCGATTCCTTCCCTAAACGAGACAAGAGGGGGAGAAACCTTCAATTCCACACGTGCGAACCGTTCACGTAAATCTGAAATGCACCGCTCCAAGTGCACCTCGCCTGCTGCCGCGATGACATGCTCCCCAGTTTCCATCAAACTCACCTCCACGAAAGCATCTGAACGGTTCAGCAAACGAAGCCCTTCAACCAGTGCGGGCATGTCAGAGACAGTTTCCGGCTCCACCGCAACCTTGACAATGGGAGCCACCTGAAACATCATATTACCAAACGGTGCGCACATTCGGGTGCTGGACAAGGTTGCGCTTTTGAGGACATACTTGTCGAGGCCACCGATGGCCAGAATGTTTCCCGCCGGAACCTCCTTGACGCGGAACATGCCTTGCCCCATCATCAGGTACAGCTCCTCGATCACCACCTCCTGGCACGTACCCTCCTCTAAATTGCTCGGATCGTACGCGCCGTTCATCACGTACATCGTGTCTCCCTCCCGTAATGTTCCGGAGTACACACGTCCAAAACCCATGAAAAGCGTGGCGTTGTTTCCCGAATGCGTCCCGTGCACTGAGGAGGCTGGCACGGCGAGCATCTTGCTCACAAACGCAGTGGTGGGGCTTCCCGCGGCGGTGTTGCATGTGGCTAGAGCTCGGCGTGACGCAGTGAGCTCGGCAGCGTCGCCCGGTGCGAGCTCAGCTTTCAGCGTCGGCTGTGGCATTAGTCGGAACACGCGATGCGGAGCTGAATGAACCGGGCTCGGAAGGCAATGCGCCACCATCTCGAGGATGGCGGGTGAGAGCGGAAGCCAAGCTTTCAGAACAGCGTTGAGTGCGTACTTGCGATCGGTGCTCTTCAGGTCTTTCTCTAGGACGTCCACCTTGAGTGCTGCCGCCATGCCTGCCAGGTCCTTTCCCTCGGGCGTGTAGCCGTACTTTTCAGCTTCAGCGGCTTGGTACAGTTTCCAGATGGGATCAAGGATGCATTGCACGAAAAGTGGCTTCAGCTTACCCCCGGCTGTCTTCTTTCCAACGATCTTCTTCGATTTGGGGTGATAGAACCAGTCTCCCCAGAGCCCTTTCCGCAGTGCCTTCGAACTGCACCCAAGCTTTGAAGCGTACATCTCGGCAAATAAATCAGTGCGGAATGCCCACCCGTCCGCCGCACACGCGAATGCCACGTTTCCCCTCTCCACCGAGAATGTCGCGTCGGAATGGTCCGCCTCGGTAAGGATATCCTCCAGCTTAGCGTCCACGTCCTCCACGCCGCCGCTCGCGTCATCCCCGCCGGCTTGGTACGCCTCGGACATGGACGTCGCCAGCAGGGTGTCAGCTTGCGATATGAACTTCTCCGACACGAATGCGCTCATCACCCCGTTGATTTCGTGCAGCTGATTTCGCATCCTCTCGTACGCCTCCAGGGGACTGTATCCCATCTCAATGATGAGCCTGTCCAGCTTGTTGAACACCAGGCACGTCTGCAGCCGCTCTTCCCACGCTTGCCTGAGCACGGCGTGGGTCTGCACGCAGATGCCCTCCACCACGTCCACCACCACCAGTCCGCCGTCGCTGAGACGAGCCGCCGTGGACACCTCGCTGCAGAAGTCCACATGGCCCGGAGAATCGATCAGGTTGATGAGTAGGGGCTCGGGCTTGTCGCCCGATTCACTTTCTCCTCCGACGAGCGCCAGGGGGGTGTACAGGAGAGAGATGGCGGCGCTCTTCATCGTGATGCCCCGCCGCTGCTCGTCCTCCAAAAAGTCCATGAAGCGGAGCTTGCCAGCGAGCTTCTGACTGATGAAGCCGTTGTGCGCGATGAGACCATCGGACAACGTCGTCTTGCCATGGTCCACGTGCGCGAGGACGCATATGTTTCTGATGTTTTTCGAGGCACCCTGCATGCTCGACAGGCGCTCCACGGCTTTCTCCATTTTGTGGCGACGAGAAATGGTTATTGTTTTCACCAGAGTGCCCACTCCTTCTCTCGTGAACGAGTGAAATCCTGTGAGAGCGCCCAGCCAGCGATGATTATTGTGTAAGCTTTGGAATCCGCGGAGCTGACACGGAACAGACTGTCCACCTCTGCCGAGCAAGGAAGAGTAAGTATGCCTCCTCTCGCGCTCCCGCAGTCTTCAAGTCTCAAGAACGTATGACGAGCCGCAAACCTGTTACAAAAAAAAAAAAAACATCATCAGCAGTTTTTTAGGTTTTTAACTTTTTTATTTTGGGGAGATTATTATTTGCTGTCAAATGGTCAAATGACGGTTTATATTATTTGGAACATTCTTTTGGAAGGACTACGAATTTTGGGTATTCCATCGCCTCACCAACTCGAACACGACACGTCGGGTAAATCCGCACCGCACTTACAGACACCAAAGTCAATACACGCAAACCGGAGAAGTACTCTTCTACACGCCACATATCGGCTCTGTATCCATACATTCGAATCCGTCTATCCTGTGAGAAATGGCGACGTGCACTTCTTCTCCAAGACTGTTCAGCTGCTGGAAGAGAACTGCTTTTGTCGGCAGGCAGCCTCGCTCAGCGGTGCCGGCGAGACACAGCCAGCAGAACAAGCAGTGCTTCGCCGCCACCGGAGGCGAGCCCCGTCGAGAGAAGAAGAATACCGATACCGCACCCGGTGGCCGGAGAGACTTCGTGCTAAACGGCAGCAGCGCCCTCGTTTTGGGATCTCTCTTCGATGGTCTGGTGGACTCTAACACCAGGCCGGCTGGTTTGGCAAGTGAAACAGCTTTTCAATCCTCACCCCTACTAAACCTCAATAATCTATAATAATTATCTACACCTTTGCACCCTAAAAACCTTACACCTTACGCCCTCAACCCTGAACTCTGAACCGAGAACTGTAAACCGTAAACCCTGACTAAACCTTGAACCCTTACAACCTTTGTAACCAACCCTAAACCCGGAACGGATTCCCGAAACCCTAAACCCTCGACCCAAACCCTTATACTCACTCTCACCAACCATAAATCTCGAATTCTGAACTCTGAACTTACTACTCGACGATGCAAGCTACTCGTATAAGCGTAAATAAACTGTTCCATTATTTCTTAATCACTTTAATTGTTGTATCCGCCCTGCCCAAACGATGATAAGTCGTAGTAATAACCATAATCCTAACCTACATCTTAAACCTTACAAATTATCCCTATAGGGCCTGAAAAAGTATGGTGACGCCATAACCCTTGGTCTGTGTCCTCCGAGGTAAACGAACCCTAAACTCAGAACCCTGAATCGACCGGATGGACTCGCGACGCGACAACCCCAAATTAATCATGGAGCTCTCTCTCATCAATCAACCAGCAGCAAATATCTGCTCTCATTAATTCGTTCCACCACCACCAGTGGGAGGCGTCGACATCGTGTGTGCGCGAAATGGGGCCCTTACCTGAATAAATCTTAAACTCTTAACCCCATACTCTGATCCTTTCCTAAGGCCAAACTGTGTCTCGACTGCGGAGGATCTGAACGACGATAAGCACTTCATACCGCCTTGGACTTATAATCCTCAGGAAGGAAAGGGCGA
>Ga0075109_1002291_pt1 | contig 10807 bp, 9 predicted proteins | sample AntAceMetag02UKD_FD_69798 | JGI IMG/M metagenome (GOLD analysis project Ga0075109, IMG submission 69798) | Saline lake microbial communities from Ace Lake, Antarctica - Antarctic Ace Lake Metagenome 02UKD | ecosystem: Environmental > Aquatic > Non-marine Saline and Alkaline > Saline | place...
GCGGCAGTCAGATCGGCGGGTGTCAGGTGAAGACTGTCTGCGGGCAGGGGTGGAGTTGCGCGTAGCGCCTGATCCAGACTGTCGATCCCGCACAGTCCACAGCCCGCAGGCCCGGTCATCGCACGTCGCCGCGCAGCCAGCTTCTGCGCGTGGTTATTGGGCAGCCACATCCGCAGTTCGATCCCTGAGGCGTGCGCCAAAACCTCGATATCCCCCAGATCGGCGGGGCTCGTGACGATCCCTTCGGAGAGGGAAAAGCCGGTCGCAAAATCCTCGAGATCCTCGGGCGTGCCCATCATCACGGCCAGTGTTGTGCCGTTATAGACCAGGGCCAGCGGGACCTCTTCGGCCAGCGGACGCTCGGTTGGTGGCGGGGAGGGTTGCGTCACACGTTGGGGCAACAAGGGGCTGCGGCTCATGCCTGTCACTCCGCCGCTGGAAGGATGCGGCGCGATTGCGCGGCATGGTCCGCATAGTCGCGCTGCCATTCGGATGGACCGTTCGACAGGCCCACTTGGACAGCGGTGACTTTGTATTCGGGACAGTTCGTGGCCCAGTCGCTGTGATCCGTGGTGATGACATTGGCCTGCGTTACCGGATGGTGGAAGGTCGTATAGACCACACCGGGCGAGACGCGGTCTGTCAGATGCGCCCTGAGCGAGGTTTCTCCGGCACGCGAGGCCAGCCGCACCCAGTCGTCCTGTTTTACACCGCGCACCTCGGCGTCATGGGGATGGATCTCCAGCACGTCTTCAGGATGCCATACGACATTCTCGGTCCGCCGTGTCTGCGCGCCGACATTGTATTGCGACAAGATGCGCCCCGTGGTCAGCAAAAGTGGAAAGCGCGGGCCGGTGCGTTCTTCGGTTGCGACATATTCGGTTGTGATGAACCGCCCGCGCCCGCGCACGAACCCGTCCACATGCATGATCGGTGTGCCCTCTGGCGCGGCGGCGTTGCAAGGCCACTGGACCGAGCCTTTTTCCTCCAACAGCTCATAGGAGACACCCGCGAAACTGGGCGTGGTCGCTGCGATCTCGTCCATGATTTGCGCAGGGTGGGTATAGGCCCAGTTCGCACCCATCGCATTGGCAAGCTTCAGCGTCACTTCCCAATCGGCCAGCCCGTTGCGCGGGGCCATCACGCGGCGCACGCGGTTGATACGACGCTCCGCGTTGGTGAAGGTGCCGTCTTTTTCCAGAAAGGTCGAACCGGGCAGGAAAACATGCGCGTAATTCGCGGTTTCATTCAGGAACAGGTCCTGCACGATCACACAATCCATCGCAGCCAATCCGGCGGCCACATGTTTCGTGTCGGGGTCCGATTGCAGGATATCCTCGCCCTGGATGTAGAGACCCTTGAACGTGCCCTCGACGGCGGCATCCAGCATGTTGGGAATGCGCAGACCCGGTTCCGCATCAATGGTCACACCCCAAAGCTGCTCGAACACAGCCCGCGTCGCATCATCCGACACATGGCGATAGCCCGGCAGTTCATGCGGGAAGCTGCCCATGTCGCATGCGCCCTGCACGTTGTTTTGGCCGCGCAACGGGTTCACACCCACTCCGGGGCGGCCCAGATTACCGGTCATCATCGCAAGGTTGGCAATCGCCATCACAGTGGTCGAGCCTTGGGAATGTTCGGTCACGCCAAGCCCGTAATAGATTGCGCCGTTGCCGCCTGTCGCAAACAGCCGTGCGGCGGCGCGCAAGTCACTGGCGGGCACGCCGGTCAGCATCTCGGTCGCCTCGGGCGCGTGGCGCGGATCGCTCACGAATTCCGCGTAATCGGCAAATTAGGACCAGTCGCAGCGGGTGCGGATGAAATCCTCATCTGCCAGCCCTTCGGTCACGATCACATGGGCGAGAGAGGTCAGGACAGCCACATTCGTGCCCGGACGCAGGGGCAGGTGATGCGCGGCCTTGATATGCGCGGATTTCACCAGATCAATCCGGCGCGGATCGATCACAATCAGCTTGGCACCCTGCCGAAGGCGTTTCTTGAGGCGCGAGGCAAAGACCGGATGCCCGTCCGTGGGGTTCGCGCCGATGACGATCACCACATCGGTATGTTCCACGCTGTCGAAATCCTGCGTGCCCGCCGAGGTGCCGAAGGTTGTCCGCAAGCCATACCCTGTGGGCGAATGGCAGACCCGCGCGCAGGTGTCGGTGTTGTTATTGCCGAACACGGCGCGGATCATCTTTTGCACCAGATAGGTTTCTTCATTTGTGCAGCGGCTGGACGTGATGCCGCCAATGGCCTGTTTGCCATGCTTTGCCTGAATGTCGCGCAGGCGGGTGGCGGTGAAGCTGAACGCCTCGTCCCAAGACACCTCGCGCCACGGGTCTTCGATGCGGTCGCGGATCATTGGGTTCAGGATACGGTCGGTATGGCTGGCGTAGCCATAGGCAAAGCGACCCTTGACGCAGGAATGGCCACGGTTCGCCTTGCCGTGTTTATAGGGCACCATGCGCACCAGTTGGTCGCCGTTCAGTTCCGCCTTGAACGAACAGCCCACGCCGCAATAGGCGCAGGTGGTGATGACCGACCGTTCGGGCGTACCCAGTTCGATCACCGATTTTTCCTGTAGGGTTGCGGTCGGGCAGGCCTGCACACAGGCCCCGCAACTCACGCAATCCGAGGTCATGAAATCATCACCCGCAGCGCCAGCCGACACGCGGCTGTCAAAGCCGCTGCCGGTGATGGTGAGGGCGAATGTGCCCTGCACTTCCTCGCAGGCGCGCACGCAGCGGGAACAAACGATGCATTTGGCCGGATCATAGGTGAAATAGGGGTTGGAATCGTCCTTGGGGATGTAATTCGGGTTCGCCTCGCCGTTCTGGCGGGACTGGAAATGGGTGTCCACAGCCTCGTAGCGCACATCGCGCAGTCCTACCGCGCCAGCCATATCCTGCAATTCGCAATCACCATTTGCTGAACATGTCAGGCAATCCAGCGGGTGATCCGAGATATAGAGCTCCATCACACCTTTGCGGATTTTACGCACCTTGGAGGACTGCGTGTGCACAACCATGCCATCAGCCACAGGCGTGGTACAAGAGGCCGGCGTGCCGCGCCGCCCGTCGATCTCGACGACGCACAGACGGCATGACCCGAATGCCTCAAGATTGTCGGTGGCGCAGAGCTTGGGCACCTGAATGCCCGCCTCGGCGCTGGCACGCATGACCGATGTGCCCTCGGGCACGGTCACATCGAACCCGTCGATCCTGAGCGTCACCATCGTCGTAGAGCGGGACGCAGGCGTGCCCATGTCGCGGTCGTTTTTCGGGGGCAGGATGAAGTCTTTCATTCGGCGGCCTTTCGTGTGGTCGCGAAGTCATCGGGAAAATGCGTGAGGGCCGACATGACGGGGTAGGGGGTGAAGCCGCCCAGCGCACAAAGCGATCCATCCTTCATCGTCTCGCACAGATCGGTCAGAAGCGGGATCGCATCCGCATCGCCGCGGGCGATCCGGTCGACGGTTTCCACACCGCGCACCGCCCCGATCCGGCAGGGGGTGCATTTGCCACATGACTCCACGGCGCAGAATTCGAACGCGAACCGCGCCATGCTCAGCATATCGGCGCTGTCGTCAAAGACCACCACTCCGGCATGGCCGATCAGACCGCCTTGGCCGTCGAATTCCTCATACCCGAAAGGTGTGTCGAATTTGGAACGCGGGAAATAGGCGCCCAGCGGCCCGCCCACCTGTACCGCCTTGACGGGACGACCTGTTCTTGTGCCACCTGCGATATCATCGACAATCTCGCCAAGGCTCAGGCCGAAAGCGGTTTCAAACAGTCCGCCGCGCGCCACATTGCCCGCGATCTGCAACGGAATGGTGCCGCGCGACCGGCCAAGGCCGAAATCGCGATAGAAGGCGGCACCTTTTTCAAAGATCACCGGTACAGTGGCCAAACTGATCACGTTGTTGACGACCGTAGGCTTGCCCATGAACCCTTGCAGCGCTGGCAAGGGCGGTTTCGCGCGTACAACGCCACGCTTGCCTTCCAGCGAGTTGAGCAGGCTGGTTTCCTCGCCGCAGACATAAGCCCCGGCACCGACACGGATTTCCATGTCAAAGGCAGGGCCAGTACCCAGCACAGATGCACCCAGCAAACCCGCTGCGCGTGCGATCACCACAGCCTCGTTCATCACCGCGATCGCATCGGGGTATTCCGAGCGTAGATAGACAAAGCCTTTGGTTGCCCCAACGCCGAGACCCGCAATGATCATCCCCTCGATCAGGGTGAAAGGATCGCCTTCCATGATCATGCGGTCCGCGAATGTGCCGCTGTCGCCTTCATCCGCGTTGCAGACGATGTATTTGCGGTCCGCAGTCGCGCCGCGCACGGTTTCCCATTTGATGCCTGTGGGAAAACCGGCACCACCGCGCCCGCGCAGACCACTTTGCGTCACCTCGACGACGATGCTTGCCGCATCCATAGCCAAGGCGCGGCGCAGGCCGGACAACCCGCCATGCGCCTCGTAATCCTCCAGCGACAGCGGGTCAATCACACCGCAGCGGGCAAAGGTCAGACGCGTCTGACGTGCCATCCATGGCAGGGCCTCGACCAGCCCGAGCGCTTTGAGATGGGTCTTCGGCGCGTTCAGTATCGCGGCGATGTCTTCGGGCACAACCGGGCCAAAACCGATCCGGCCCTCGGGCGTATCGATCTCCAGTAACGGCTCCAGCCAGATCATGCCGCGACTGCCGTTGCGGACCAGTGTCAGATCGATGCCACGGGCGCGCGCCTCTGACAGCAGCGCTTCGGCCACGTCATTCGCCCCAAGTGCAAGGGCGGCCGCATCGCGGGGAAGATAGACCTTCATGCGCCTGCCTCTGCCAGAATGGCATCCATCCGCGCGGTATCGACCCGGCCCACGACTTTGCCATCCACCATGGCGGCAGGGCCGCAAGCGCACAGACCAAGACAATAGACCGGCTCTATCGTAACAGCGCCATTGGCGGTGGTCCCGTGCCACTCCAGTCCCAGACGCGCCAGTGTGGCATCCGCAAGCGCGTTTGCGCCCTGCGCCTGACACGCCTCGGCGCGGCATATCTTGACGACATGGCGCCCCGCAGGCGCATCACGGAAGTCATGATAGAAGGTGATCACACCATGCACCTCGGCCCGCCCGATGTTCAGACCCTCTGCGATCGGCTGGACGGCAGCCTGCGGAATAAAGCCAAAGCTTAGCTGGATCTCGTGCAGGATCGGCAGAAGCGCGCCTTCCAGATGGGCATGTGCGGCCAGAACCTCCTCGGTCCGTGTCCGGATCTCTTCGGGCGGTAGGGCGCGGTAAGTGGTGTCTGGCATGGCGCGTGGCTCCGGCGTGACGAGTATCAGCCATCATCGCAGAGTTGCGCGGCCAATCAATATCGTATTTCGGTTGTTTGATAGGCGTAGGCTATCAAACCGGTCGTTCATACCACTGTATCGGGTCGGTTTTCCGCCATGGCCTGCGCCTGCTGCAAAAGCGCTGCCAGAACCGGCGTATGCGGCTCGCGGTAAGGCGCGATCAGACCGACGGCATGGCTGGCCTCGGGGTCTGTCAAAGGTACCGCCACCAGATCGCCACCCTTGAGGAAAATCTCGGCGGCTTTCATGGGCAGGACTGTGGCCCAGCCACCGGCCAGCACATGGCTGATCAGAACGATCACGGATGACGCCTCGACCATCGGAACCACACTGACCCCCGCTTCGGCCATGTGCAGATTGATGATCCGGCGGTTCTGCATGTCGGGTGTCAGCAGACATAGCGGCAGGTCGGCCAGATCGACCCAGCGCAGCATGTCGCGCCCCGCCAGAGGATCATCCGCCCGCAGCACCAGACAATAGCGCTCGGCATAGATCGGCACGGTCGACACGCGGCCCAGTGGTTCGTTGTCCAGATAGCTGATCCCGGCGTCGATCTGCAGATTCTCCAGCATCGCAAGGATCTCGATCGAGGTGCTGGAGCGTACGGTAAAGCGCACATTGGGATGTTTGCGGCTGAACTGTGTGGTCAGATCGGATACCAGTGTCAGCGCGGTGGGGATCACCGCCAGACGCAGGTTGCCTGACAGGCCTTGTTTGGCCGCGCGCATTTCCTCGCGCATCGTGCGTGTGTCGCCCACGATCTGTCGCGCCCATTCCAGAACGCGCTGACCCTCGGGCGTCAACCCCTGAAACCGTGATCCGCGCCAGACCAGCATCACCCCCAACTGGTCTTCCAGCAGTTTGATCGCCGCCGAAAGACTGGGCTGAGTCACGCCACAGGATTCGGCCGCGCGGCCGAAATGTTGCTCGCGGGCCAGAGCAATGAACATCTCGAGTTTGTCGATCATGATACTGACTATCGCGACAAAGCCGCAGCAACGAAAGGGTCATTCGCGGCCCCGTTTGTCCTTACGTTTCGTCTTGCCCGAAATATCCCCGCCGGAGGCATCCGCGCTTGCGATGCAGACTGTCACCGGACCGGCTTATTGCCTCCCCTGACCGGCAGGCAACGGCAACCGGCGGCTTTGCATCCGTTCGCGGACAAAGACGAACAGTCCCGATCCCAGAATAAGCGTGCTGCCTGCCCAGACAATCGACGTCGGGACGTCGCCCCAGACAATCCAGCCCCAGAAAATCGCCAGTGGCAGGCCGATATATTCGAACGGTGCCACGACAGCCGCATCCGCCAGTCGGTAAGCCTGCGCCAGCGCAAAGCCGATAATCGCGGAATTCAGGCCAAGGCCAAGGAACAGCCAGCGGTCGGTGCCTTCAGGCCAAACCCATGCGCGCAACAGGAATTGGACTGATCCGTTCTCGACCCCTGCAGCAAAGCGGCCATCGCCAGCGACAGCATAGAAAAGCAGCGAAATGATGATGAAAATGCCCTGAATATAGACCGCCATTGCCGAGGCGCGGGTGGTCGCGCCCAACCTGCGGGTCATGATCTGGTTCAGTGCATAGGTCAGCGCCGACAGCACCGGCAGCAACAGGATCAGGCGCGATATCTCGGTCTCGCTCTCCCAGGGTCGCATCATCACCACGACACCGGCAAATCCCACGCTCACAGCGGCCAGCCTCAGCGGTCCGACCTTCTCGCCCAGCAGCGGGATCGACAGCAGGGTGATCATCAGCGGGGCCACGAAGAAAAGCGCGGTGGCTTCCGCCAGCGGAATCACAGCAAGGGATGCGAAATAGCTAAGGTTCGAGATCACCACCAGCGCGCCGCGCATCAGGTGCAGGCCGGGGGTGCGCGTGCGCAGAATGCTGAACCCACCCTCCATCTGTACCAGCATCAAGCTGAAGATGATCCCGATAGCCGAGCGGATAAAGATAATCTGATGCAGGGGATAACCCCCTGACAGTTGTTTGATCAGCACATCGTTGATGGAAATGGCCGTCATACCTGCCAGCACGAAACCGATGCCGGCGGCGGTATTCTGCGGTACGGTGACAAGGGGCGCGCGCATGACTGGCCTTTGCGGTTCGCCTTATCCCTAGCGCTCTGTCGTGTCGGGGACCAGTGCGATTTTCGGTGCTCTGCAAAGGATGGCTTGGCGCAGCGCTGCGGCTGGTTTAACCTGTCGTGCACGACACGCCAGAATGCGACCAAGGAAGGACTTCAATCCCATGCAGATGAACGATCAACGCGACATCAATGCCCCCCGCGCCGAGGTATGGGCGGCCTTGTTGAGTGCGGAAGTCCTCAAGGAATGTGTGCCGGGCGCGCAAGAAGTGACGGGCAGCCCCGAGGAAGGGTTCGAGGCGACTGTTGTGCAAAAGGTCGGCCCGGTGAAGGCTACGTTCAAGGGACAGGTCAGCCTGACCGATATGATCGAGGGCGAAAGCCTGACCCTTTCGGGTGAAGGCAAGGGCGGTGCAGCAGGGTTTGCCAAGGGTGAAGCCAAGGTACGGCTTGAGGATATCGAAGGCGGCACGCGCCTGATCTATGACGTGGAGGCCAAGGTCGGAGGCAAGCTGGCACAACTGGGCAGCCGCCTGATCGACGGTTTTGCCAAGAGGATGGCCGATCAGTTCTTCGAGAACTTCCAGCAGGTCGTCGAGGGCTCCGCAGACGCGGGTTCTGAGGCTGAACTGGCCGAGGAGACCGACGAGGCCGGCAAGAAAAAGGGCTGGTTCAGCCGCCTGAAAGGGTGATCACACAGGCAGGCCGTGCAGGTTCGGGAAATAATCGTCCCCTAGGGCAGACTGTTTGGTCTGCCCGCCTTGTTTGACACGCGGGCACAATCTATATGCAGAGCATGAAACGATTTATCCCCTTTATGAAGGCCGACCCCGTTGTTGCTGTTGTCCGTCTTGCCGGCAGCATCGGGTCAGGCCCGCGCAGCCCCTTGAGTGACGAGACCATCGGCCCGGTGCTTGAACGCGCCTTTCGTCGTGGCAAGCCTGCGGCGGTCGCCCTTGTGATCAATTCGCCCGGTGGCTCGCCCGTGCAGTCGGCCTTGATCGCGGCGCGCATCAGACGGCTATCTGCCGAGAAGAAAGTGCCGGTCCATGCCTTTGTCGAGGATGTTGCGGCCTCGGGCGGCTACTGGCTTGCAGCCGCAGCGGATGATATCTGGGCCGATACCGGATCAATCGTCGGCTCGATCGGCGTGATCTCGTCTGGCTTTGGCGCGCATGCCGCACTTGCCAAGCAGGGCGTAGAGCGTCGGGTGTATACCTCGGCTGAGTCAAAAAGCATGCTGGACCCGTTCCTGCCGGAAAAACCCGAAGATGTGGCGCGGCTCAAGGAATTGTTGGGTGGCTTGCACGAAAGCTTTGTGGGCTATGTGAAGTCGCGGCGCGGGGCAAAGCTGGCGGATGAACCCGAGTTGTTTACCGGCCGCTTCTGGTTGGGCTCACAGGCGCAGGCTTTGGGCCTGATCGACGGGATCGGGCATGTGGAGCCGAAGCTGAAAGAGCTTTATGGCGACAAGACCCGCTTTGCCCGCTATGGCCGCCGCCGCAGCCTGTTCCAGCGCTTTGGCGCGACATTGGCGCAGGATGCACTGGCCGGAATAGAGGAGCGTGCGGCCTTCGCGCGTTTCGGGTTGTGACGTGATCCTGAAAGTCGTCGTTCTGTTTCTTGTTGGCATGGGTGTTCTGGCCATGTTCGGAAAGCTCAAGTTTCCCGGTCAGGCGCGCCTGCAATCGGCGCGGTGCCCCAAATGCCGCCGCTACCGTATCGGCCGCGGCCCCTGTTCTTGCGGTCACAAAGGATAAATAATGGTCTGGTTGATGGCAGCCTTGGGGCTTGTGATCTTGTTGTTTGCGGGCGACGCGCTGGTCAAGGGTGCTGTCAACCTTGCCATCAGGGTCGGGATTCCGGCGCTGATTGTCAGCTTGACGGTCGTGGCTTTCGGCACCTCTGCGCCTGAACTTCTGATCTCGATTCAGGCTGCCATGATGGGCGTTCCCGGTATTGCCTTGGGCAATGTGGTCGGATCTAACACAGCCAATATCCTGCTGGTGCTGGGTATCCCGGCCATGCTGGCGGTGATGCATACAAGCGAGCATGACACGCGCAAAAGCTTTGTGGTGATGATCGCGGCCTCGATTCTGTTCATCCTGCTGGCGTTTCGGGGCGTCTTTGACACGATCGCGGCGCTGATTCTGCTGGGAGCGCTGGCGCTGGCGCTGGCGGACATGTTCCGCGAGGCGCGGGCGCACAAGTCTGCCGCAGTCGTTGCAGATGGCCTTGATGACCGCGATGATCTGGACGACCTGGAGGGCGCAGACCCCGAGATGCGCTGGTGGAAGATCATCATGTTCCTTGTGCTGGGGCTGATCGGGTTGCCGCTTGGCGCTGATATTCTTGTCGATAGTGCTACGGTGATCGCGCGCACTTTTGGGATCAGCGAAACCGTAATCGGACTGACCTTGGTTGCTGTGGGTACCTCTATGCCCGAACTGGCGACCACAGTCATGGCCGCGTTGCGCCGTCAGGCCGATGTGGCGCTGGGCAATGTCATCGGGTCAAACCTGTTCAACCTGCTTGCTATCATCGGTGTTGCAGGGCTTGTTGCCCCAATACCGGTTGACCCGCAATTCCTGCGCTTTGACCTGTGGGTGATGTTACTTGCCTCTATCCTGCTGGTTCCTTTTGTCTTCCTGCGTCAGAATATCGGCCGGGTCTGGGGTATCGTCTTGACCCTTCTCTATGTGGCCTATGTGACCCATGTGTTAATCTCATAGATCGAAAAGGGACCACCATGGACAGGATCGCGCTGGTAACCGGAGCGGGCAAACGGCTTGGTCGCGCCATGGCTCTGTATCTGGCGGATCGCGGATATGATCTGGCGGTGCATTACGCAGGATCAAAAGACGAAGCTGACGAAGTATGCACACTTATCCACGCCAAGGGACGCCGCGCCGTGACCTTGCAGGCCGACCTGCTGGATGAGGATGCAACGCATGGCCTGATCCCTGCTGCGATGCTGGCGCTGGGTGGCCCTGTCACCATTCTGGTCAACAATGCCTCGATCTTTGAATATGACAGCCTTGCCAGTGCAACACGCCGCAGTTGGGACCGCCATTTCGACAGCAACCTGCGCGCGCCGTTTGTTCTGACGCAAGCGATGGCAGCCGCCATACCTGACGCGGTCCTTGACGCGGCGGGCGAACCTGTCGCGCAGGGATTGGTGGTCAATATGATCGACCAGCGTGTGCGGAAACTGACGCCTGAATTCATGACTTATACGCTGGCCAAGATGGGTCTGTGGGCGCTGACCCAGACATCGGCGCAGGCGCTGGCACCACGCGTCCGCGTCAATGCCATCGGTCCGGGGCCGACATTGCAAGGCGCGCGGCAATCGGCACAGCAC
>Ga0075109_1002298_pt1 | contig 10781 bp, 9 predicted proteins | sample AntAceMetag02UKD_FD_69798 | JGI IMG/M metagenome (GOLD analysis project Ga0075109, IMG submission 69798) | Saline lake microbial communities from Ace Lake, Antarctica - Antarctic Ace Lake Metagenome 02UKD | ecosystem: Environmental > Aquatic > Non-marine Saline and Alkaline > Saline | place...
CTGACGAAACTCGTGGCCAGAAAGGGACGGCACCTCCCACCCCATGCGAAAGGTAATCAGCGCGACCAAAATGCACGCGGCCAACAATCCCATCCCCGCCACGTCTTTTGCCTGCATGCGTTTCATCGAGCTCCCAAACAGAGGACTCCGCATCGCCAAAGCGAATGTGTTTTTCGGCTCTATTCGTCCGGCCGCCCGAGGGATTGACCTCTACGTGCGCTAGTGGAACTCCGGCAACCGCTACCCCCACAAACTGGAATGGATCCAAGACTAAAAGCGTTGCCACTACGACGCTGGTTTAAACCACGAATTAGCTTCGCTACCGCTACGCGCCGAAACCCACTCCACAACTTTTGATTAAAGAAACGTGAAGCCGGTAGGCGTAACGTCATTCGTGTCCATTCGTGGTTAAAAAATTCCAGCACCTTAGCCGCGTTTTTTGAATAAATGTCTCATGGGCTGCGTCCCAAAGGGTATGAAACCGAAACTGCCCCTCGCCGTTCTCACCGTTCTAGGTCTCGCCCCCCTCTCCAGCGTCGCCCAATTCGAACCGTATCCCCGAGGCGATCGGGAGGACATTTTTTCCGAAGTCTCAGTGACTTTCTACGCTGAGCCTTATTTCCGTGGTGAATCGATCACCCTGCCCGCCCATACCGCGCTCGAAGACCTCGGCGATGTTCGGTTCGCCAATGGCCGCCGCGTCGACAACCGAATCTCTTCCGTCTGGATCGAGGGACATGCCCACGTGACCCTCTACGACCGCGACGACTTCGAGGGCGATTTCATCACGTTGATACAGAGCGAAGAGGACCTCGATCTCGTGCGCCAAGGCCGCCATGGCGATTGGGACAACGAAACGTCATCTATTTCCATCACCGCTCACTTGGAGTCGATGGTATGCGAACCCGGAGCGGCGGGTGGATCGCCCTACGTGGTCGTCGGCCCTCCGAGCCATCGAGGCCCTTCGACGCCTTATCCCACCGGACCCTCTCACCGCTACGGCGGGAACCGCGGTCACGACAACTACGGCCACGGTCATTCCTTCCGCCGCGACCCCGCCATCTTACGCAAAGTAGAGCGAGCCTACCGCGACGTCCTACGCCGCAGTCCCGATCGCCACGGACGCAGCACCTACTACTACACCATGATCGAACGGGGCTGGAGTGAGTCGAGACTCCGCAAAGAACTGCGCAAGAGTGACGAGTATCACCAACAAACCATTCCCGCCGTTGTCACGAAAGTTTACCGCGAAGTGCTAGGACGTGAGCCGGACCCAGCCGGCTTCAAATTCTACACGCAGAAAATGTCCCGCGAGGGTTGGTATGAATCCCACCTCACCAAGGCTCTGAAACGCAGCCCCGAATACGCCGCCCGCGGTCGCTCCTCATCCCGCCCGCCCATCCACCAAGTGACTCCAAAGCCAAAGACTCCCTCGTCGGCCCAGCCCACTTTCACTTCCCGACCGGTTACCTCCTCTCCTCGGGTCATGCGCCCGCGCTACACCGAAACCAAAGAGCCCATCTCAAAGGCGACGACTCGCCCGATGGCACGATTACAACCCGTCGTAACGCCCCCGCCGCGCCGGGTCGCTTCGCCTCCGCCCCCGCGCCCGACCGCCCCGAAGGTCGCGACCCGAAACTCCAGCACCAAACCACTCGCCTTAAAGCCGATCCTGCCAAAACGAACCCAACCCATACCGCCACAATCAAACTAACCGGTCTCGTCAGTCGTGGCATGGCCTGCTCAGAACGGTGGCAACCCGCGTTAGGGTTATCAGGCAAGTCTTACTCCCCTTTGATCTCTTGGCCGCCCCAACCGGGGACGAATCAGGTGTCGCTTCGCTCGGTCGTGGCTAAGAGCCATCTTACCTCTCAGCGCGGATCCGCGTCGCGGGCAAACGCGGCGATATGCTCGGCCGGAGGCGGCGTGGTGAATCGGCTCACGAGGGCAAAGACCGTCGCATTCACGACCAACCCACAGAAGCCGATATCGAAGAGCCGACCCAATTGCCCGGTGATCCCGGTCCACGTCGACGTCACTTCGCTGCCCAACAGCAACGTCGGGAATGGAGTGAACAAAAACACCACTAAGATACCGCTAATCATCCCCCAGATAGCGCCTGCCTTGGTGCCGCGACGCACAAACAGACAATCGAGCGCCAGCGGCAGCAGCTGACACGAGAAACCGATCGCCACAAACATGAGCGAGGCGATTAGGGCCAGGGGTTGAAAGCCCGCGTTGGATTCGCCCAGCCCCACCAACCACAGCGAGAACAACGTCGCCACGACAATGACGATCCGGCCGAACCACGCGCGTTCCCGTTCGCTGGCTTGAGGGCGCAAGAACCGATCATACACATCGCGGGTGAGCACTGCGCTGAGCGCATGCAAATTGCTATCGGCCGTGCTCATGGACGCGGCCATGACGGAAACCAAGATCACCGAAACGGCGATGGTGCCGATACCCACCCCGAGCAACAGCGGCACGTGTTGCTGCAGCATCGCCACCACAACTTGATCAAATTCACCCGCACTGCTGCCGATCATCGCGTGCGGCAACAGGATGCCGTCCACCATCGCGGGCGGATACAATACCCGCGCGCCCAGCCCCACCACCATCACGCCGAAAAGAAAGCAGCCCGGCAGCACCAACGCAAAAATCAACGCACTGCGCTGCAGCGTTTTCGTCGATTTAGCCGCGTAGTAACGCATCCACTGGCCCGGTTGGATCATGGTCGCCAGCGAAGCAAAGATACAAATCGTCAGCAGCTTCCACGGTGACCACGCGCCCGATACTCCCGGCATCGAACGGGCCTCGGGCGGGAGTTGTTGCAACGCTTCAAAATACGAGCGCACCCCGCCCATCGCCATGACCGTAGCCAGTCCCGCCAGCAGCATACCGCTGAGCAACAACAGCCCTTGGATCACATCGGTCCACGCCACCGAGCGCATACCGCCGATCAGCACGTAGAGCATCGTGAGCACGGACAATACGATCGTGCCCACCTCGAACGCGCCATACTCGTGCCCCATCACGATCAATCCTCCCGCATCGGGAAACAGCCGCTGGGCGAGATACCCTCCCGCTTTGATCTGCATCACGATGTAGGGGATCACATACAAAAATCCGACCAACGCCACCAGCAGTCGCAGCACTGCTGAGCCGCCATAATAGTCGGCCAACATATCTGCCGGAGTTACATACCCACGCGCCTGGCCGATCCGCCGAATCCGGGATCCGAGCAGATAAATGATCGCGCCTGAAACCGGCAGGTTGAGCACAAAAAACAAAAACGCCGTGCCGTCTTTATAGATCAGTCCAGGGATTCCCATCATCGCCGCACTGGAAAAAAACGTCGCCATGATGGTGAGCGCCGTGACGAGCACACCCTGCCCGCGCCCCGCCAAGTAGTAGTCCTCTTCTGAGGTCTTGCTGCGCAGGTAACCCAAGACGCCCAGACCGATCAGCATGACCATATAAAGGCCCAACACGACCACCGGTATCGGGCCCATGTCCAAAGTTGCTAACGTTCCAATGGCACTCATTCCGGCTGTTTCCTCCAAATCAGCAAATAGGCCGCGAGCACCAACGCCGCTTCGACCGCACACCACCCGACTGCCCAGGCGTAGAGCGCCGGCATCCCCAGAATCGTGCCTCCTTCGCGCGCATATCCATTAATCAGATACAGTCCCGGTCCGGCGCCCATAAAAAGCGCGAACAGAAAGGCCGCGAGCAACCCCCGTCGGAGCCGAACGGATGGAGGGGAATGGGTAGCAGGGGTATTCACCATCAGAAGCGCTCCCAAATTGGATCCCGAGACCGGTTTTGCAATGGCACAAAAACTGCGCCCAAGAGATCAAGCGTTCGATTTTACGATGAGGAGTTTCGAGAATCGCGTAATATCATCACGCACGCTCCAGCCCCGACGCTTCCCCTAGTCACGCCCTGCCGTGTTCACGGTGAGCCCGCCCAAATGGACTTTATCGATCCCCGCAACCTTGAAGCGCTGCGAGGCAACGAGACATCTGCTCCCGCGCAATCCCGCGTCTTCGGTATACGCACTCCACGGCGACATGCTGGAGCTATCCCCGCCGGCCGCCGTGATCACATAATGCACCCTCTACAATATCATCGTCGATCTCAGCGAGGAAGCTCAGGTCCAGATTCCGCCACAGGTATCGCTCAATGGCATCACGAGAGTCAGCATCTCGCACCCAAAGTCCGGGAGTCCGCTGCCAAAGTAACAGCACCTCGTCGTATTGATCGATGGGAAACTCTAGGATATGCATTCTGCCTGACCCACGCTCGAGTCATCAAACCTCACGGTTCCTGGAGGGATAACTTCAAGCCCTCAATGTCTGGGAACGAGTTGGGCACGACCGTCCATCTCTCTCCAGTAAGTGAAACAAGCCTTCATGGGATCAGGTTCTCCCCACTCGACGACCCGGCCAGTCCTCATAGCGAGACCCCATGCCTCAGCGCCCAGAACTGGAGTGAAAAAGAACGAATCCTCCCTCTCGCGACTACACGCTAACACCGGCACTACGGCTGTTTTATCCGGCCATTCTTTGCGTTCGGGTGCCGTCAATCGGCACCCCTACCCTTCAGCTCGCCGGTCCCCTTTTAGGACCTCCTTTACCGACGCTTGCCGGGCAACATCACTAGACTTCCTAGAAAACTGCGTCGCGGCAAAAGATCGGGTCCGTCGTAAACGCTTTTTATGTCGGAAACAGAATACACCGCCGTCGGATCGAGCGTTTTAATTAACCGAATGAGCGCAGGAACCTTGCGCCGCTTTTCGATGATAAGCAGCAGCTCCACCGCTTTCTCCTGCCCCATATCACCATCAAATGAAACGACCTTGAATCCTTCGTCACGGATCTTTCCGGCGAGGACGTCACGGTTGAATGAGATACAACGAACAAGTTCATCACCGATCGCAAACCGGCCCTCAATCCACATGCCGACATAGTTACCCACGGCAAATCCACCCGCGTAGGCCAACGCCAAATACCATTGATCGAGATTCGTCAAAACCTGCCCGGCCGCGACTAACCAAATAATGACTTCAAAAAATCCGATGGTTGCAGCCAAGACTTTGTAACCCCGGAAAACCACAATCGTGCGAAAGGTGCCCAGTGAAACATCAGCGACTCGCGCGAAAAAGATCAGCGGCGCTAACAAATACGGGGATTCAATTAGAAGGTCAGTCATGACGACTCCTTGGTTAACTACCCCTAATTTCTAACGGTCGATCGGAGAAGCCCCGAGGGGGGCCGATCGCTCGCGGTAAACAGGGGCGCACGAGGATTTCTGCTCCTCGTTGTGGACAAGATATCGTGGAGGTAACGAATAAGCTACGGAAACCTTAACCCCATCAGTTGGCCGTGGCACCGCAGCAGATTGAGGCAAGGCGCTTACCTACTAGCAGCGTGAAACTTTCGAGCCGCTCTCAAAACGAAATGACCCGAACACTACGAATGTTCGGGTCATGCAAAAAAACGGCCTAAAGCAGTCGTTTACCGCTGAGCTTTTGGCGGTTGCGGACTCGAGTCTCGCAGGTAGCGCACGTAGTCCGACTCCGGACCGAGGAACAGCGTCGTCTTCGCCCCGATTGATCGGCTGTAACTTTCCAATGAGCGGAAGAACGAGAAGAACTCCGGATCGGCACCAAAAGCGTCGTTGTAAACCCGGGTTGCCTCAGCGTCGGCCTCACCGCGAATCAGCTCAGCTTTGCGTTGGGCCTCGGATGTAATCAATGCGAGTTGGCGTTCCGTAATACCGTCGATTTCGGCGGCACGACCTTCTCCTTCCGATCGGAATTGTTCGGCGATGCGTTGGCGCTCCGCGATCATCCGTTCGAAAACGCGCTGCTGCACGGCTTCGACATAGTCGATTCGTTTGATCCGGATATCGACCAGTTCGATCCCTAGGTCGGGCATCTGCAGGCTGGCTTTCGCTAAGATGGATTTCACCAGTTCTTGGCGACCACTGGCGACGCGCTGGAGGAGAATCTCTTCATCGCCGACGCTGACCGCCTGAGCGCGTTTGAGATCTTCATCGGAAATTTCCCAGTCTTTGGACCGAACAATTTCAACCAAGTCTGCTGCGGAGATATGATCCCGCACCACGGAATCCAGAATGTCGTTCAACCGCATCGTCGCGCCACGTTCATTCTGCACACTCTTCATGAATGTCAGCGGATCGACGATACGCCAGCGAGCCGTCGTATCGACCGAGATGAACTGTTCACCGCGGGTAGGGATTTGGTTGGGATCACCGTCCCACGAAAGCAGGCGCTTATCGAAACGCCGCACCTCTTGGATGAACGGCACTTTAAAATGGAGCCCCGGCTCAGTGATCGGACCGCCGACCGGCGCTCCGAGCTGCACGACGATCGCCTGCTCCGCTTGATCGATCGTGTAGGCAGATGAGGAGATAACGACCGCACCCACAAGGAGTGCCGCCACTAGGCTAAAAACGGTTATGCTTTGACGATTCATTTTCCACCTCCGATCGGCAACGCGTTGCCGGATTGACCAATATTAAGTAACGGGATCGGCGAGCTGACACCGTCTTCCATGATGTAAACCGGGCCTGCCTTTGGCAGCACCTGATCGATCATCTCTAAATACATGCGCTGCCGCGTGATCGTGGGAGCGTTCTGATATTCCGACAGGATCGCGGTAAATCGTCCGCCTTCGCCGCGAGCTCGGTTGACGCGTTCGGCGCGGTAGGCCTCGGCTCCAGCGATGGTTTGTAAGGCCTGACCCTCGGCGCGGGGGATGACTTGATTGCGCCGTTTTTCGGCTTCGTTGATCAGGCGCTCGCGCTCCTGCTCGGCTTGGTTGACCTCATTGAACGCCGGTTTGACGGTCTCCGGCGGGGTCACGTCTTGGAGTTCAATCGTGTTAATCTGCACCCCAATATTAAAACTGTTGAGGAGCTGCTGCAACTCGACGCGGGCTAAGGCCGCGACCTGCACGCGCTTCTCAGTCAATACATCACTACCTAGACTGTTGCCCACGATCCGCCGCATGACGGCTTCGGAATTGTCTCGGATCGTCTGCAACGGATTGCGTGCTTCGTGGAGGAATTTGGACGCGTCCGCGATTTGGAACTGCACGACCCACTCGACGTCAATCACCTTGAGATCACCGGTCAACATGAGCGATTCGCCGCGGTGTTCGCGGTTCTTCACGTATTGCGTGCGACCTCCCGTGTTGATGGATCGAAAACCGAACTCCTCTTTGAGGACTCGGGCAGTGGGCACGAGTTGCACGCGATCAATGCCGAACGGGATTTTGAAGTGGAAGCCCGGAGGGTTGATGTCGATGACCCGACCGAAGCGTTTTACGACCGCTTCCTCTTCGGGTTGCACGGTGTAAAAGCTGGAGAAGCCACCGAACCCGACGAGCACGACGATCGGAATAATGAGCAGAGATTTCGCCTGTTGCAGCACCACATCGAGTGGCGGAAGGCCGTTGCCCCCAGCGGGGTTATAAGAGGATTTTGCCATAAGTCGGAAAAGGTAATCAATAATTGGGGAGCATCCCCATACCTTCAACCGTCTCTTCGTTTGCCTGTCACGCAAGGACAACCCGCCTTTTCCTCCGGTTGCTGGAAAATTCGTCCTAATGTGTAACGGTCAAATCCGCCCTCAATCACTGGGCGAACCGGGATGAGCGTAACCGGGATGGTGGGATGAGAGAATTATCTTAGTCGCTGCCCCACTGGGTCCTAAGTGGAGTCGGACCGGTGAGCCGATCTTCTCTGACTCAAAGATAGACCCGGGAAATTCAAGTGGCCCCAGCTGGCTGATTCGGTGAAAGCCCAAGCGCGGCAATCTCACATTTATCCCCGGTTCAGATCTCGAAAGATGATGTAATCTATTCTTATTTCGAAAGCTGGTAACGAAATTCTCGGGGTGTAACGTTCCAACAGTGACAAGAACGTCCATTAAAGTGCGAGTGATTCTGGCGTCCCGATTCAACGGCCGCTTCCGCGATGGAGTGGCGACCCGTCGTTGAATACCTTTTACCGTATTCGAACCGAAATTGCGGCCCAAAGATCGTAAAGCACTGGCCGGTCGCATGAGTGATTTCAAACTCGGGATGGCCGTGCAATCGATCCCCCACTCCCTCCAGATGCTGTTGAGGTGCCTCCGTCGGTTTGCCCTGATGGTCCCGTAATTTATCCCATAAAAGCAAACGGCTAAATTCTTTCTCCCAAACTTGTAACTGCTCAGTAGCCGGCCGGGGGGATCGCGGAGGAAAGCTCACTGATCATTCAATCGTAATAATACCTCTCCTTGAAATCACTGAGAGTGAGCCGAGTGCATTTGCTGAGGGGGATGATAGCATTTGCGCCAAAAATCGTTGCAGGCATAATTCCCCCCCCGAGGCATTCCCCCCGATTCCACCCCACCCCCGGCTTCATGAAATCACTGCTTAGGCTCTTACTCCTTTCCTCTTTGCTCCTTGGATCAACTACGAACGTCCGGTCACAGGCGGTCGAAAACATCCCAAAACCGGAAGACTATTGGGCCATTGAAAATGCGGCGGAGCGGGCAAAACAACCCCTCTACAAAACGATTCCGGCGGCTGAGCCCCACGAACTGACACCGTCTAATGGACTGCCGCCCCGATCCGACTATCGCGATTGGTATCGCTCGCATGGCGATCACTCCGGCAGTCGCTATTCCGGACTGACCCAGATCAATCGTTCAAACGTTCAGCACCTGAAGCGGGCCTGGATTTACCGGAGTCAGGACATGCCCGAAAAATCCGCGGCAATTCAAACTAACCCCATCATCGTCGACGGCATCATGTATACCCCCCACGGTCGGTCATGACGTGGTGGCAGTCGATGGAGCGACGGGCGAGGAAATCTGGCGTTTCGATCCCGGGAGCCCGACTTCGCAGCGAGGCATTTTCTACTGGGCCAACCCGCCCAACGGTAAGGGCGATCGGATCGTTTTTACCAGTGGCCATGAATTGATGGCTCTCCTCGCGAGCTCAGGGAAACTGGATCCAAGTTTCGGCGCAGGCGGCGTTATTTCGATCGCGGATTCCTGTAAGGTGCCGGTGGTCGTCTTTGATAACACCGTGGTGATTGCCGGAGCTCAGCGTCACGTCTATGGCTACGACGCGACCTCCGGAAAACAGCTCTGGGTCTTTCACACCGTGCCCGAGGCCGGCGAATTCGGATCGGACACTTGGTTGAATCCCGAACCGGGAGCCAGTGCCAACGCCTGGTCAGGGATCTCGCTCGATGAAGAACGAGGCATTGCCTACGTCCCCACCGCCTCGCCGAAACCGAATTTCATGGGCAATTTAAATTACGGGAGAAATTTGTTCGCCAATTGCATCATCGCCATCGACGTGCGAACCGGAGAACGCCTCTGGCATTTCCAGGAATTACGCCACGATATCTGGGACAAGGATGTATCAGCTCCTCCCGTGCTGACGACCATTACGCGGGCCGGGAAACGCATCGATGTGGTGGCGCAGGTGACGAAATCCGGCAACACCCTACTGCTAGATCGCGTAGCCGGAAAACCGATATTCCCCTTCCGGCTCCGACGAGCACCGACCTCCACGATTCCTAGGATGAGAACCTGGCCCTACCAACCCGACGTTGAGCTGCCGGAGCCTTTTGGAACCCAAGCCTACACCTTGGACGACGTGACGGATATTTCACCCGAAAGCCGTCAATACATCCTCGATATGTTTGAGAAAGACTGAGCCACGATGGGGTGGATGCTCCCCACCGCTTTGAATCGTCCAAATTTCATTCCCAACATAAATGGAGGTGCTGAATGGACCGGAGCCTGCACCGATCCCAATACCGGTATGCTCTACCTGAACTCCAATGAGTATTCCTGGTCTATTACGCTGACCCAGCGGAAAGAGGATTTCATCGACGAAACCAAGCTGGAACCGACCCCCGGGCGTAAAGTATACCAAGCTTCTTGTATCATCTGTCATGGCCCCAACCGAGAAGGCACGGGCGAGTTTCCGGCCCTGCTTAATCTAAATCGCCGCATGGAGGACGAGCAAATCACCGGGTTATTGAAGACCGGTCGAAATAGCATGCCGCCGTCCCCGCAAATCCAGGGACAGGAGCTGAGTGATCTGCTCGACTACCTCATGGAGCGCGATCGACCCGATTCGGTGCAGACGAGTGCGGAACAGCCCGCACGTCCCTACTATAAGTTCCATGGCTTCAAACGGCTGCTCGATCAGGACGGCCACCATGGGAACAAACCACCCTGGGGGTTGCTTAACGCGATCGATTTGAACACCGGAAAAATTAAGTGGCAGGTCCCGTTGGGCGAACACGAGGATTTAACGGAAAAAGGCATCCCCATCACCGGCACGAAGAATTTTGGCGGCGCCTCTGTTACCGCTGGCGGACTCATTTTCTGCGCGGGCACATCTGATCAAAAGATACGGGCCTTTGATGTCGATAACGGCCAGGTTCTCTGGGAATACAAACTGCCCTTCGTGGGATCCGCTCCGCCCAGCATTTACGAAGCGAATGGCCAACAGTATATCGTGATTCCCTCTACCGGTGGGCGGTTTTTTCCGGATATGGAAAGGGGTGATGCCTACGTCGCTTTTGAACTAGGGAAAGAACCCGAATAACCACCCGTGTGGTGAGGTGGTCCCGGTTGGTTGGACAGGGGGAACGTGAAAGTTAGTTATGCAGTCGGGTTTGGGATTGGGAGGATAAAATGATTTATAGGGAGGGGTGCAGGGGAGGGAGCAAAGCTCCCG
>Ga0075109_1002300_pt1 | contig 10775 bp, 6 predicted proteins | sample AntAceMetag02UKD_FD_69798 | JGI IMG/M metagenome (GOLD analysis project Ga0075109, IMG submission 69798) | Saline lake microbial communities from Ace Lake, Antarctica - Antarctic Ace Lake Metagenome 02UKD | ecosystem: Environmental > Aquatic > Non-marine Saline and Alkaline > Saline | place...
CCCGGGCAAGTTCGACAAGCCCACCCATCGTGCCAACGCTGTCCCCGGCGGCTGTGTATATCAAGAGCCCTAGGGCGCCGTCCTCGTCGTAGATTCGGTCCCGAATTGACGCAGTCGGGTATCCACACTCCAGAGAAGCAGCATTAATGAGGAGATGGGCGAATGTGTGTGCCAAAATAAATCTTTGCCCGATAATCCGGTCACGAACCAGTTGAGGGGGGTAATTCCCGAGAGTGCGTCCCTCCCAGTTCTTGAGATGCTCTTCGTTGAATTCTAAATAAATGCCCTCGCCATAGACCCTGTGAGCTGGCAACCAAGACCGGGTCATCGAGTCTTTGTCCGGGAGGGAACCCCACATCTGAGCCAGCCCTTCACGGGCCTCTCTGGTTGACGCCGGCGGCGTGTCACGCGAGAAACCTGCTAAGACCCGCGTTTCCGCCAATCGATGGACGGCCACAACCTTAGAGATGAGCGCCGTCTCACCAAACCTTTCACCCTCAAATCCAGTGATTGGAATAAGTTCAGGGTCAAGAACAGGGGGCCCATCAGCGGCGAACCGGCCCCTAGCTCCTGATGTGAGGGCGTTCATCTCGCCTGCTCTACCCGCGTCCTCGCCCACCAAACTGCCGGAGCGGACATGAGAAACATGCCGCTCGAGGTCCTCAAGCTCAAGTTTTGGAAATATTGTTTGGCCTCGCATCAAAATTTGCTTCAGAATCTGTGTTTGGTCGCCGCCAAGAGCCCTGACAAGAGAATTTGTTCCCTGGTCTTCCTGTAGCCAGCGAATTAGAGAATCGCTAAGCCCGTCGGGAGCCGGGAGGTGCAAAGAGGAGCGCACATCAGGAAAGTAGACCTGAGTCGCAGTTCTCAGCAGCAATTTCATCTCGCTCCGGCAGTCTTCGTTTTCCGCCTCAGGCAACCAAGCGCGCCGCCCGGTGCACTTCTTAGTCCACGTGCTGCTTCCCCGTCCGGTCGGTCCAAAAAATTGCTGTTTGCCACACTGCCGACACCGAACCAGCGGTCTACCACTATCCGTTGTCTCCTTGTATTCCAGCGCCGAATAAGTGCAGTCAATGCCTTCATGTACCTCAGCATGCCAATCGACCTCATCAAGATGCCCGTTCGGACAGCAGAGGACTACCGGGACCTGCTGCGTTCTCCAACCGTATTTTTTTCCCTTCTTGCATTCATCCCTGGAGCACGAACCGATAGAGGGGTCCTCAGCGCTTCGGGAGAAGGAGATGCTGCTGCACCAGGGGCTTGTGCAATATTCAGCAAGGGGAAAACGGACAGAAGGGATGAACCAGGTGCCGAAGTCCGCTTCACCTGATTCAATTACCGGCGGCTGAATGAACCGCCTGACCCCAAGCTGGTTTTCCAGCGCAAAGTCGTGCAGTTCGTAAGCGCTGATTCTGTTCTCACGTTGCTTGTTTCGGCTCGTCTCGTCTGGGCCATCCACTTGGATTCCGCGGACCCAGTCATTGAGCCCAGTCATCAAAACAGTTACCCCTGAACGAGACACGACGATTGAGCCCACTCCTAGGGGTCCAACAATGTGGTTCCGCCGAACCGGGGTGTAAAAGGGCTTTGGCATCAGAAAAGGTCCTCATCTTCTGGGTTATCGTGACCGGTCGAAAGGCCTAATGGCACGGTCCGGTTAGTTCCTCCTGGCCTGCGAGCGACCTGGACTCCGCACTCTAGGTCAACGGAGCGCATCGACATCGGAACAATCCAATGGTCGAAGCCCTCCGCTGCCGGGGCGGTGTCGCCTGCTCTTAGGAGCAAACCCTGCGCGTCCCAAGTGGCATTGCCTTGCCTCTCAGCTACGCGAGCGATTTCAAGGAGTCTCTCAATTTCAATTTCCACCGCCTTCATGGCGTGTTGGTCTCCCGATTCAGCCACCCTCTGCCGTATCGAAGCGAAAAGGTCGTGGGCCTCGGGCTGTTCCAATGCCTGCATTGGTGGCAGGTTGGAGGTAGCTCTCAAGACAGTTGTAACCATGCCAGACGCGGCACGCCCCAGGGATTGAGCCGTGTAGGGAGTGACGCTAACCGCTTCAACAGCTCCATAGAGGCGCTCGTGATTCTGTCTGAAATTCTCAAAATGAGAGCGGTCTCTCACGTTGTAAGGAGAGAGGACTACCACTACAAGCCCCGGAGCTCGAATGTCCCGCCCGACCCTGCCAGTCACTTGTATATATTGGCTCGCACTCTTGGGTTGACCCATCACCGTCATCAGTCCCAGACGGGGCACATCGACCCCAACCTCAATCATGGAGGTCGCAAAACACAAGTCCACACTCCCTTTTTTTTGTTTTGGCAGCGAAAGGCTGTTCATGAGGTTAGAGATGTTCTCTCCTGAAGTCGCAGTGAGCTCCCTAATATTAGAAACGCTTCGGACAGAGCCTCTCGAACCGTCAGATTTGAGAACACCGGTCCGGACACCCGACCGCTGAGTGAGACTCCAAGTGTGGATTCGTAACGACGCTTGAGTCGCGGCTAACTGCAACCCAAGACTCCGGCGGCTACTAAAAAACGCCAGATTAGTCCACCACGCATCTCCTTGTTGACTGTCTATATTGTCCAAAGCAGCCGAGCCGTGTGCCATGGCAGAAATAACTCTTAGCTGGGATTCAACAACTGTTCCCAATCCCCTCGCGCAGACTGCGACGTAAGTCTTTCCTAGCTGGCCTGAATCCGACCCTTGGCTTCGCGAAAAAAAGTTATCTTCAATCTCTATGCCGTAAGGGGGCAGAAGACGTGTCTCGCTCCTGCCGTAAAGACGTGAAATCTGCGAATCAAAGTTCTTCGTTGTTGCAGTTGCTGCAATTATGCGAGGCTTCGCGCCACCTTTTGCGATGCACAAGTTCTCGAGCGCCAGCTCGTAGAGCGCGTTCATGCTGCCAAGTGGTCCTGCAATCAGATGAAGCTCATCCTGAATCATCAAGTCCGGAGGTGCGGCGAACCTTCGAACCCCGCCCTCTTCATCCGATTTCAGCCCGAATAACTTGCGGGCCTCTGGCTTCCAAGCAATCTGGGCAAATTTGTCGATGGTTCCGATTAGGAAAGATGGCGGCAGGGCATAAATATCCTCGTCAACTTCCAACACCGGCAGCCGCGTGAACTTCCCGTCAGCTTTGGAGAAAGGGCACGCAGCGTCCGGACAATGAATCGAAATGTGGATTTTGCCAGCCTGTCTCAGGGGTTTCTTCAGATATCCCGACAAAGAGCCATTTTTTGCTACCCCCATCTCGGCGCTACACCAGGGACATTTCGTCAGCAAAAAAGTTCTCTGAGCGTTACGCCCCTCTGCCAATTTTGTGAAATCCTTAATCGCGTCTGCCCAGGAATTAGCCGTGGTCGAACCTCCAAGCCAGGCTCCTATTCGGAAATGCACCCGCTTGGGGCCGTCGAGAAGAGCAGTATTTGTCTCTCTAATAATCTCCAACGCGCAGACCAACGCAGCAGCTCTCAGCACCTGCTGTGTCGTGAGCAACCTGAGTGTGTACCTCATCATGACGCTGACCCGATACTTGGGTTGTTCAGCCCTTAACAGCTCTTGTCGCCTCTCCCAAAGCATCGTAAAAGCGGCTAGGGCGAGGTAGGCCTCGGTCTTGCCACCGCCCGTTGGCATCCAAATGATGTCCACCTGCCCCCTACTGGGGTTTTCTTTATCAACCAGCGGAGCAATGGAAGCGAGCAAGAAAGCCAGCTGGAAGGGACGCCAAACGGCCTGGTTCTCAAAATCCAGTTCTCCGAATCCAAAGGATTCAGAATTGGGATTGAAGTCCGGGAGACCGTGGGGCGAGCCAACTGAATACCCAGGGCTGTCTAGGGCAGAGCCAGCCTCCGTGGGGACTCTTAATTCAGCTTTTGCTGCGACCCTTTGCGCGTTCATGGCCAAACAGACCCATCGAAATATCTGCCCAACCTCAGGCTCAGATGTAACTATTTGCCAACCAGAGCGCATATCCGCAAGAAACTGCTTTGCGGATTCAATATGTCTGGCTGCTGCTGTCTGATGACGGGGCTCAGTTAGCTGATGAACTTCAGCTTCTTTTGACGTTATCCACACCCCGTAATCATCAAGTAAATGTTCGATGGACCCCAGGGCCTCCTCATTTGAAGTTGCTAAGTCCAGCATTCCAAGTTTGTAGCCACTCCCGTCGGGTCTGCTGATTTCCGGGTCCGGACTTTGGACCGTAACTGCTGGCATCACGTCGGTTGAAACCAACCAGCCACCTTCCAGGTGCTCCGCCCGGGAGTCACTGCCATGTCCGACGCTCATGACAGGGTGGTGACGGTAAAGCAAGGAAAAACTTTCCTCCGATGAATCTCTATCGAATCTCCCGCGAGGGTAAGGCAGTAAGGCGCCAGAGTAGATTGAGAGTTTTGATTGGAATAGGCAGCTCTGCGAGACCTCGTCCGAGGTTGCTGTTTCGTTGACAACAAACACTGTACAAATTTTTTCGCTTCCCACCCCTTCCTGCACAGAAAGCCCGACACGAAAGCTGAGACCTTGTGCTTCAAGAAGCTGCTCTACGTTGTTTTGAGTGCTCAGACTCAGCTCAATTCTCAGGGGGGAACGACGCCAAAGAGTTTTTTCTCTACCCGCCACAGAAACTTTGAGTGGCTCATAAGTAGCACCTGAAACAACAACTTCAACCGTTAAGGTTTCCGGTGGAATGTGAATCGAAAGGGCCAAACTGCGGGGCCGACCAATCGGTTCTTCGGCAGGGATGGGAGCCTCCGCATCGGCGTCGCCCGCAGAGGGCTCAGGCAAATCCCCCTGAGGGGCCAGCTGGACATCATCCGGGGCCTCGTCGATATCGCTTTCTTCAAGGGCCTGCTGCTTGAGGGACAACTCTGCGCTTTGCTGCGTGGTCATCCTTGGATAGAGGATTCCAACCCCATAAAGAAAGGCAGGGGGTCGCGCTAGAACTTCGTTACCCAGACCATCATGCATCGGCTTATTTAGTCTGACGTCACCAGGAAATTCCTGTCCCTGCGTTACAACCCTCGGTTCCCCATCAAAGCCCGGCCAAATCTCTAATTCGTCCCCCTCAGGACCGTGCAGGGCTAACCGAAGGTTCCTGACCATAAGGTCTCGTGCAACTTGAGGGGTAACGAAAGCCATAATCTATATTCTCCTCATGAATTCGGTTTGTTCTATAACAGGGAGCAGAACCACAAGGTCTTCGGTTGCCCGCGTCGTCGCGGTAAGGAACAGTTCAACTGGGTCAATCAGACTGCCTTCAAAGATTACGACGGGTGACTCAAGCCCCTTAAAAGTTCTAACTGTGGATACGCTCGCTTCATTTACTCCCGGAAAATACCCTTTCAGCCCAAACCGAGCCGTCACTTGCTTCTGTCTCGAGACATCGCGCACCAGCACTACCACCTCTTCTGGCTTACGGCTTTTCAGAGCTGAATTCAAAGCATTTCGAAGGGCCTCGTCAGGGCTTCCTTCTACAAACATCACAACAGGACTCTCCGCACGTTCCCGTCTGAGAAAATCTCTGTACAAGTCAGGACGGTCGGTCATTGTTTGAACCCATCGTCCATGGGGCTCAAGATTCCTACAGTTGTCCCTTAGGAGTAAACGTGTTGGAACCCCACGTAGCTGGACCAAATTTTCAGCGCGAGAGTATAGGTCTTGGTTCTCGAGGTCTCCCGTGAACAACCACCGGCCATTCTCAAGCCCGCCAACCACTAACTTGTCGAGGACTCGGAGAAAATGTGGTTCCAGAAGGTCTTGAATTTCATCCACGACGAGGTAGTCCACCCGCTCAGAAGGGTCAAGCTTGTCAACGCATCGCTCGGCAAACCCAGCCCACCAGGCCGGATTGGCTCCAGGAGGGGGCGTTTCATTGAACTTTTCCACCAAGAATTGAAAAAAGCTACTCGCAGCAAATTTGGGTGCGCATGATTCCTTGAGTTGTCTCCCCAACATCGTGTTGAAGCAGAGGACCCGAACTTTTTGACCCCTAGCTGCCTCCCTCCTTGCTGCTTCGATTGCCACGACCGTTTTCCCAGCCCCCGGAGGACCTTCCAAAACAATCCGCTCGTTGCCTTCAATCGCATCCAAGATTCTCTGTTGGTCCAGAGTTGCCGTATGCAGGTCCTTTTCCAGCCGCTCTTTTCGAACGAGAGGGCTAGCCAATACATCAAAGTCCGGCCTCAACATTCGCCGCATCGTTTGAAATGAGTCGGATGACCAGAGCGCCCCCGGTTCCTTTCGAATGGCTCCGATAACCCCCTCAACAAGGCGCTCGACAACAGAACCATCACGAGGTGAAAGTTGGCATTCTGCATCCAGTTCAGCAATCGCAGGAACCTCTGCGTCCGTAAACAAAAGGAAAGGCGCAATCTTTAAACGTTCTGGCGTCCAACTCTCTACGTGGCGCTTGAAGGCATAGGTCGCGTCGAGAACCTGCTGGACTGGATTCTTTGACGGGAATGGTTCACTACCCAGCCGCCACTGCCCCTGGCTATTCACGTTGGCTGACAGATGTCCCTTGACTTCAACTATCGCAATCCCAAGAGCAGGAATCATAATAATGAAGTCCATCTCGTGCCGCCGGCCTCCTCTGCCCATTGGAAGGTCGTAAGAATGGAAAACAACCCAGTTAGCAGTCCCCGGCGCTACTCTCAACCACTCAAAAACTTGAACTTCCCCGGGACTTATTCCTTCTCGGGGAATCACAGGAGGAATCATTTGAGCCAAAGCGAACCCACTGTATCTACCGGCCGGCCTAGCTTTGAAATTGGAAAGAGTGTTTTTTGCTCCGAGACATGGCACACGGTGGTTATGAAAAGCTCCCCCAAGACGTCATCCTGCAGACTCGCAAACCCTTCATCAAATAGAACCTCACGAAAGCCTGCCGCAGCCACCGACTGCAGCTTCAGAAGCAGTTGCCTCATCAGCAAAATGCCGGCCTGCTGCCGAGCGGTTCTAAGTTTGCCCAGCAAATCGAAACCTTCCAAACCAGGTTGATATCCGATGGCCCGGCAAATCGCGTCATAACTCTCCTGAATTTGGGGGGCAACATAAGTTTGGTCAAGGATGCGGGAATGAATCTGCTGGACATATTCCCTTGATAGCCCGGACGAGACGAGCTCCATTCTCAACTTGTCGGTTCCATTACGGTCAACGAATGCCCGCAACATCTCCTTCAGCTCATTCCTCAACTTCTCAGCGAGAGAAAACGAATAGTCGCTGTACTTCTCGGTCCACCACTCCTCAGAAACCCTGAGTAGCTGGGCACGCTCGACATCCTGCGACCTGAAGACCAGGTGGCTCCCTACAGGAAGATGCTTGTGGCCAGAGTGAGAATGCGCGTAGTTCAAGTCTTGGGAAAGCACCCGCGGACGAGGGCCGACTTCGTTATCAAAGAAAACCCATAGGCCGTTCTCATCTCCAAGAATCTGATACTCGGAAGCAGAAACCACATCAGGCTCTTCGTCGAAATTAAACTTCGCTCTTCTTACAAGTGGCTCTGCCTTGAAAGTTAATGTGGTCTCAACCTCCGCGTCAACTGCCACAGCGTGGGCGACTACGGTGGGAGGTGGCGCACCGTTCCATGGCCCCATTAAAGACAGGTCGAGCTTCGCATGAAATGGCCAACTGAGCATAAGAATTCGAGCAGCAGGGGGGGCGGTAAGTAACCATTGGGCCCTGTAATCGGATTCAGGGCTAGAGGACCACTTCGAGGTCTCATATCTGGATGGTGGGCCGAATAGTACGAGATTCTCGTAGGCAGGAACGTGCTTGAGTGCAGAGTAAGTAACGGCCTCAGCAAAAAGGTTCTCCGAATCCAACCATTTTGCGACCGCCTCCCTTCCAGCCTCTCTCTTGGAAACCAAAGCTGTGGCAGGCTTCCCAGCCCGGGGTCCCCCAGAGTCGCCTTCAGAAATCGGTTGAGCCGATATCCAATCCTCGAGCCAAGGCGCAGCTGGGTGAATGTGAGAGCCCATCAATTCGATGATTTCAAGTTGGGCCTGAAAAATTGGGGTTCTAGGCCCCCTGACTGAAATTGCATCGTAAAGGTGCGCGACGAGTGGCTCGTAAGAGGCGCTCTGGTCGAGTGTCATTATTGGTCCGTCTGCGAGCTGACTCACCCAGACCACGAATGCCGAAATACATTGGTGTTCGACAACCGAAACCGCGAGCGATTCCGATGTAGGAATTCTGTTTGCCAAACGAATCAATTCCCGTAGCTCTGGCCAGTCAATACGGACCATTTCGATATTCACGCTCTCTGACTTTTCGAGCATGTCTGCGGCATCGCTTACGGACCGTTTATTCAAAATCCGCACCGTACTCCTCCCAATCAAACTCGGCTGGCCCATTGAAGACCGCGTAGGGTTCAGCAAAAATCTTGGCGGGGATTCCTCGCACACCACTCAGATTTGCAAGCTCGGAATCAATCTCTGGCAAAACTTGCCCGTCGTGCCACATTCTGAACCGGAGCACATCATCCGACCGGACATTGAGGAAGAGTGTGTGTGGCACATCAGGCCAAATCCATCGGGCCGGAGTCTCCCACGCTGAGTAGCCAATGACTACCACCGCGGAGGGAACTAACTCAGCCAGCCAAGGTCGCGACTGACCCGCCCTCGGGGACATGCAAATTATCGGGCGACGGTACCAGGCATCTGGAGTGGTGCCGACGTCAACCCCAGCGCTGAATTGCTCTGCAGTCCATTGGTGCAGGCCTGAGGCCGTGAGCTCTGCGACTTCGCTCGCAATTCTCTCTGGGTTCTGGCAGATGATTACCACTGGCGCAGCACAAAGACGGAAGTAATGCCAACAGGCCTCTCGGAGGTTTGCGCCAAATCCGGCAAGCAAAAGTCGTTCAGTCCCTTCATCCTGGATTGAGGAATCGCTGCGGTGAGGGAAGTGCTCCGGCAGCCTAACCACAGGCGGAAAGGTTCCTGGTTTGAATTTTGTCGGACCCAAGAATTCGTCGGATTTAGAGCCATCTGCTCGGAAGTTGAAGCTGTGCTCTCTGTCTTGCAATGTTTGGTTTATTAAGGATGCAACCTTGCCTAAAGGCTCCTGGGGACGCTCCAGAGAAACCCCGGAGTCGAAAACACTCGCTAGCGCCATGGCAGCAGGGAAACATTCGATAACGGGAGGGGCGAAAACACAGGCCACATGACCTGTTGCAGTAACGGTAGAAATCCGCCGAGCGACTAGGGAGAAAAGTTGTATCCATTTAGGCGCATTCGGCAGAATCTTTGCTTCGTCGATTGCAACAAATTCCGTCACGGGCTCTCCTAGCCAAGGAATACTTCACTCCCACGATAGACGCACCCACTGACATCGTCTAATGACCGGTCCTTTTCAAATTTTCGAACGTGCGGCCGAATGGGAGGCCGCCATCCCACCAAGGTCTTCGATTTGAACTTGAGGAGAACTTTTCTCGCCAATACCCAATATTCTTCGAAAAATCCCACTGCATTAACAACTCCGGGAAATCCGCGACCTTTTTAGGCATAGCTCAAACCTAAAGAGGCGAGCCGGTGAAGAGCGGCCTAGCCTTCTTGCGGGGAAAGACGACGGGGGGCTAAGGTGAGGTCTACTCGGCGAAAGCATAAAACAAGAGCAAGCCCGAGGCTATACAGGTGCTGTGCGGAATTTCTGTCCTAGCACTAGTTTTTAGCTGGCGTGCTGAGATGCTCTCGGACGAACAGAGGAAGATATGAACCGCGTCGCTAAGTTTTCAAGTGGGATGGTGGTAGGACTAATCCTGATGACAGGCTGCTCAGCCGGGGTTGAGAATCCATCTGTCTCAAATCCGGTAAGCAGCGAGGGGGAAGCCCCAGCCGAAAACGAACAATCCGCAGAGGAGACTTTGGTTGCCGAACCAGGTTCGCGAGAATCTCCGATTCCCCTGGGAACCCCGACAGTCCTCGATGATGGTGAATGGGGCTCGTGGGAGATTACGCTAGGCCCGGCGCAACTCAACGCAACAGAGTTTGTGTTGGCAGACGACGCTGGAAATGAAGCTCCACCAGAAGGACTTGAATGGGCCATCGTTGCCTTCATCAACTTGTAAGCCTTGGAAAGCGTGGTCAGCCTCCCAGCCTTAGCGGCGTCCGCCCACCAGTCATGAACGAGCACCGGGGTGATTTCTGAAATTGGGATGTCAGCAAAAGGACTGAGATGCGTTCCAAGCAACTGCCGGTAGTGCGCCTTAGTTGACGCTTCAAGGCTCCTGCCGGTTTTTGGGTGAACACGCACCTCAATATGCCGCTCGCAATACGCCCCAAAAAGGTAGCTGGAACCAGCCAGAGGTGTCTCTTGGGCCCCCCATTGCCCGAGAACAATCTCTGCCCTAACCTCTTCGAGGTATTCCGTGGCCTGTTTGCGGTTCTTAAACGTGTGGGGCGCTTTGTGTCGCACACCGTCAGGTCCGATGTAGGTTGCTTGCACCCTGCCAGAGGGGAGCGTGCGCTTGGTTCCAAAGGGACGCTTCTTTGCCATCACTGTTTCCTATCAATTGCTATGCCTCCGATGCGGTCGTGCATCGAACGTGCACTCAAATTGCATAGCCTTGAGGAAACCGAAGGGTTCTAGTGGTCGCTGATGGGCAGCCTGCTCACAGTGGATTGTCAGCAAACAGGCCGGTCCTAAGCGGAAAACACCGATTTTCAAGAGTGCCCTCGGCAGGAATCGAACCTGCGGCCAAAAGATTAGAAGTCTTCTGCTCTATCCGCTGAGCTACGAGGGCTTTCACCTAGTTTAGCGCTGAGCGAGAAACCGTTTCA
>Ga0075109_1002326_pt1 | contig 10704 bp, 14 predicted proteins | sample AntAceMetag02UKD_FD_69798 | JGI IMG/M metagenome (GOLD analysis project Ga0075109, IMG submission 69798) | Saline lake microbial communities from Ace Lake, Antarctica - Antarctic Ace Lake Metagenome 02UKD | ecosystem: Environmental > Aquatic > Non-marine Saline and Alkaline > Saline | place...
CGTGCGCATCAAACTGGAGGGGTATAGGTGTATGCCTACCCCCCATGCTCTCTATAGCAAGATGCTCGCTGAACGAACCGCTTCGCGGAACGTCTTAGTTTTATTTTATTTATTTATTTATTTGCAACGCATAAACAAAACAAAACGGCTTTCACCGGAGCGGAGATCCGTCGTCTGCGTCTGCGTCCTCTCGAGTACAAGAATCAAAAAAATTAAAACACGATTTCAACCACATGAACCGCGACGTCGAGAGCTGGTTTAAGGCGGTGCCTGGCTTATTCAACGAGATCCAGCTCTTAGTGTGGACGCACCGCGATGAAAGCCCCTTTATCCACGCATCCGCTGCCAACCAGAGCGATGCTGACGGCAGCGACATACAGGTGGAGATGATACTGCGCAGCTTCTGGGATGAGGACCCGAGCTTCCTTGAGACCTACACCGACACAGTTCGAAAAGAGTTACGGCAATTCTATGACGAGTCTTTGAAACTTTGTGTATTCGTTGGAGACGACATATAATCCGACGGTCAACCGGGAGTTTCCATCATATCTTCGAGCAATATCGATGACACAATCATTCGTGGCGCTAAAATCGCCGTAGCCTCGACAACAGCGACGAAGGCTGAGGAACTTGCTGACGCGTTTGCTTGGTTTGAAAACGAGTACCGGCCCCCTAGACATAGCTCCAGAGCTGCTGCAGGACATACGCGACCGAGCAGTGTCAGTGCATTGCGACACCACGCTGCAATGCTCAGTACTTGACCCATCTCGCGCCCTCAATAACCAAGTCGCGTCCACAATGCTTCATTGCCTGCACTTTATATTCGATATTCGCCTGACGGGACTCCGCGGCGCCACACATGAAAGACGGTGCCTCATCGGGGGGACTGCGTGTGATCAACACTGAGAAAGGCGGCCGTAGGAGCGGAGACGGGACTGGGAGGTGTTGCTCACGAGTAGCAACGTGGATGCGTATGGCAGCATCGCAGAAGTCGCCGCGGGTCACATCCGCAGCCACGGCCGGGCTGGTGGAGAGCTGAAGACAAAGGTAAGTTGGGAACGACGAGGATGAATGCTAGAAGTGAGATTTATAGGAGGACGATAACAAGGGCGGTCGTTGGGGTGAGTTGCTAATAATGCCCTTGGGGGCAGGAGTTTGCACGGGCGCGGCGGGGGTGCCGGTCCGTCTGCCGGTCTCTACGTAGCTTCACGTGGGGACTGGCAGAGAGAGTTCCAGTCATCGGTTCTGCACCTCCAAGTGACCGCCCATCACAGCCAAATACGCTGATTCACGAGCTCAAAGGTTGACGTAGTCGAACCACAAGCGCTTCAGCATATGCAGCGTCACCCAGCGTGCGTCTGGTGGTGATAGGGCGGGCCCGTAGCCGAGCTGGGGTCGTGGGGGGAGCTGCCATTTTAGAAATGAGGAGTGGAAGCTAGTGCCATGTGTTGTAACATAGAGCTGAAGCCTCTTTCACTAGTACATAGTCTCCTCGTACACCCGTCGTCGATAACCTCCTCGGATAGCCTTGCATTTTGGGGTATCTAGGAGCTAGCTGATATCGAGTGGCAGCAAGTGCTACCACAAAAGGTAGTTCGAGGAGGTTACCGACAGGGGGACGGTGTACCAACGAGAAGCAAGTAAACTAAGTACCAGTGAGAGGGGCTTCGGCATGCTCTATTTAATAACAAATAGTACGATGAGAATGTAATTACGAATCGAAACACACGCTTGACATCCATCATAACGTAGCCGTATCCATGAATTCGTAGTGGTCTCCTCTAACTACCGCCGCCGAAATCGCAGCCGTCGTTGCTACCAACTGCCGCCATCAAGGCGACAATGTACACCTACCAGCAAGGTAACGCATGTTTGTCTCTTGTCTCCGCCAGCGATGCCAAAAACACAACTTGTGAACCCTGAACCGCCAGTGCTGCTACGGCAGCACGAGACACTAGCGTAACGCAGGTGATAGGCCCTACTACTGTCGCCTGCATTAGCGCACGAGTGACGATGGTGTGTATTCACTTTTCGCAACGCACAACAAAATGCACCGCCGTGAAGCCAAATTGGAGCATATTTAGGATACAATAATTCTGGAGAGCACGGCTCACACGCCAAAGAGAGGCGCAAGGTTACGGACGACGGCCGCTCCATCACGTACTTGTAGCACTGCATGAACACCTAGCCGCGGTCACTCGCAGGTATCGTCATGAGTACGTCTGTCGTCGGTAGTGAGGAGCAGCACTTTTAGAGACCTCGTGTCAATGTGCGTGATCCTTCCTTAACCTCGGTTTGGACAGCTTCTTATGATATATTATCATGTTGATTTTTCAATTGTGAAGGCTTCAAGGTACGACAGTATCAACTACCTGAGCCGTGCCCCTGTCCTTTTCGAGCGATTAAGATTTGGCCATTTCAAACTGTACGGTCGGTCGGAAAAGCTGGGTCGGCTTTTGGTGGTCGGACATTTTGCCAGCTGGCACCCCAAGAAGACGATTATCAGTGTGCAATCTTGATAATCGTCTTTTTTGGGGTGCCAAATCCATCCTTAATCGCTCGAAAAGACAGGGGCTCGGCTCGGGTAGAAGGTAGATCAGGCCTGCTGTTTTTCTTCTTGCCGATTCACCAGATCTTTACCATATATAATAAAGTATTCGTATCAAGTTTCGGATGGCCTTGCAAAAGTTGAAAAGTCGTTTGGCGCGGCGTGTGAGAAGCAAACCAAAACTTCTCTTCCCACTCTTCTTTGCGGTCCTAACCCCACGCGACAGAGATGACGTCGCTCGCCAGACTTCTTCCCAGCAGCTTCGTTTGGGGTACACAGAGCGCGTGCTACCACGGCTCCCGACAACAACGAGGGCGTGAACCTACGCGCCAAGATAACCCCCCCGGTACTGGCTCTATATCTCTAGTCACAACGACTGCCCCCAAGCGATCAACCACGCCTGCTCCTCTGAGGCAGAGCAACGTCATGACTCGCAGTGGGGGCAGCGAAGGCGGGGTCGATGCCACCAGTGGCGGCACACAAGGCGAACACCGACACCGCCACCGCCAGCGCCGCCATCCCCCGGCGATTCCGCCCTCACGCTTCCTTCTCCCACACGACCCTCTACAGCTCATGCGTCAGGGGGTACCCTTGAAAAAGGCCCTGGGCACTCTCCCCGTGCTTTCACCTCGGAGATGGCCTCACGACTTTTGGTAGGCGTTCTGTTCTTTTTGAAATCAAGGAAAAAAGTAAAATAACTATCGATCGAGTTTGATAGAAAGAGTCCCAGCGCTTTATAAAGTGACCCATTCATCACGCAGTGGTGTCAAAAGTTGTGAATAGCAACACCACGACAAATGTCTTCGGTACATAAATTCGGCCTGGGAAGTTTGCGAGTCGCTATGTGTAGGCTGGCGCGCTGCATCACGTCTACGCAGCCTCCGCTATACTACGACGGCGGCGCGCGCAGGTGGCGCCGCGACAACAATCTTCCACGCCACATGCGACGGTCGCGGATACACGCAGGGGGGGTGCGCACAGCAGGAGGACCCTTGCAGCCGTTGTCGTCAGTATCCGGCCATGGTGGTGCCGACGACTGCGACAATAGCGGCGGCCGTGGCGGTGGCGCTGGCGGCGGTTGGGTGCGGGCAATCGTTGATGTCGTCGAAATCACCGATGTCCCCGAAAGCGCTGGCACCACCTCCAACTACCGGGCAGCGGGGGGAGTTTCCCGCCGCCATACTCGAATACTCACTGCCACCCTACGCACTGTCACGGACGGGCTCGATCGCCTGATCCCCGTCGTCTCATCCTCCTCGATCACCGCTCTGTGGGCTGGCGACCCATCCTCGAGAGCACCGAAAACAACCGCGGCTGTGCACGATCCCCACCACGGCAACATCGGCAGTAATGACAGCACTACGTCGACGGCAAAGACGTACGCCGATATCGTCAACAAAGGGCTCCGACACTTTCTGCCCCAGCAGCAGCCGAATCAGGAACATCAACGCCAACACCAAAATCAACATAAACAAACGCGGCAGGGGATGGGGGGCGCAATATGGGCAAGTAATCCGGTACAGCAGCCGCCACACGTGGGGTGGCACGGTGATGTGCTCCAGCAACCTTCTCACACCCGCGATAGCCTCTCGCTGTGCCACGAGTACCTCACGAACTGCCTCAGGCCGGGGCAGCATCCGGACGTAATCTCCACACGTCACCAGCGTACCACCACCACCCCGGGAAGCGACGGCGATGGCAACAGTGGCGACGGTGGCAGACCCTTCAAGAATCCATACTTCTACCACGCTTCCCCAGCCGCCGCTGCCGCCGCTGTGCAGCGCAGAGTTGCGTTCGGTAGCGATCACCGGGGGCACGGCCATATGTCGGACAACTCCCAGGATGGTGGCGACGGTGATGACGGCGGCCGCCTCATGCGCTCCGGCTACACGCCGGACTTTATCGACACCCTCGTAATGTTGGAAGAAAGCTACCACGGGTACGATGTGTCGGACCCACCGCTCCCTACGTCGCCGCCGCCGCTAACCAGTCTGAGGGTGCACCCTCCTGAAGTAGAGGATCTCATCTCTGAAATGGCAAACGCGGCCACATCCGTGTACGTCACGGTGTCGGCCACCTCCTCATCCTCCGGATCCTCCTCCGCCTCCAGCAGCTCTTCCTCCGCTGGACCGCCATTCTTCAAAGTGCGCGTGTACGGCAAGTGGCCTAAATCTGGAAGTGCGAGGGATGGCAGTGCGGTGGTGCGCGAGATCGTGTCGAATTTCGAGGGTTCGAAGCTCGAGGGGTGGGTGTCCGATGCAGACGTCGTTGACAGCGACGACGGCGATCATCGCAAGGGCGATCCTGAGTCGCGCAACGATGATACTGTGGATGCCAGAGCCATAAACGAGAGAGCCGAGGTGGATTCTTGGGAAGCGACTGGGGTAGGTGCGCCGAATAGTAGAGGAAGATGCGGTCATAAAGCTCGAGGCGTGGAGGACATCTTGGCAATCTGCATTGCCCTGAAGCACGATGTGCCAATATATGTCTCCCGCGACGTCCTGGATCGCTTCAGCGTGCAGCCCTTCTGGCAGTCGTCATTTCACCCTTTGGGCGGGGCAGCAGCCGCGGCAGTTGCGGCTGCGGCTGCCGTTCGCGACACAAAGAAGAGAGAGGCGCAGCTGGACGGGGGGTATTTTCACACCCCTGCGGACTCCGACCCCGACGAACCCGACATCTTCGATACTTTCCTGCATGACCTATTCGATGAGATTGAGCGACCGGCGTCCTCAATCAACGCGTACACGGCAGGTCCCTCCTCTGTGGGCACACTCATATACAACTGTTGATAAGTTCATCATTAAAGCATTGTTTGATCGGATCATAATTATGTGAGTAGAACGAGTGATTCGTACCTATATAGGCTTTTTATTGAGGACATCCCACAGAGCGGCCCGTACGCTAAGGGTAATGTTTTCTTGGTTATACAAGTGCGTGCCATGTGTAAACTGCGCGGTGCGCCTTGAACGGAACGTCCCTGGATCACGATCGGAACATTTCGCTTCAATGCTTCCGGGGTTAGTGGGGGAGCTCCTGGCGACATGAGCAAACCCGTCAGCCAGCTCACCCGATTCCTGCTCAAGGGCCCGGTGATTTTCTTCCTGCTCATTGTGAACTTCTGGAAGATGTGGCGACGTCGTTGGCACGGCTTCGCGTCGCCGCCGCCTTTCCTCTCCACACAGACCGGCAAGTACGGCGTCATGGTGAGCTCGAGCGCGACCCGATGCCCCTACCCCGTGTACCCCGCCCGTTAAACAGCACTATCCGTCATCCTCTGTCCTCTCGGTACCTAGATAAAGTTGTGTCACAATATAAAAATAGTTTGCTCGATCATTTTAGTTTTTTTCTTTCGGTCATCGTTCGTGACAAAGGCTGCAGGATTGCATATGTGTCCACCATTTCCAAGCTCCCTCCGCGGGTAGCTTATGCTACAGCGTTTCACGTGCAGTGTCGGTGTCTAAGTGACTGTACACGGCACTACACGACGGCGCGCGCAGCGATGCAACGCTCACTGCCCTCCGTTCCGTCCAGGCGTCGCATCTTCGACAGCACCGTCGCAGAGCAAGCGCAGCTGGCGGCATGGGGCGGTGATCGGCACTCTTACTCGTTTCTTTTGCTCTTAGCATGAGAGACCCCAAATACTTGCTAGCACAACTGCTCTCGCAAATTTGAACTCCTCCTTGCTTTTTTGCTGAAGCCGATACTAGCAACCTTTGTTCCATCCTATATCCTTTAAGTTGCCTTGAAATGATATTACCAAGAACGACGTATAGATGCTTCACGGGATTCGGTGGGATGTCCTTGCAAGCGAAAGTCAGGGGTTGCCTCCTATGTACTATCCATAGTCACGGTGACGCTGACCAAGTAAACTGTTTCGTCCATTAAAAGGTTATATGCTTAGTAGTTTGATGTCACTTGATCATGATTCTTAAGATCTTAACTGTACGTATCTAATACGCTCCGGTGAGGAGGGACCGTCGCTATCAGATGCTACTGCAGCGGCTACGCTACCTTCGAATCGCCGCGGCAGACCCCGACAACGCGCACATCAACCTGGCGGTCGAGATGTGCGAGGGGCGGGAGGGTGGCATGCATCCAGACGCGCGTCTATTGCTGGGAAAGATGCGGCGGCGTATGACCGGCGCGGTGGCGACGGAGTCTATCATACGCTGGTTTGGAACAGTCCCGTGATTTTTTAGCGCCTAAAGGTACCAAGTCCTACTGCATTTATGATCCGTGTTGTCAATGTCCCGGGGTCAATGGAACGAAGAATACTCTTTCAGACCTAGTCCAGTGTAACATGGCATTCCGCCAAAAGATCCACCCGACGTTTGACCTCTCAACAAACCAGACAGTCGGTGATTGACCTTATTGACCCGTTTCGTTTGCTTCTTTGCTACCCCAACGAAGAGTACATTGTTTGTCTGCACGTTTTCTAGAATTCGGCCTCCAGCCTCTAGCCCCTAGCTTCCAACCTCCAGCTTATAGTTAATAGTTTTCAACCTTCACTCACACGGCCTGTCGAATCTGTCATTCCACTAGTTACTGACTGCTCTGTGTGTGGCATCCATTGAGGGTAGTCTAGACGATAGAAAGGGAAATATGCACGATTTGCGCGTGGTATTTGGCCTATACACTGAGGAGCCTTACTGATAGCGCCGACAAGAGCACAGGTTGCAAGGGAGGCGGGGAGATTAACCTTGGGGGCGCAAAAACAAAACGGCCCCTATCTCGGTCCGAGGCGGTGCAAGACGAGTACACCGCGACCATCGCGGCGCTGACTAAGGTGCAACGGGAGATCGACGCCAAGTCCTGCTCGCCGCGGCAACTGCGATCTCTGAAGCTTGGTGCGGTACTTGATCACTTTGATACCTGCGGCACTGCTCCACGATGCTACGGCTTATTAGTCAAGCTATACCCGCCACCCGCCGGATGCAGCTGCATCCGGCGAATGCGGTGCAGATGATGCAGCAATGCTACCCTCATTATTTTATTTTTGGACACCATATTAGGGTAAACCTTCATCCGCAACGCACCCTGATTGTCCCTCCAACTCGGCGACGCACCTTCGGAGATAATGACGCGCGCGCAGTTGGCGGCGATGGAGGAGGACTGGGTCCAGTGTGGGGAGTGTGTTCGCCGGCTACGCGAGATGAACAGGCGCTGCATCGACCACGACACCGTGTACCTCCCGTGGCGGCGGCAACATAAGGGAGAGGGCGAAGGCGCTGGGCGCCGCGATAGGGGCGGCGAGGAGACAGTCTCCGGGCCGGACACGAGATAAAGAAGGATCTTACACATGTCGAGAGGGCACCGAAGAGAAAGTCGTTGGGCTGGTACGGCAGAGGGAATAATCAGAAAAATCTAGATGTCAAGGTGGTGGCGAGGAGACAGTTGGCGGACTGACATGAAGGGTGAGCGTTTGGGAAAGGATCTGGAGTGACATTGAGGTGGCGGCGACGAGACAGCCGCCTGGCTAAGCACGGGTAGCCCGACACGGGCGCGGTGTCGCTCGACTGGCGCGTGCGATAGCTTTTTGATGGTGACAAGCCACAACAACGATGAAGAGAAATAAGTCAGCGTGCAGACAGGCGGCAGCAACAGGTCACTTTGACGTTACTTTTTAAAATAAATGAAAGAAATCGTCGCCCCAAAAGTAATCACAAACTGATTTTCTCTTTTTTTGAGCGTTTTCGCGATTACGAGAGGGGAGGGTAGTTTTCCAGGTTCTCTCTCGCAACAAGAACGATGCGTTGCCTTGCGTGGGCACCACAGTCTTCCACTCACGCGCACAGCAACCCCTGGTCATCCACCGCCCCTCGTAATACACGCCCGCGTACGACCATGTCGCAAATGGTGGGGAACGTTCGGGACGCACTGCGCGCCCGGACCCACCGCACAGATCTCGCTTTCTGCACGTTGTTTTACGCACCCTTTGGCCTCCCCACCCTGCGATTGGGACGGAGAACTGGAGCCCCGCTGAATGCGACCCCGGTTAGTTGCTGCGAAGGTGACCCTCGCAGAAGGAGGCCATCATGAAGAAGCGGCATGCGGCCGTGGAGGAGGCATACGCCGCCCAGGTGCGCGGTCCTCCCTGCCCCTGTCTCAGCGAGCCGCGCGCGTTCCTATCGACGACACACGACGCACAAAAACCTTTGGGGAAAAAGGCGTTTTACCGTTTTGATCGGACGTGAAGGCCAACCGCCGTTTCTTTGTTTTCGTGCGAGTCCCTCGGGATGGCTGTCCGATGCCGGGGAACGAGCGCGGCTGTGTTGGCGACCGACTTGCTATCAAGTTTCAAAACGTCGGGGCCTCAAGGGGACGCTCTTCGCCCTCGGCTGAACAGGAACCCTCGAGCCTCTGAATCCTTGATCCAGAGAAACCAGCTGCGGCAGATTTACTGTTTTGCTGGCCTCGGTCCCCCTTGATAGATCCGCCTCGATCTCCACTTGTCGTGATGACCCTCTGGCCCACTAACACGCCTCCCCCCTCGTGCACCCTCCTCACGTTGTACTCGACGCGCGCAGTGGGACGATGGTAAGGGCTCACATCACCCGGACTATAACCCTCGGGCCAAGGGGGGCAGCGTGACCAAGGCGAGCCGCGAGACTGAGGAGCTGCTCAACGCCATCGTTAAGGTGCGTTTCTTTTTCAGCTATCTTCGCCACTGCTACTTCACCCAAGTCCACAGCCCTTTCACCCAAGTCCACCGCCCATTCACCCAATTATACCTCCAGTCCACCAAGGACCACCGCCGCATCACCCAAACGTAAAAGAAAACAGCTCGGGAGACTTTGGTCGCAGTGGTGGAGGTAAGGTGTTATAGGGTTTGGGTAAACGGTGGAGGGGGAGGACAATGGGGGAGTGTTGGACGGTGCATGGAGACAGGTGACTAGGTCAGAGCGAAGCCTTAGGCTTCAGGGGGCTGGGTGGATGTTGGGTCTCGGGTGTATAGGGAATCGCACGAGTCTCGCTTCCATCATCGCAATACACCATCTGCCCTATGTCGGCTGAGGGTAAAAACCCATACAGCGGGCCCGCATGTGCTTTTCCGAAATTGAAAAAGCCCATACGAGGCCTTGTTCCTCCTGTACGGGTTATTCCCATGAGCCGATAGTCTATTCGTCGGCATCCATGTTGGTTGTCGAGTTACCCTCCCTTTCCTCCCTGCCTGCGCACCACACACTCGTGAGAGATGTCAAGAATGAATTGTGGGTAGGGAGATGGCTGAAGCCTTACACTTTACAATCTGCATTCAACATCATAAACTTGACAGCTTGAACCTAGCAGCCTTAAACCCTGAAATCTAAACTCCAACCCTTGAAACCCTGTTTCCTGAACCCTGATCCCTGAACCCTTATTATACTAAACGTTTCTCAGATACCCCAATAATATGAAACCTCTGAACACAAAACAAACTCTGAACCTTTTCTAATCCCTGAACCGTTAAGCCAAAATCCTAAACCTTTAATGCTGAACCCTAAACCCTGAACCCTGAACCCTACACCCTAATCCCTAAAACCCACGCCCTAAGCCTTAAATCCTTAACCCTGAATCCCAAACCCTTAACCATAAGCCCTTAACTATTTAATCATAAACCCTGAACCTTGAAACCTAAACCCTAAACCTCAAACACTAAGCCCTAACACTTAAACCCTGGGTCCTAAACGCTAAACCCTAACGCCAAACCCTATACCCTAACCAGTATATCTTCAACCCTAAACTATAAATCCTACGCCATTACACCCCAATCTTGAACCCAAACCCTACATCCGAAACCCTAGATCCTAAACCCTTAACCCTTTAGCCTGAAAATCTAAATTCGAAACCTTTAACTTTTAACCTAGGCCCTAAGCCCTAGACCCTTAGCCCTAAGCTCTAAACCCTAAGCTCTAAGCCCTAAGCCCTGAGCCCTAAGCCCTGAAACCTAATCAATAAACCATAAACCCCTAACCATAAGCCCCAAAACCCTGAACCATAAACCAGAGACTAGAAGCCGCTAAGCCGAATCGTTATCTCTAAACAAAACTCCAAATCTGTAAATCATAAACTTTAACTCTTCTACCCTAAACCCTAAACCCTAAACCCTGAACCCTAAACCCTAAACCCTAAACCCTAAACTCTAAACCCTAAACCCTAAACCCTAAACCCTAAAC
>Ga0075109_1002328_pt1 | contig 10703 bp, 10 predicted proteins | sample AntAceMetag02UKD_FD_69798 | JGI IMG/M metagenome (GOLD analysis project Ga0075109, IMG submission 69798) | Saline lake microbial communities from Ace Lake, Antarctica - Antarctic Ace Lake Metagenome 02UKD | ecosystem: Environmental > Aquatic > Non-marine Saline and Alkaline > Saline | place...
AGGGACTACGGGTAGTCCAGGGACTACGGGTAGTCCCAGTATTTTTGTACCGGTACAGTATGAAATATTAGTCTGAAAAAGGCTCGTAGTCCCGGGACTACGGAGGGGGGCAGATCAGACTAGGCACTAGTATCGTCATATATAAAGATAGACGGTCGAGGGGTTGGCTTGCCTGATTTTTTGAGTACAAGGAGCATAACGAAAGTGTCACGTACTGCAGGTGTGACGATTGGACCACCGACGGGGGGCCTGGACAGTTCAGGCCGCCCCAGCTTCGACTTGGCTGAGAATGTTACACCCTGCCGGAGGAGCCAGCACCACCGCGGCACCGTTCCACAAGAGCACCAGCACAAGTGGCACTGCTGACCCGAACGCCACCGCCACCGCGCACCTCCTGGGGTCGAAGTGCAGGCTTTGACATACCACGGGTATGACCGCGTGGAAACAGAGCACCGGCAGATGGGGTCTTGCTACCCGCAAATCAGCCGGCGAACGTTGATGATAAGAACACACGGATGTCCTCTGGATGCTTGAGCTCTGCACTCGACCCCTAAACCATACACCATATACCATGCACCGTACACTCACACCGTCCCACTCTACGCAGCACGTTAAGGGCGCGGTCGTGAATAGTACCAGCGCGCAGTGGGTACGTGCGCTTGTGTAATTGAGCCCACGGATGTTAAGCGTTCCGGTGACATCCCCGTCGATTTGAAGCACTCACTTGTCGGCCAGATGACTCGGAGAGGACGAGGGGAAGCGCGCCGCGATCCGTCTGGTGTGCTTGTATGGAATATCGATGGAGATAGAAGAGTACCAGCCCAGCCTGCGTTACGGCCGGGATGGCGGCAGGAACAGCGCCCCAGCTGATGTGCGTCAGGTTGGCGGCATGCTCGGGGTCGAGGTGCACCGCCGCCGCGGCCATGAGACACCCGAATGCGAGCACCAGGGAGACCGTGGCTCCCGTGTTGATCGCCCCCGCCATCCGCCCTCCATCTCCCGCCGTCGAGTAGAGCAGAGCAGGCAGCGGCGGCGCATGTCAGACACAAGCGTGGAGCACTGTACCCGCACCGTCATACAGTCGCGCGTACTGATAGGATAGCATTGCAACAGTTGTTTCTTTGTGCCCAATCATGTCGCATGTTCCTTCCCCTTTTTAATGAACCAAACACCGCCACCATGATAGCATGATGCCGTCCATCACAACCACCACTATGCAACAGCAGTCTTCAAAGTCTGACAGTAGAAGTCCATCACAACCACCACTATGCAACAGCAGTCTTCAAAGTCTGACAGTAGAAACCGTACGAGTAGCATGAGTGTCCTATTCCTACTCGGTTAAGTGTTTGGGAAATGCGGATTACTAATAGCCTTGCACATCGACTTCGTTGGAATTGGCTGTGGGCAACACGCATTGAAGGGGCTCTCTCGTCTGTTCATTCCTGCGTGCCCCACCAATAGGCACGGCGCGGCCACGGCACCTGAAAGGGACAGCACCGCGAGCCAGTAAGGGTACCCAACCTCACCGACTGCCCCAGCTCTGGCCCCCCCTCCCGTCCCTGCTCCGGCTCCGGCAGAACCACCTTCCGTGCCGGGGTTGCCCGCCAGCCCAGGCCGAGATATCGCCCCTGCGTCATGTGCGTGGGTGTGCGTGTGCGCGAGCACGAATGCCCCCTTGGAGAGCTGTCCCGTGAGAGCCGCGTTAACAACCAGGAAGTAACACGAGGAGAGGAAGCCTCCACAGCGAGGTCCCAGTGTCACCCCCGCCAGGACGCCCACGGGGACGCGCGTTCGGCCCGTTCGCCTGTGCACCTCCACCGCAACCTCCACCATGAGCAGGCCGTTCACGCACAGCACGCCCCAGACGAGCACAAGCGTGACGGAGGCTGGGAGGAAGCCCGCCTCGGCACAGCTGGCTGGAATGGCCAGGCATCCGCCTCCAACGGCTGTGCCGGCAACCAGGGCGAGCGCGGCGAAGAAAGTGGACGAGGAGGGGGTAGATATCGACGGGATAGTGGAGACTGAGGAAGAGGCGACGGCAATGGGCGCCGCAGTCTGCCGCCTGAGATGCGCGAAGGAATGCGACGGCCCTCTCTCGCGCTTCATCGTCAGGGCGCGCTCGTCAACATTGAGCGACAGCCTGGCTGACACGCGCGGTGGTGGAGTGGGGCACCATCACCGATGGGGGGTGTGAGACCTATGGCTATGGGTGTATGGGGGAGGGTTCGAATTTCGAGAAAGATCTCGAAATATCCGTGCACTCGACTGACATAGACTTTGGGCATTCTTACGAGTAGAACTTTGCAGACGAGAGGGGTGCCTTCGAGGGGCAGGGCCTCATCAATCGCAGAAGAGTGAGCATCGGTCCTGGCTTCATGCTCTCAGTGCTAGGGGGAACTGGCTGCACGTATCATGGACAGAGGCGAACTCTAGCACGTCAATCCGGCCACAACTTACTAGTGCATTCAAGGTTTAGGGTTTAAGGTTTAAGGTTTAGGGTCTAGGGTTGAGGGTTGAGGGTTTAGGGTTTAGGGTTTAGAAAATGTGGCGGCGACCTCTGGTGAGAGCGGTCGGACTGGCCGGGGGCGTCGCCGCTATCGGCATCGCCGTCGACCCCGAGCGGGCCGCCGATACCCTGCACGGATTTGCGCGTTTCAAGACGGCAACCTGCGCCTTCTTGCCCATGTACACCGACTACCTCCGCCACATCTTGCGGTGCCGGGGCGCTGAGGAAGACGCAGTTTTCTGCTGGACTTCGCGGCAGGTTCTATGGCGCGAAGTGGCAGAGCGCCTGCGCGATCTGTGCCGAACAAATGGCGGCATCTACACCAAAGCCGGGCAGCACATCTGTGTGCAGCCCGTGAGTCCGCAGCCGTTCCAGGAGGTGCTGCGCTGCCTAATGGACCAGGCGGCGTCGCGGCCGTTCCACGAGGACCGCCTCACGTTCAGGGAGGACTTCGGGATGGAGATCGAGGACGCCTTTCAGCACGTCGACCCAACCCCCGTCGCCTCAGCCTCTCTCGCGCAGGTTTACAAGGCAAGGGGGGTGGGGGAATGGGGATGGAGGTCGTGTGTTGTACCTGCGACAATTGTGTCCCTAGCAAGAGCGCTATCGCTATGGAGGTATAAAGGTATCGCTGAGCTATAAACCCTAAACTCTATAAAGCACGGGAGATGCAATGCAGTGGGATTGCGTATCTTGCGGGATCCCTGCGGATTTTGAACGTGGTCCTCTCTGGTGATGGTGGTGATCGAACAAAGACAGTGCTCTCCCACCGTGACGGCCTCGGGGGAAACACCAGGCCACGGGCCAGTCAACCCATCGTGTTGGAATCGTGACGTTCAGAAGAGTTTATATCCTCTGACCTCTGACCTGACCGGGCCTTTGGTGCCGACTCGACGTGTCGACGGTGTTGGTGTACACTGCGACGAGGCTCGCACGCATGCAGGGGAGACGGTCGCCGTCAAAATCCAGCAACGGCCGGTGGCGCGGTTCCTATGGATTGACCTCGCAACCATCGAGCTCTACTACTCGCTCCTCTCGTACCTCATTCCGGGACTGCGCTTCGCGTGGCTGGCGCGGGAGACCCGACGGCACATGAGTGACGAGCTGGACTTCCGCGAGGAAGCACGCAACGCCGATAAAGCTCGCGAGATGCTTAGTCCGGAATTCGCCGCGCACGAGCTCCAGATCCCGCGCGTGCACGCCCCTCTCTCCAGCGCGCGCGTGTTGACGCAAGAGTGGTGCGACGGTGTGCGCGTGGACGACAAGGCGGGTCTGAAAGCCATCGGTGCTGATGCCCGGGCCATAGCTGCGCGCATCCAGCGAGTCTTTGGCCGTATGATTTTCGTCCACGGCTTTGTTCACTGCGATCCCCACCCGGGCAATATTCTGGTCGGCAAAGACGGCAGAGTAATTTTGATCGACCACGGCGTGTACCGCACGTTGGCCGACGACGTGCGGTTGACATGGTGCCAGTTGTGGCTCGGGTTGATTCGTAACGACATGGGAGAGATGCGCGCGGCGACGGCGGCGTTGGGCGTGGATCCGGAGCTGACCAAGTTCTTCTCGCTGGTGTTGGCACTCGTGCCGGCGAAGGTGGTGGAGGACGTGCATGGCACCTCGACGTCCTCGGTTGTGCGCGGCGGCGGTGGCAGTGGCGGAGGCGGCGGCGGTGCCGCATTCATCGACACCGGAGACGGCAGGGACGTCGGTGGCGTTGTCGGCGCTGTGGGAGGGGGTACTGCGAGAGGGGCCGATAAAAGTGACGCTCAATCAGCCGGGGGCGGAGGTGGCGTTCGCGGGTTCAAGGGTGGACTGGACAAGCTCACGACGCTGGGCAAGCGCGAGGTGTTAAAAGACGTGATGGGGGTCAAGCTGGAAGACCAGACGCGCCTGTTCGAGACGATGCCCCGCGACCTGCTCATGATCCTCAAAGCCAACAACCTGCTTCGCTACGTCAACGAACAGCTGGGCTCCCCCGTGAACCGCTTCAGGTGCCAATGTTTAAATTATTACTGGCCCTTTACCCTAATCGCTGACCCTTAATCCCTACATCCTAAGCCCTACACCCTTGAGCCTGAGCCCTAAACCCTGAACCCTACATCCTCAACCCTAAACCCGAATCCCCGAATCGCTTCAGGTTTATTGCGCAAGCTGCGGAACAGGGTCTAGCAGTCCAAGCACCAGATGGCGACGCAGATCTCCGGCGGCGGCGTGGACTTCGCGCGCAGGTTGGCGCGCTGCTGCTGCCTCTTCACCTGGCGCTGCTCAAGGTGTGGCGGGCTCGGGGTGAGTGGCTAGAAATCAGGGGTGAGTGGCTAGAAGTCAGGGGTCAGGAATCAGGAATCAGGGGTCAGTGGTCAGCAATCAGCGGTCAGGAATCAGGGGCCAGGAGTCAGGGGTCAGAAATCACGGGTTAGCAATCAGGGGCCAGGAATCAGGGGCCAGGAATCAAGGGTCAGGAATCACAGGTCAGGAATCACAGGTCAGGAATCAGGGGTCAGGAACCAGGGGTCAGGAACCAGTGGTCAGGAACCGGGGGTCAGGAATCAAGGGTCAGGGTTTCGGATCTAGAGATATGATTGACCATCGAGTTGAAAGCACGGGGTGTACGCTGACCAAATGCAGGGTACAGAGCGAAGCCATTGGAGTACTCACCTCGTACGTCCCGAGACATGCGGTGGGTGGGTGGCGGAGGGGCCATCAGAGAGCAAACTTCTCAACTCAACTCTTAACGACTGATCCCAAACACTGTGTCGTCCTAGTACTCACAGCCTTCTCTTTCAAGTGATCTGATTGGTCCTGGCATATCAGATTCAGCGTATCATTAGGTTGATGTGAAGGTTCAGAAGGACAGGCTATGGGTTGTATTGCATTTGTGTGACTGTGTGATTGTCAGGCAGTCGGTCTGTTGCAGGTTGACGTAAAGGAGCAGAAGGGATGCTATACTGCTACTGTACACGTGTCAACCTCTCGACGTGGTGTTATTATACTGCTACTGTACACGTGTCAACCTCTCGACGTGGTGTGTTTATACTGCTACTGTACACGTGTTGATCTCTCGACGTGGTGTATTTATCCTAGAAACTCGGCCCTACAACCTCGTCCCCACACCCTCCACCCTGGGGGTTGAACCCTGAACCGACAACCCTAAACCCTACACCCTGAACCCTACACCCTACACCCTCGTCCCCACACCCTCCACCCTGGGGGTTGAACCCTGAACCGACAACCCTAAACCCTACACCCTGAACCCTACACCCTACACCCTACACCCTACACCCTCGTCCCAAACCCTCCACCCTAGGGGTTGAACCCTGAACCGACAACCCTAAACCCTACACCCTGAACCCTACACCCTACACCCTACACCCTCGTCCCCACACCCTACACTCTGGGGGTTAAATCCTGAACCGACAACCCTAAACTCTACACTCTGAACCCTACAACCTAAAATCTCTACTTGAAACCCTGCAATGTAAATCCCTATCCCTATACCCTACACCCAAAATTTAAGCCCTATGCCTCAAATCCTAAACCCTTCAACTCTAAATCTTCAACTCTAAACCCTAAACCCTAAACCCTAAACCCTAAACCCTAACCCTGAACCCCAATCCTAAACCCTAAACTCTAGACTCTAAACCCTAAACCCTAAGCCCTAAATCCTTAACCCTGAACCCTGAGCCCTAAATATTAGAACCTAAACCCTCAACCCTAAACCCTAGATTCTAAACCATAAACCCTAAACCCTAAACCCTAAACCTTGAACCCAAAATCCTTGGCTTTAGCTACACGCAGCACCCCGCACCCTGCACCCAAAACTCAAAACCCTATACCCTAAACTCTAAACTCTAAACTCTAAACTCTAAACCCTAAACCTTGACCCTAAACTCCAAACCCTAGACCCTGACCCGTACACCCTACACCCTACTCTCTACACCCTAAACCCTAAATCCAACACCTAAACCCTAAACCCCAAACACTAATCTCTCAGTTCTAAACCCTAAACCTTAAACCCTGAACCCTATATCCCAAACCCCAAACCCTAAACCCTAAACCCTGACCGCCCACGTGCCACTACATCCTGGCACAACTGACTTTTGCGGCGTGGAGGGAGGCGAGGAGGGAGGCGAGGGGGCAGCTGGGTGGTGGGGCGCGCAGGGATGTAAGGGAGGGGGGCGATGGCGGCGCGAGTGCTGGGGCTCGAAGTGACAGGGGAGGCAGCGCGGCTATGACGTAACCCCTCCTCGGGCCCCAGGCTGCCAGCGATGGTCGTTGTGTCAACATAGGCTGACAGGCCTTCGGGTCTCACTCAAGTGATTAGCTATCTTTTAGCAAGAGTGTTCCTTAAACGCAGTCTCCGCTCCGGAGCCCCCTCAATGACTCAAGTCCCCCCCCGCTCTCGGCCAATACGACACGAAACTTTATACACGCCTCCGCTGGTACCGTCGCACCAGAAAGAAAAGTGGTGTTCCTTGCGGCTCTTCATCTGTGTACATTGACGCGTTTTCGACCAATCGCTGCTGTCAGACTATCTCGCAGTACCATCGATGCTTTTTGCGATCTAGAAGCGCCCGGAGTACCTGTAGCGAGTGTGTTTATTAGATTTTGACAGGCAAAGACGCCTCTGTGTCTAGATCTCAACAATCGGTTTCCCGAGGTACCGGGAGCCGGATAAACAGTTAAAAATCCTTTTTCACGAGAATCCCACGTCTCTAAGACATAAATGTGGCATAATCGGCGCTGGGCGCGATCAAAGCTCTCGGATAAGGTTTTTGTTTTACAAGAAATATAAGTTTTTTTGCCTATGCGCTTCACTGCACGAGGTCGCATTTCTGGGGAAGCGAGGGGTTCTGCTTCGCCTGTGCGCTTCGCTGCACCCGAAATTGGTTCCACTACAAAAACAATATGAACTCGCCTGTGCCCATAACCTCGCAATAGACCGCTCGAGAACCGTTTTGAAAAGGTGTTCAACATTGCAGCCAGCGTGGCAGCTGAGGAGCTCTGAGAGCATTCTTTTTCCTCTCAGAACTTTGTTGAGCATCTTCCCCAGTTAAAAATAAGCAGTAGGATGCCGAAAATATCGCCATAGGGTATTTAGTCACAAGCGGATTTTGGAGATAGGGAAGTAAGTGTCTTATCCGGGGCTTCCGGTACATGCACCGGGCCGGGACCTGACCGCGTGTACATTATAGCCTACTTCTAGATCGCGAGTAGCATCACGTGTACCGGTACAGTGTGTAGCGACTCCAGTTTTAGATATTCGGTCAATAATAAGCAGCAGGATGTTTCTTTCATTCATAGGTGAGCACCAGTACAGTGGTCACCCAGTCATAACGGCCACACAAATCAAATTAGCTCAGCCTAGCCGTTAACTATTCACACTGTGAAAAACGGATTTACACCATGAAAAACTAACTGTGAGACTGAACGGCTAGTAGACCTTATACAAAATAGCCAGCTAGACTATGTATAGACCGAACACTTGAGACAGTCGCCGTTATGACTGGCGACTGACTGGGTGACCACTCTAACTTGTAGCGGTCATTGTAGTTGATTACCATACAGACAGTTACCTCCAATAATATATGACAACAGTCTGCACGTGTTCCGGACCTCGAGACCAAGTCGCTAGGCTATCCATATGATACTTGTATTTGCGGAGTGCTGACATCGATTGCCAAGTGCTGCGCCGATATATATATATATATTAATCGTCTTATTAATACGTGGTGTTATTAATACGTGACGGAGTCCGCGAGTCGAAGCGAGGCGCGTGCGCGAATGCACCGGCCTAACGCGCGCCTCGCGCCGTTGTGAGCGGGTAAGCGCGGGAAAAGGTTTTTAACTATTTCCGCCATTTTCAAAGCTTGATTTGGTTTTTCGACAAAAGTTCAAGCCGATTGTCGATTTTGACCCCGCCGTGGGTTATCGACTCGCGGAATCCGTCACGTGGTGTTATCAATACGTGGTGTTATTATACGTGGTGTTATTAATACGTGGTGTTATTAATACGTGGTGTTATCAATACGTGGTGATAGCTCTACAGGCCAGTGTCTATTTCGAGGTTATTTGTGTATAATAATACCCTATTGATACTAGCTAGAGCTACCCATAGTCTTCTAGATTTAAATGATATTTTCTTTGATGCTAGCATATTTTATTGCTAATAAAAGGCCCCCCCAGATGATGCAAAAATAGCCCCCACTTCTGACGACCCTACGAGTCACGAGTAGTAGCCCCAAAAACGCAATGTTCGAGGTTTATATCGTATGTGCAACTAGTCACTTGTTTTTTCTTTTTCAAAGAAATAGGTTGCGATATCATCTCATAGGGGCATCATTCTCCTTCCTATTTGGACAGCAAAAATGCCTGCTGTGGGTGTCCAAATCCTTCTTACATATCGGCGAGTACATGTAGTGAGTAGGGTGACCCAATCACCTCCGCCACGTGGTGTACATACAGTGAGGGCAGCACCGCGGGGGCAGACGACCGTGGCTTATCCACCGGACACGCGCTGGGCCGCAAACACCGCCAGAGGGGGGTCCCTGTGCGTAGTGTCGCGTGAGGATGGAAATCACCTAGATATCGAGCACGGTATATCTCACACATCTTACACTACGTGTAGCGTATGCTAGTCCGAAGATTGCTGGCTGATCGCGCCACGAGCCAAGACGCTTTTGACCCAGCCTCTGAAACAGTCTTCAAGTCTGACAGTCTGACCAACAGTCCGCCTTTGCGTCTGGAAACGTCTCAGATATGTTTTTTGCCGAGTTGGGTGGCTTCTTCCAGTGGGCAATCAGTCAGGAGTCTTCAATACCACCTCAGATTCCTGCCAGACGCTGTGTATTTTGCAGTGTTCTCGCCTGCTCGATTTGGGTTCGCCAAGCCAGGCTCAGACTAAGTGTGCATAGCTCTACCAAAGCTAACGGGAAAACGACTTTCTTTTGCCGACGCGTGTTTCAGCCGCAGAAGTGGAGAGTGGATCATTTCACAGCCGACACCCGCGTATTGGCCCACAACCTGTTGACATCACCCAATGGAGAGGGGACACGTTTCATGATCGAATTGTCCCTTGAGATAACCCCGAACCCTACACCCTTGGTCCTAAACCCTTGACCCTAAACCCGTGACCCTAAACCCTTGACCCCAAACCCTTAACCCTTGACCCTCAACCCTAAGCCCTAAACCCTAAGCCCTAAACCCTAGACCCTAAACCCTAAACCCCAAACCCCAAACCCCAAACCCTGAGCCTGAGCCCTAGGCCCTAAGCCCTAAACCATACGCCCTAAGCCTTAACCCCAAAGCCTTAATCCCTAAGCCCTAAGGCCTAAGGCCTAAGGCCTAAGGCCTAAGGCCAAAGGCCTAAGGCCTAAGGCCTAAGGCCAAAACCCTGAACCATAAACTCTAAACCCTGAAGCCTGAAGCCTAAACTCTCGGGACCTCCTTGGGATGCAACCTAGCGTTCCACGTGGCTCCTACTCGACGGAGACTTACGTGTGGGTATCAACCATCCGACCAATCAAATCACTCGATACCTCGACACGTGGCGCCCTACCCCACTCCCAGTAGTTCGGGACCTGCGCCTAGCTCGCACCAGTGGAAGCTGCTGCCCAGCCAGGTAGCCTTTAGGGTTTAGGGTTTAGGGTCTAGGGTTTAGGTTTTGGGGTTTAGGGTTTAGGGTCTAGGGTCTAGGGTCTAGGGCTTGGGGTTTAGGGTTGAAGGTTTAGGTTTTCAGGCTTAGGGTTTAGGGTATAGGGTATAGGATTTAGGGTTTAGGGTTTCCATGCGTAGCACCGCCGCTGCGCTCCCCTCCGCTGTTCCTGCTACCGTCCCTGCTGGCGTGACCCAGTAGAAACGGTCGATAAACAAATGCCCTGTTAGCTTTAGTCACTGTACGACTATTTAGTCTGATGTTTCCGACGCACACTACATGGGCTAACAGTCAGAGGATGGATCGCCATGAGATAATCTACCTTACCCGCAGGTGCCCCCCAACCCCAGCTTCTCCGCAGCAAAGCTGACATGGGCACACTCCAGCTGCAGCCGCGACGCTTGCTCCTCCCCGCACAGTCAACGCGGCAACAAATGTATAATAGGTGAGGGAGGGTTGAGGGTTGAGGGGTGAGGGGTGAGGGGTGAGGAGTGAGGGGTGAGGGGTAAGGGGTGAGGACGTAGGGGTGAAGGGTGAGGGGTGAGG
>Ga0075109_1002335_pt1 | contig 10677 bp, 9 predicted proteins | sample AntAceMetag02UKD_FD_69798 | JGI IMG/M metagenome (GOLD analysis project Ga0075109, IMG submission 69798) | Saline lake microbial communities from Ace Lake, Antarctica - Antarctic Ace Lake Metagenome 02UKD | ecosystem: Environmental > Aquatic > Non-marine Saline and Alkaline > Saline | place...
TCCCTCTCGGGCGGCGCGAATTTCTCCGGTGCCGGTTCAACAGCGCTTTCGGCGATGGAGGTATCGGTTAAGGGTAATTCCGGAGTATGCTTTTCGACTGGGGTATCAGTTTTAGCAGATTTGGCGGCGGCTTTTTTTGCCGTAGGTTTTGATTTTGCCATGAGAAAGAGGTGAGTTAATAAGTGGAACAGAAGTGAGCTGCGCTTGACGCTTACGACGGTCGACAGGATAAAACGCAGGCCCGGCAAATGTGCCGCGGTAAGTTACCTACCTAAACACACTACCATCCAAAAAGTGACGGACCAAACAAATACCTCAGTGTCCCGTGAGAAGCGGGTTTTTCAGCCAACAGCCGAATTTCAGCGCCAAGCCGAGCTTGGTAGCATGGCTTCATATAAGAAGCTCTACCGGGAGTCTGTCAACTCCCCAGAAAAATTCTGGGACCGACAGGCCAAGGACTTACTGGAGTGGCGCCGGCCCTATAAGTCGGTCCTCAAGTGGAAGGCCCCCCACGCGAAGTGGTTTGACGGCGGCGCTCTCAACGTATCGGAAAATTGCGTGGACCGCCACATGGGCACGGCCCGGGAGAACAAAGCGGCCCTGATTTTTGAGGGAGAGCCCGGTGATGTCCGTACCATCACCTACAAGCAGCTGCATTTTCATATCTGCCGCTTAGCCCACGTTTTTGAGAATCTCGGCGTGGGTCGGGGAGATCGGGTCGCCATTTACATGCCGATGGTGCCGGAAGCCGTGGTAGCCATGTTGGCCTGCGCCCGGGTCGGAGCTATTCACACCGTGATTTTTGGCGGATTCAGCGCCGAATCGATCAAGGATCGCGTCAACGATTGCGGGGCGAAACTCGTGATCACGGCCGATGGCGGCTGGCGTCGAGGCAAGGTGGTCGAGCTCAAGAACACGGTGGATGAGGCGATCGAGAACACGCCCTCCGTGCAGACCGTGCTCGTGCTCAAGCGCTGCGATAACAAAGTCAAAATGCGCGAAGGTCGCGATATCTGGTGGCACGATGCCTGGGAAGGCGCCCCCAATGAGCACAAGGCCAAGGCGTTTCCGTCCGAGCACCCGCTCTTCATTCTCTACACCTCGGGCAGCACCGGTAAACCAAAGGGCGTCTTGCACACCAGCGCGGGTTACCTCCTCGGCTGCAAGTTGTCGTCGAAATACGTTTTCGATCTCAAGGAAAACGATCGTTACTTCTGCTCCGCCGATGTGGGCTGGATCACCGGCCACAGCTACGTCGTTTACGGCCTGCTCTCCAACGGTGCCACCGTCTTCCTCTACGAAGGCGCCCAACGAGCCGGGACCGGATCGTTTCTGGCGGATGATTGATCGTCACGGCCTCACCATTTTCTACACCGCACCGACGGCAATTCGCGCCTTCATGCGTTGGGGAGACAACTACGTGCTCCGTCACCATCTAAAGTCGCTGCGGCTACTCGGATCGGTCGGTGAACCCATCAACCCCGAAGCTTGGCTATGGTATCACCGCATGATCGGGAAAAAGAAATGCCCGATTGTCGACACTTGGTGGCAGACGGAAACCGGCTCCATCATGATCACGCCGCTGCCGGGAGTGACTCCCTGCAAGCCCGGCTCAGCGACCCTGCCATTCTTCGGCATCGTGCCCAAAGTGGTCGACGATAAGGGCAAGGAAATGCCCAAAGGCGAGGGCGGTAAGCTCATCATCGAAAAACCTTGGCCGTCGATGCTGCGCACGCTGTGGGGCGACGACAAACGTTTCCAAGAAACTTACTTCAGCGAGTATCCCGGTCTCTACTTCACCGGCGATGGCGCCATGCAGGACAAGGACGGTTACTTCTGGATCATCGGTCGGATCGACGACGTGTTGAATATCTCGGGTCACCGGCTCGGCACCGCCGAAGTGGAGAGCGCGATGGCCGCCCATCCCAAGGTTGCGGAAGCTGCGGCGATCGGTCGTCCCGATGAACTCAAAGGACAGTCTCTCGTGGTATTCGTGACCCTCAAGTCGGGCTACGAACCCACCGACGAATTGAAGGAAGAGCTACGCGCTCACGTCGGCAAAGAAATCGGCGCGATCGCCAAACCCGATGTCGTGCGGTTCGCGGCCGGCCTTCCCAAGACGCGGTCTGGCAAGATCATGCGCCGCATCCTCAAGGAGATCGCCGGCGGCGGCAAAGTGAAGGGCGACACGACGACGCTCGAAGACTTCTCCGTCGTGGCTGCCCTGCAAGCCGACGAAGATTAACTTCAGCCTGCTCCCGTTGCGCCACCAACGATAAAGGGACGAAGATGAAATCTACTTCGTCTCTTTTTTTTGGACCGCTGGCCGAAGCGCACCCGAGCCGCCGCCCGATCGGCGCATTCACTCTCATCGAGCTGCTGGTCGTGATTGCCGTGGTGGGCGTTCTCGCCGCGATCACGCTGAGTATCTCATCCGGTGCACGCGAACGCGCTGCGCGGGACCGAGCCCAAGCCGAGCTGGCGGTGCTCGCCACGGCGCTGGAACGCTATCGAGGAGACTACGGTGCCTATCCTGAGGTCTCGATGGATCCGGTCGGTCTCCTTCGGGCCCTGCATGGGAATCTCCCTCCGGCAGGTGCGGCCGACACGCGGCGGCCCTTCATCACGCTAGCCGGACTCACGCTCGGCGAAGACGAAACGCAGCTCGTGGATCCTTGGGGCCAACCCTACCTCTACCAAGCCTATCGCTCCGGCGTGCGAATAGGTTTTCAGCTTTATTCAGCCGGCCCCGATGGGCTGCATGTGCCCCCAGCGGCCAACGGCGTGATAGACGAAAGTGCCCACGATAATTTGGACAACGTGAGCGCGACCCCCTAGACCAGTCGAATCATGACCACTCAGGCGTCGCATCGCGGATTTTCCCTCATCGAACTGCTGACCGTGATTGCAGTGCTCGGGATACTCGCGGCCATCATAATTCCCACCGTCAGCGGCGCGCGGGATTCGGCCAATCGCGCGGCGACCAAGGCCCAATTTAACCAGTGGGCGGCAGCGATGGAACTGTATCGACAGGAGTATGGATTCTACCCGGACATCGCGCTTAATGGTAAAGTAGACACCGAACGTTTTGCGGCCGAACTGACTGGGCAAACTTTGGCGGGAGATTCGGTGCGCGGCAGCACGAATTGGGGTAATCGGAAGGGACTATCATTCTACGCGTTGTCGGTGGGCGACTTGGATGAGGCTGGCGCCGAGCTGGTCGACCCCTTTGGTAATTTCGACATCGCAATCCGGGTCGATTCAAACCGAGACGGTCGTATTGATTCATCGGATACCGGTAGCTGGGTCGCGGTTGATGGCGCTGAGAGAGCAGGGCTTTCGCCCGTCGCCCTGCCGGAAGCCATCCCGACCAACGGCGTGCGGGCAGGGGTGGTATTTTACTCGGCGGGAAGAGGCCGCGACGAAACGGATTTAGTCCTAAGCTGGCGTTAATGAAACCCCCGGCGGCACCACCATACTCCCCGCGGCGAGGATTCACCCTCGTGGAACTTTTGGTGGTCATCGGGATCATGGCCGTAGTAGCGAGTATTGTAGGCATCGGACTGGGCCGCGGAGGCGAGGCGACGTCCTTGGCGGCGGCGCAGAATATGATGATGAGTCAGTTTGCCGCCACGCGCGCTCAGGCTGCGTTGCGCGGCGAAAACGCTGCTCTGGTCGTGATTGACGATGTCGGCGATCCCCACCGGTCACGGCGCTTGGTGGGCGTGGCCGTCGCGGACGAAGGACTCTGGCGGCTCGTATCCGACCCGGTGCAATTGCCCGGCAGCGTAGGGGTCTCGGATACGTTGACTGAGCAAAGCCTGTGGACGAATACCCTCGCCGTCGCGGTCGACCCCGGGGATGCCACGACTATTTGCTTGGCCGTCGAGATCGCGGCGAATGGAACGTTGGTCAAAGCCGGTGGTGGCGTGGTGTGGTTGAGCATCGGCCAGCTGAGCCCGACGGGCTGGCAGTCTGATAGGGCGAGCATGAAGCGGGGATTACGGGTGAGCCGTTACGGTGCGATCCAGATGATCGATGAACCCCTGACTGTCCCATGAGACCCGTCGCTGCCGGATTCTCGTTGGTGGAAGTCGTCGTCGCGGTCGGCGTCTTTGGGGCGGGCGCGGTGGCCGCCATAGCGCTCCTTTCGCAGACCACCAGCAGCGCGAGTGAGCGCCTAGAAAAGGCGGCAGCGGAACGCGTCGCAGAATCCTCCAAAGCGCTCCTTACGACCGCTAGCTGGGACGAGATAGTCGGTCGGATGACGACGGGCACGACGTGGCATGCCGATCGGTCCGGAACGCGGATCGACCTCGTCGATACCCTCGAGACCGGTGAACGATTTTTTGCCTTACAGTTGGTGAGAGACGAATCGCTTTTCCCGATAGGAACCGAGACCGCAGCGGCTCAGGCCGTGGGTTGGGTAGAGGTGCGCTGGCCGGTGCAGGATGCCAGCGGAAATTTGATTAGCGCCGCCAATCAAGATTCCCAGCAAACCCGATTGGTGCTGATGCGATGAGCCAGCGGCGATGCAAAGGTTTTTCATTGGTGGAGCTACTGGTGGCGGTTGGTATCACCGCCGTATTGGCGGCGGTGCTACTAGCACTCGTGGCGAGAACCATGACGCTCTGGGAACGCTCCGCCAGTGCCCTGACCTTAGAAAATGAAGCGGCCTTGATCCTAGATCATTTGGGGGCGGATATTGAGACCGCTTTTCGGGATGTCGCTCTGGATGACGCCGAGTGGATCGCCTTTACCGAAGACGGAGACAGCCTCGAAACCTTACGCTTGATGGTGGCGGCAGCGCCGACCGCTAGCGGAAGTAATCTGCCCAACACGCTCCGCGAGGTAACGTATCAAATGCAAACGACAACAGGGGGGGGCAATCTGTCACGGCTAGAGCGTTCGGCCGCAGCCACGCTGGCTGCGCGTTACGTCTGGGCGATCTGGCCAACGGTCCCCGCAGCAGAATTTTTGTTAGCGGAACGCATCGATCAATTGCGGATCACGTTTTGGGATGGAGCACGCCAGGAGCTCTTAGCAGTTACGCAGGATTCATGGCCAGTGCTAGCGCAAGTGCAGCTCATCCTGCTGACGCCGGATGGGGCGGCGCGACTGGAGGCCGTAAATGCAGGACGCAGTAACGAAGACGTTGCGCAGCTCAGAGCCGAGACGACGCGAACGTTTGTGCGTTGGGTGACCGTGGGGGGGCAAATTCGATGAGACGCAATGAAAGGGGGTTGGCCCTCTTGTTGGTGGTATCGTTGATGGCCTTGGTCACTTTGATCGTGGTGAGTCTCGCGGTGATCACGCGGATCGAGACCAGCGTAGGTCAGGTTCGGTCTGAGCAAAATCGAGCCCGAGAAAATGCCCTATTTGGATTGCGCAGTGCCTTGGGGCGTTTGCAGGAGGCAGCGGGACCCGATCGGCGCGTGACCGCCACCGCCGAGGCGACGGGCAATACCTTAAATCCACACTGGGTCGGAGTATGGCGAACGGATCGTTCGGAACCTGCAACATGGCTGGTGAGCGGAGTTTCGCCCGATCCGAACAACCCGCTCGGCGAAACCCGGCAGACTGTTGAGTTGGTGAGCGGAGAATCATCGAGTGCTAGGCAGGTGCTCGTCCCGCTGGAGATCTTGTCCGATACCAATGGCAGCGAACAGGTGCGCGGAGGCTTTGCCTACTACGTGGCGGATCAAGGTTTGAAAGCCCAGCTGGCGGCTGCCGAACCCACTCCGACAATAGATGACTATTTCGGACAACGCCGACTATTAATGGGCGGAAGTCGAGCGTTGGGGTTTGGCGATACCGTCGGAATTGATAGCGCCGGAGTCGACTTTCAGGAGGGTTTGGGCGATGTGCTCGATTTGGAACAGATCCGGCTGCTCCAACCGGACAACGCCACCGACATTCGCGAGCGCTGGCACGACTACAGCGGGTGGAGCCGGGGACTTTTGGTTAACACGAGGGATGGGGGCTTAAAGACGGACTTATCCCTCGAGGGAGACCGCGCGATCCCCGGCCTCAGTCGATTTTCAGATCTGGCGACTCCGGCCCGCGCCGCCTCGCTTAGCCCGACCTATCCGATGCGCGCCGCGAGCACCGCCGCCGGCGAACTTTATGACGGTATCCATCCGATTGTTACGCAGATCGGGGTGCAGTTCAGCGTGCACACTATCAGCGCCACCTCTCGCACGTTGGAAACTCGGCTAAGGTTTTTTGTGGAGCTGGTGAATCCCTATACCGCGGCCCTCGAGCCGGAGGATCTCCGGTTAGTCGTCAGTGGCTTACCTGGGCAAATCGATATTGAGGCTCGCACTGCAGGAACGTCGAACGACCATGGCGTCGCGAACGTGAACCTAGAGGCTCTTTACGCGTTGCACCGCGATCCGGATGGACGCGCCGCGGTGGAATTCGACTTGCCGTTTGCCGCCAATCGGTGGGAGCCGGGGCGGTTGATTTCGTGGCGATTGCAATCGGGTAATACCATGGGTGAGTCGGCTAACCGAGAGATGGTTTTCGATGCTAGCACGCGCACCAGTTTCTGGCGAGAACGGCCGAATACCGGTCTGGATGGACCTGATGCGCTGGTCGGATCCAGTGAATTACGATTCACCGGCTCTGACGATTGGCAAATTCGATTCTCTCTCCAGCGATTGAACGGCGAAGAGCTCATGTCCGGAGAATTACCGGACTTTTTTCAAGTCGAGTCTGCCTGGTTGGACGCCAACTCGACGCTACCTGATTTTGGGGTAGAGGCACGACTGGTGGATCGCAACGAGTTTCAAGGTCCGTCGGGCCAATCGACTTGGCTGCGCGATGGTCTGGATGCTGACTTGCGCCGATTAATTCTCGCGGAGGCAATGTGGATTCCCAAAGTGGATCTCGAATCAGCCAGCTACAACGTGGCCTTCTCCTCCCCGAATTCAGGGGTCGAGGCGCGGCAGGTGTTTAATCGTGATCCGGTTGATCGCCCGTTTCTCAGTTTCTACCAACCGGCCTACAACAATGACGTCGCGCTCTTCGAGCTGCCACGACAAGCGTGGTTATCAGTCGGAGCCCTACAGCACCTGTCTTTTCCCGATGGCCCGATCTACAACGTGGGGAACTCATGGAGTCAGCGAAACGCGTGGTTCGACCAATTCTTCTTCTCGGGCCGCGAATCAGGAACTTTGGATTCCTCCTCTGCGCCGAGTCCCGTGCTGGAACGGATGGAGTCCGCAACCAACTTAGTGGATCCACTTTCAGCCCAGCAGTGGTGGGTGACGGGAGCCTTCAATGTTAATAGTGTGCGCCCGGCCGCTTGGGCCGCGTTATTGCGGGGGCTGGGAACGGGCGTTGGTGATCTGGCGATGAGCTACACGACCCATGCCGACGACACCGGCGAAGTGAATGGAAGCGATGCGGTTGTCTTGAATCGGCCCATGGCACGTTTCCCTCAATCGGCCGGTGAAACTTGGGAGATATCGCCGAATCCGGATAACTTTCAGGCGATCCTGCGGACCTATCGGCGGGGCGCCCGTTCGTTGTCGGATGGGCAAGTTACCGGTTTGGCTGACCTACTGGCCTCCAGCATCCAAGAGCGGATTGCCGCGATCGGACCCTATCGAAGTATCGCGGAGTTCCTGGCCCCGAATGGGAGTCGTTTTGCCGGGCGCAACGTGATCGAACACGCCATTGCTATCTACGACCAAAATGCCGCCGAGGCCGACCGGATTAACTGGGATCAGTATTTTCCCGATGCGCCAGTGCCGATCGATGAAGCGGCTCCGTCGTTTTTGACTTCTGCTGATTTCATGACTCCGTTGGCGCCGCAATTATCGGCCCGATCAGACACGTTTGTGATTCGAGCTTACGGAGAATCGGTGCCGGAAACCACCCGCGACGCTTACGGGGCTTCGGTGCCCCTCGGGCGGGCCTGGGTTGAGGCACTGGTGCAAAGGTTTCCCGACGGCGTAGATGCCTCCGACTATGTCCAATCCGATCCAGAGGATTGGCGGAGTCCGATACGGGACGAAAACTGGGGCCGCCGTTTTCGGGTGATTGCACTGCGGTGGCTAAGAGAGGAAGATCTATGACGATGGCGTGCTCACGAATGATCTTAATTTTGTCCCTGCTGGGCGGAGTAGCCACTCCCGTGATTGCGCAAGCGGCGGCATCGAGTGTGGCACGATTTGAATTTTCGGTGATGGCCACAGAGCGGATGCGCGACGTGGGATTCGCCCAACTCAAGCCCGAGATGGGCAGCAAACCACGCCCGGTAGCGGCCGATTACGAAATTATTCCCCTGCGAATTTCTTCCCAGGGTCGCAGCGATCTTTACACTTACGAGGGCCCGTTACCGTTGCGAATAGTCGAGACCGCTCCGGCGGCAGAAGGTGAAGCGCCTCGGGCGGTGCGGATGTTGGGAGCATTTTCCCGAACTACGGTGCCCCCTCGGGCGTTACTACTCTTGGCCCCTAGCCCCACGAAGGAAGGTGATCTAGCAGTGACGCTACTCGACGATTCCGCCGCAGGATTTCCGTCCCGTCATATGAGAGTGGTCAACCTGAGTGGCGTGACCGTCGCAGGTAGTTTGGGCGGGAGCGAATTTACCACTACGGAAGCAAAACCGATTTTGGCGGCCCAAAGAGTAGAATCTAGCGTCAGCGTAGGTGTGGCCTATGAACGACGCGGAGTGCCCACTGTGGTATTTGATCAGTCGATACGGGTCGGCGAAAGCGAACGGGTAATGTTGGTCTTCTTGCCACCTTTTCGTCCGGGCGCGGACGTGCGGGTGAGGGTAGTGCGAGACTCCGTGGGATCGATGGCGGTGGATGCGGAGGATTAGTCCGCGTCGAAGATTAGGCTTTCGACGATTCAGGCTGAGGTGCAGGTAACAATGAGCCGGAGTTCTGCGTCGGTGTCGTTGGGGACGAAGTGGCGTTCGCCCGACTTAATGACCACTGCGTCGCCTACGCTAATCCGGCGTTCATGGCCGGCCACATGAATCAGGTCCGGAGGGTAGTGGATTTTTTTTTGTGAAACCTCCCACGCGGCGGAGTGATTCACTCCTTTTCATGATCGGTTGGGAAAGTGGTGCCAGAGGGCGGATTTGAACCGCCGACCAACGGCTTATGAGTCCGCGGCTCTACCACTGAGCTACTCTGGCATTGAGAGGGGCGGAGCGAAAGTTTCTGCTCGGCGATTGTCAAGCATCTGAGAGGCAGACAAGCGGACTTCGCTCATTATCCGTCATTCGAAGCCGAATGGGGACGAGTTGTTCAAGGGGAGCAGCGCCGTAAATCTTGTGACCGTCGTGGGGCGCTTCCACGCAACGCGGGTTCTTGCCGGGTAACCGTTGAGGTTCTCACTGCACGCCGCGTCGTGTAATTCAGCAAAGTAGCATTCGCGGTGCGCACCCTGCATTATTCCGGTTTGAGTAAATAGAGCATGTATTTTTTATACTTTTTGAAGTTCGCTCCGTTGCGTTGCCCGGTGAAGTGCTTGTTTTCTATTTTGTCTAATTTCTTTTTGAACTTCCATTTAAGGAATTTCGTGGTTCTGGGCGCTCTATCTTCGGCCAGTTCAAATACGGATTTCCAAACCGGGGCAAAAACATCATTGGAGAATTGGTGCACAATATCCATAGTGACCGAAGTTTCGGCGGTGATGTCACGCTCGTAGGCTACTGTTACCGGGAAGGTCACTAATTTTTCTTGCCAGTCTTTATACTTATGCCCACCTCCCAGCGGGCTTTTCCCGGGGGCGTCGGTTTTGAAGAAATCCGCTACGATGATACTGCCTCCCGGGTTGAGTAACTTCAACGCTCCCGGGATGGAATTATCCATAGGGATGTATTGAAAACTCTCGCTGAAAAGGATCAAATCATATTTTTTATCAATCGAAACTTCCTCAAACTTTTTTTGATGCACAATCGCTTTATCTCCGAGGAGTTTTCTCACTTGGGCCGTGAGGATATTTCCAGGCGATACACATTCGACCTTGTAGCCATCATTGATCAGCGACAAGGCCGTAGCACCGGAACCGCAGCCAACATCGAGAATGGATTTAGTGCCTGCAGGAATCTGGCTCTTGAGTAGCTTAGTATAGTTTTCTTGCGCCTGCTTTAAATCCGCTATTTCGGGTCTCAGTTCGTCCGTAAACAGCCCGTAATGTAAATGATCAGATTTAAAGAAAAATCTGAGTATCACCAAACCTAATTCAAGACCTACTTCTTTGGAATCAACTTTTTTTTCGCGAGCCATAGTAATTTGGGGGGGTGTTTATCTAACTTTATCGGTTACGATCAATGAGTCTAAAATGTTCTGCCACGGGTTGAGTAATGATTTCAGCTGGGTTGTCACCACCATTCAATTTTGCGATTTGAGATAATCTAAATCCTTCCGGCCCGCAAAGACTTACTCCACCGTTCCGGGCTCAGCGAGCACGGCTACAGTCGAGCCGAGCCCAAGGGCATTACGCGCTGGGGAATTTAGAACGTCTTCAGCAGCTCCCGGAGCTCCATTGCCGGATCGTCGTGATCTTGGTCAACGGCCAGCCACAAAGCCCCTTCTAGGAGGGATTTGGCCTCAGCTTTACGGCCGGTTTTGAGGAGGAGTTTGCCGAGGAGGATTCGCGGTAACATCCAGTCGGTCTTGGTCTCCACACAGGCGCGGTAGTGGGTCTCGG
>Ga0075109_1002344_pt1 | contig 10652 bp, 6 predicted proteins | sample AntAceMetag02UKD_FD_69798 | JGI IMG/M metagenome (GOLD analysis project Ga0075109, IMG submission 69798) | Saline lake microbial communities from Ace Lake, Antarctica - Antarctic Ace Lake Metagenome 02UKD | ecosystem: Environmental > Aquatic > Non-marine Saline and Alkaline > Saline | place...
TGAACCCTAAACCCTGAACCTTGAACGCGACATCTTCAGTTTTTCAACAGTTACTCTAAACCCCCTACCCTAGACCTTAAACCCTAAACCCTATACCCAACACCCAACACCCTTAACCCTCAACCCCTAACATTAAATCTCAAACCCTCAACTCTTTACCCTGAACTATTGCACCATAAACCTTTACCCCTAAACCCTAAACCCTAAACCGTAAAACCTAACTCCTAAACCCTTAACCCTAAAACCCTAGCTCTAAACCCTAAACCCTAAATTCTAGACCCTTAACCCTAAACCCTAAACCCTATACCCTATACCCTATACCATATACCCTAAATCCTAAACCCTAGACCCCAAACCCCAAACCCTAAACCCTAAACCCTAAACCCTATACTCTTAATCCTGAACCCCAAACCCTAAACCCCAAACCCTAAACCCGCGGTTTCAAATCATAAGCCCTTAACCCGCAACCCCCAACCCTTAACTTCAAACACTTAACCCTGAACCCTTAATCCTAAACCCGCTAATCCCAATTCCCTAATCCCTAAAGCCTAAACCCTAAACCCTAATACCTAAATCCTAAACTTTAAACTCTAAACCCTCACTCCTAAACCCTAAACCCGATACCCTAAACCCTGAACCCTGCACCCTGCACCCTGCACCCTAAAACCTAAACCCTAAACCCTAAATCCTAAATCCTAAACCCTGATCCATAAAATCTAAACCCTAAACCTTAAACCCTTCACCCTTAACCCTCAACTCTAAGCCCTACATCCTAAACTCGAATCCTTAACTTTAAACTTTAAACCCTAAACCTCAGATCATAAACCTTCAACTCTAATACCCCAAAGCCCCAAACCCTAAACCCGCAACCCTGAACCCAAATCTTGGAGTCTCTATCATCAACCCTAAACCCTAAACCCTACACCCTACACCCTAAACCCTAAACCCCAAACCCTAAACCCTTATTCCTAACCCCTTAACCTTTACGCCCCTTATTCCCAAACCCACAACCTATAATTATAAAGCCTATATTCGCAACCCTACCCCTGAAGCTAAATACCCTACGTTGCGGCAAATAGAAACTGGCGTCCGCTCCAGGTTGAAATATCGTCGGGCGAGGAGGGTAGTAGCTCGGACGATGAGTCATAATGGAGACGGCAGCTCGATCCGGTGTCCTGGAAACCCAACCCTGGATACGACACTTTACTCCTCATCCCCAAAAAACACGTTTGTGATTAAATGCCTTTTGGCGCTGGCTAGATACTTTGGGCATATCTCTTGAAAAAGAAATATAAATATCGCCCGTGCTCTTTGATCGCGCCCTGCGCTGATTATGCCACGTCATGTTTTACGAGTAGATTGGAGGGGATTATGATACTCGTATAGGGATTCAACTGTATTATCCGGGTTCCGGAACACCGGCGTGAGCCAGAACCTAATTGTGCATCGGTTGGTTGGATTTTAACACCAACCAATCATTCGCATCTATGTGACTCTCAAGTTATAGGCTCCCCCTAATTATTCATTTTCCGCAATTGACCACCTGCTCTATATCAGCTCAGGGTGAAACCCCTACAGAGGGCCTGTAGGGGCTTTTCCGAAAATGAAAAAGCCCATACGAGGCCTGTCGTTTTTTCTTGTATGGGTTCTCCCCATGAGCCGATATAGGGCAGGTGGTCTATTGGAAAGAGGTTCCAAACAAATAACATTGCTACTTGCATCTGTATACGATTTACGCGGTTCAACGCCACTCGATGGCAGAGAACTCGATGCGAACGAAACACGTCCGCTTATACAATGCGCTGCAGACCTGCTGTAGGTGCCTGACGATCAATGAAAAGTATGGACGTCCTTTCATCTCGCCGTTACGCTCCGATACCCGACGTCTATCTTCCTCCTCGGAGATCGACCCGAGCCTGCGTTTCATCATATTATACAAGGAATAAAATAAATGTGACAAAATGGCAATAACAAAAAAAACTGAGAAACGAATTCGTGGTCGGACATTCTTCAATTCAGCAAGTGTGGAGTTTATTTTTTAAGCCACGTCGGATCAGTCGAGTGTAAGATCGCATAAAGTGCGTAATTGGAGTAATGACTACAAACGGATCTCATGTCAATATTTCCAAACTCGTTATTGGAGTTATCGCTTTTCATTCGACTACTCGTATGTTATAATGATGCTAAAAGAGCTGTTAGGGATTTTCGAGATCTCAGTGGGGAACTTTATGCGTATTGGGTGCCACGTCGGATTAGTGGGGCTAATCCGACGTGGCTTAAAACAAAACTCCACACTGGCTTGAAAACAGGGGCGCGCAACCCCGTAGACTTTATTACTCTGCCGACCGACCATTTTCCAGTCAAGATGAAAATTAAAATCTTTTGCTCCAACAATTGCGAACCGAGGTGCGCGACGTACGTACAAAGCGCCCCGCCGTGAAGTGGCGACGAAATTTCGCAGGTGTACAGCGCTCAATCACAGCGCTGTTCCGTGGAAAAGGCGCTGGGCGATCGATCGCCGCACTCCCGCGCCGCGCGTGAGGATCCTTCGCGTCCCACCGCTCTCCCTTAATTCCTCGAAAAGCTCGAAGATTTCGCATTTCGCAGGCCTGACGACGGGGGCGATGTTGGGCCGAGCCTCCACGACCCCCACGCTCATGTCTTCCGCGTCCCTCACTGCGTTCTTCGTCGCGACGTGTTCTGTAGCGCTCAGCTCGGCGCAAACCGGACCACGCACGTGGGTCGCGACGTGCTACGACGGATGTTACTTCTACAGGGAGGTTAACGGCACCTTGACGAAAACCGTTGAGGCTCAGGCTACCTGCGGTTGCTCGGGCCTTCAGCTGAGGAGGCTCAATCTAACGGCTGTTGCGCCCGATGCGTTTGCGGGGCTTTCCAAGCTGCGCGACCTTGACCTGTTCGGAAACGAGTTATCAACACCACCGTCGCTGACAGGCCTCACCTCCCTGCAGATACTGGATCTACAGTTAAACAGGTTGACTACCCCGCCGACGCTTACGGGGCTCACCTCACTGACCACTCTGACCTTACATTCAAACAGGCTGTCTAAACCGCCGATGTTCACGGGGCTCACCTCGTTGACGTACCTGTATTTGGATGGAAACCAACTCACTTCTTCACCGTCACTGACCGGCCTCACCTCCCTGCAGACACTGCGTCTAGACTCAAACAAGTTGACTTCCCCGCCGACGCTCTCGGGGCTTACCGCCATGCAGACACTGTTACTGTCCAATAACAGATTGACTTCCCCGCCGACGCTTACGGGGCTCACCTCACTGAGGACACTGTATCTGTCTTCAAACAGCTTGACCACCCCGCCGTCGCTGACCGGCCTCACTTCGCTGGAGACCGTGCATCTGGACTCAAACAAGTTGACTTCTCCGCCGACGCTCACGGGACTCACAGCGCTGAGACGGCTGCAATTATCCTCCCGTATCGTGTGCATTGCGTGTGCCTCACTGCCAGTAGATACCAACGTGACGCTAAGAGACGAATATCTTGACGAGATCGCATGCAAGACGGATTGCGCAAGCGCAGCCCCTCCCTATATCGAGCCAATATCCGCGGACGTGAAGGCGATGATTCCGGTTGAGCTCACGCAGAAGCTCCTGCAATCTCAAACCCCAATTGGGGATTGGTTTGGTGGTGATGTGTCCATGAGCGGGGATATGGTCGCTGTGATGGGAGGCAACTGCCGTGTGCCGAGGCCAAAAGTGGACATTGAAATATTTGAGCTATCGGCTGACAGAGATTGGACTCAGACCGCACGCATACCTTTATTCTACGACTCTCTCACGGAGCATCCATGGTCCAGGACATTAGCGTTGAGCGGAGATACGCTTGCTATTAGCGACAGTAACTCCGTCGTTATCTTTGCACGGAACGGTAGGGAATGGACTCGGCAAGAAAAGAAAACGCTGATTCATTCCCGTCAATCAACAAGAGAAAAAAACGCTGATATTGCCGTGTTTTCCTTGGATGGCGATACTCTCGTTATGGCTGATCAGAACAACAGATCGTCAATATATGCACATCGACGCACAGTTAGTGGCGTGTGGACCGAAGAGGCACGCGTACACCTTCCAGCTGATGTATCCTCTTCCTCGCATTCGTGGATTGCTGTCACTTTGAGTGGCAACACGCTTGTCGTCTCCGACACCACGCCGGAGAGATGCCAAATACTCATCTTTGAACGCAACAGCGCCGGCGCATGGATACAGCAAATAGACGTCGGATCGTTCATTAAGCAGGCGTGTCCGGAATATGTATATGGCGCCGGGCTGTCGCTGAACGGCAACACGCTCGCGGCAGGCGGTGGTTCTAGTGGACATATGAACTACACGTACGTCTTCGCGCGCGATGCTGTCGGATTATGGACGCTGGAGGCGAACCTGTCTCGTGTCGAGACGGTGAAGAGTGACTGGTTTGGCTGGGCGGTCTCTCTCTATGGCGATGTCCTTGCGATTTCCGCAGATGGCGACGACGACAAAGGGCTCAACGCTGGCGCCGTGTACATGTACACCCGAGCCAATAAAACATGGACGCAGCGCGCGAAGCTGTTGGCCACCGACGGCACCGTCGGGGATCGATTTGGGTTATTTTTCGCCCTCGGCGAACGCACACTCATCATCGGTACGCCATTTGTCAGTGATCAAGGCATTGCCAGCGGTGCTGCGTACGTGTATTCCACGACCCCAAAACCAGTGCCTGTCACGCCAAAGAATGTCACCAGTCCAAAGTCTCCACTACCAGGTGTCAGTGACCCACCCGCCATGAGCGCCAAAGACGCCCTCGACGCCGCCAAGGCGGAGGCCGAGACGAAAAGAAAGGAAGCCGACGAGAAGAAGCAAGTCGCAGCCGCCAAGAAGGCTGTGGCTGACGAGAAGAAAGAGCTGGCGGACAGCAAAAAAAAAACAGCCGACAACGCTCGCAACGTCATCGTGGCGAAGATCACCGACAAGAAGCTGGCGGTCGAGGTCAGAGTGGTGGCCGCAGCAGCCTCCACCGGCGTCAATCTCATGAAATTTTCCGCCCCTATCACCGCGTCGGACGCCACCGCCGCGTGTGCACAGATGTGCACGGCCGCCAAGGCAAACCCTTTCTTAACCCTGGACCTACAACCTGAGACTCTGTACCTTAAACGCTTGACACTTAACCCTTTTTTAACATTTAACCTTGACCCTAAAACCATAGCCTGGTACCCCAAGGCCCGAATCCTATATCCTGACCCCAAAACCCCACAACTTCATACTTATAATATAAACCACGAACCTTAAATCCCAAACCCTGAACCCTAAACCCTAAACCCTAAACCCTAAACCCTAAATTCTAAACCCTAAACTCTAAACCCTAAACCCGAAGGTCAATTGCACAAACAACGTCATGTGCGGCACCGAGATGAAGCCCGAAACCGCCCGCCACCTCCTCGCGGTTCAGCACAGTTCCGAGTTCACCGCCACACTCTTCATGCCTGCGGACGCGTCCGAAGCCTCGTCGGTAGAAGGCGACCTGAAGGTCAACGCTTAACCCTAAATCGTACCCTAAACCCTCAACCCTAAAAGCAACAATAGCCTAATTCTGTACCCAAAACCATAGCGTTAACCTTGAACCCTTGCTCAACACTGAGCCATAAACCCCTAATCTCTAAACCCTACACCCTAAAGCTTAAACCAGTGAACCCTAATCTCTAAATCATACAGATGAGACCCTAAACCCAAGACTAAAAGCCTTCCAAACCTGAGCCATAAACCCTATTCCTGCACCCCAAACCCCAAGCCCTAAACCCTAAACCCTGAAGGCTGCGGGAACGACTCCCACTGTCACCGTCGAAGATCCGATAACGCGCTTTAATGAGCTTTCTCAGCGCCTTCCCGCCGCGGACTTCGAGACCTTGAAGTCCACCACGCTTGCCGCCTCTGCATCAAAGAAGGATGCGGATGAAGCGAGCGCGGCTGCCGTTGCCGCCGAAAAGGAGAGTGCCGCCGCCGAGCTAGCCGCCGAAGACGCCGCGGCAGACGTCACTGCCGCCGAGATCGAACTGACAAAATCGAGGCCTCCACCTCCTCCTTCTCGTCCGTTTGCTATGAGCTCTGCTCCCGTTTCGCAGAGCTGTGTCATCGCCGTCGCCTTTGCGGTGATGCTGCAGGTGTTAATGTGTTAGGCGTACGGGTGCGATTCGTCTGGCCAAGCTCGCAGCCCTAGACTCCACGACCCTCTCTGCTTATGAGACTGTATTTTCAGTGTATTTACTCCCTTTTTGCTTACTGTATAGTAGGTCCCGAAATATCTAGGGTCTACGGATGAGTTTATTCGATAAAACGGCACGTCACCAATTCACCGTTCACCGAGGGCGACCACGAGCTAGACCAACATTTTGTGTGACCGACTACTGTTAGTACTATTTAAATTTAAATATTAGGGTTTAGGGTTCAGGGTTTAAGATATAGGGTAAGGGTTTGGGTTGAGGGTTTAGGGTTAAGGATTTAAGGTTTAGGATTTAAAGTATAGGATTTAGGGTTAAGAGTTTAGGGTTGAGGGTTTAGGTTTCAGGGTTCAGGGTTAAGGGTTTATGGTCTGGGGTTTAGGGCTCAAGGTTGAGGGTATAGGGTTTATAGTTCAGGGTTTTTGGTTCAGTGTTTAGGGTTTAGGGTTTAAGCCTCAGGGCTTAGGGTTTAAGGCTTAGGGTTTAGGGTTTAGGGTTTAGGGTTTAGGGTTTAGGTTTTAGAGCTAAGGATTTAGAGTCTAAGGTTTAGGGCTAAGGGCTTAGGGCTTAGGGTCAAGGATTTCGTGTTTAACATTTACGATTCAAGGCCTAGGGTTTAGGGTTTAGGGTTTAGGGTATAGGGTTTAGGGTATAGGGTTTAGGGTATAGGGTTTATGGGTTTAGGGTTTATGGTTTTAAGTTTTAGGATTAAGGATAAAGGGTTTACGGGTTTAGGGTGAAAAGCTGAAAGTTAAGGGTTCAGGGTTTATGTTTCGGGTTAAAGGTTTAGGGTTTAGGTCCAGGGATACAAAAGTTGGACTGTAGGGCTTACAGTTTAGGGTTTGGGGCTTAGAGCGTAGGCCTTCGGGGTTTCCAGTTAGGTTACATCCTAAACCTTGTATATTTGCATAAACTCTAAAGACGGACCCTTCAGTCTCAGTATATCATGTTCATACAGCAGCCTTTCTAATTGTAATAGGTTTAGGGTTTAGGGTTTAGGGTTTAGGGTTTAGGGTTTAGGGTTTAGGGTTTAGGGTTACTTAAGGGTTTAGGGTTTAGGGTTCAGGGATAAGGGTTTAGGGTTTAGGGTTTAGGGCTCAGGGTTAAGGGTTTAGGGTTTAGAGTTTAGGATTTAGGGTTGTGCTCCGTGGGTGGCCTCCGTGGACCAAGTACGTCCGTGAAGAGTTTGAACGCTGAGAGGTTTAAGATTAAACCATTTACCTATTTAACGTTGCTATTTAGGGATGCTTGTGGTGGGCAGCCTTGTCCACTAATTCCTCCCGGCGCACACAGCCGAACTTTGTAAGGTGTTTGATGACGGAGGCTGACATTCTAACTCCAGCATCGATAAGGGCTCTGAATCCCTTCTTCTGTTTTGCAATACACATTGCTAGCACCAGCACACGTCTCCAAGAGACAAAATATTTTACCCCAAAAACTCTTGCCGCCAAACAGCTCCGCCTTGCGTTTGTCCTCCGCCACATCTGCCGCAAATTTGGCTGCAGTTTCCACCTCGGACATGCGTTTCGCCTCGAATTCCGCAGCAGCCTCGCGTTTGGCTTTGCGCACCGTCTTGCGTTTGGCTTCTGCCACCTCCATGTCAGCTTTGTATGAAGCCCGTTTGCCTTGCAAATCAGCTAGGATCGCTACCATCGCCACGCCTCTGTTGCAAGTATTGGGTGTACATGGTGAATAGAGTGTGTAGGGATCCATGGTGGATCTCCCCTGCTTCACTAGTCAAGTCCTCGAGAGTAACCTCGCGAACGTCTTTCGCATGCACACTTCCACAGGAGGTCGAGGGGCCTGTCTGGAAGCAGGCACGTTGGTGTTCGGGTTGGTGCCACCTCCGTCACCTTTTTGCCAGCAGGCCCACACGTGATGAGAATATGCCCTTCCCTGGCGAATGGAGATTTAGACTGGTTGGGCCGGCACTGGGCGCTCCAGGGCTCAGAGGACGGTGAAACCAGAGAGGGCTGGATATCACTGTGCGGGCAAGAGGGGGACGTGATGTATGCGAAGCGAGGTAACGGTCTGATGGTGACCCCCCGGCTGTATTGGAGTCGAGTCAGCCCCACAAGTTGATCTCGTCGTTCATGACTATACCCGTGACCCAGCCACGAGCACTGCGCGCGCGTGCCTGCATGCACGTGATGCCCTGGTACCCGAGCCCTTGCATAGTCTCAACACGGAATGGTCCTTCAAAGGCCTACAGGCTTGAAGGCTGTATCATTCCATGTTGCCCAAATATGCATACCTGCTGAATTCCGCATCGACGTGCACCGGACATCTCCGTGAACGGAGCTGCTGGAATCCACCAGTCACGTGCCCGATCAGTTGCTGCGGCTGAAGCTGGTGGGGCTGGCAACGTTACCTACAGCGGGTGGGGACCGAGGGTGGGGCGGGTAACGGAGGCTGGTACAGGTGGGTGGAGGAGGGTGGCGCGTGTGCCTGCTTGTGCTCGTTTGCGTTATGCATGTTGCTGCTGACGTCTTGCAGAGTCAGAGATGATATGAATCAGTAGAGACTAGAGAGGGAGAAGATACTAAGCAAACCATATCGAGGGAGTCAGCAGTCTTTTTGTGCGGGTGCGTGTCTATACACAGCCGGCCCGGTCCTGATCCCGCTGTACCATGTTGCACCATACAGTCCAGACGATAGTAACATCATCTCAGTGCGAGAGTGCTTCCAAGATAATACGCGTTTGCAATAGACGACAGTTACCATCTTTGATCAAATGATCTCGTCGTAACAAGTCAGTGCCGCCGTGCGTCTCCGCTCACAAGTAATTAATAAACTCTGGTGGGCAGCCTGCACGCAGGAGACACTGGTGGTGGGGGAATGAGGGGAGAAAGGTATAGTCTGGCACGATGTAGTGCAGTCTGACAGCGAGAAGATTGTCTATCTTTTATGCAATTCGCAAAACCATGTGTACTAAATAAAATAAAATAAAATAAAGACGTTCCGCACTACACCAAACAGAAGGTCTCTGCGTGTGTTGAGTTCATGAGGTCTGTCACACGCCGGCACCGGGAATGACCGGCACCCATAGGTTGGACTGACATGATGTGTGCGATTGGCTTATTTTGTGGTGCCACCAACTGCATTTGCTCTCAGGCGTGTAGCGGTGGAAGTGTGATGCTCTGAAGGATTTGGATGGTCTCGTCTATCATCATACTTGCAACGAGGTGCTAGCTTCCTACTCGGCGAGCAGTATATTTGCAGCAGTCAGAAGACTCGCACCGACGCATCTTAACTCGTCGCAGCTCAGAAAGTACACGTCCAGCTCATCGCGGCGCAGGCACAATCATGCACGTGTGGGAGGTTGGCTGATTTCGGGTACGCGCACGAGACTGCTTATAGAAGCGCGCCGCTCATCCCTAATCGACTGACGTGAGGCAGGTCATGCGGAAGCCGCAACCACCGACCCAGTACTTCGTCGAACACTTCGGCTGATTTGCGGTCCACTCCTCCAGCGACAATGATGCATCCAGCCATCGCCACGCATGCAAAGTGGGTCCGTGTGTCGTGCATGGGAGGAATCGGCTCCCAGTGTGTGCTGTCGCCGATCGTCAACGCCTCGCACGACGACATGGGCTCATCGCTAAAGCCTGCCTTCCCACCGAGGACGGCAAAGCGGCCGTCGCTCATCACGCATCCACCGCAGCTGTACCGTCTTGTAGACATGGTGGGCAGCTCGGTCCAGCAACATGCCGCATCCTGCACTCCCTGCTCCGGCTGGCAACGTTTAAAGGAGGATAAAAGACCTTTCCAAATATTTCTGATTATCTGGTGTAGTGTACCATCTTGGTTGTCTCCATCCGGCGGGCCCCACATCTCCACCGATGACCCTCCCCCGATGCCTCCCGCGCAGACCACGCGACCGTCCGGCATCTGTGCCGCCGCTGGATACTTGCGCAAGCGGAGGAGGTGGGGCTGTGGTGTGCACACGCCGGTGGCAAGATCCAACAGCTGCACCGTGGAAAGCGGGAGGCTTAAGGGGTCTCCTCCTCCGAGAAGGAGCACCTGCCCCCGGCCGCTGTCACCCGCCTCCACCGCGATTGCGGCTGCACCCCAGATTCCGCCGCATGATAGCGGTGGGAGGGTCACGAACACGGCCCCCTCCCGTGAAGAAAGCGCCTCCACGCTCGCAGTCGTTGTGTACTCACGTTCGTCGCCAACGAGTGTATCTCCACCGATAACAGCGACGGAGCCTCCCACCGCGCAGCACGCATGTTTGATGCGTGCGGTCACAAGAGCGGGCATCGACTCCCACTGCAGCGACGCCAGATCCAGCCTCCATACGTCGCTTTCCTTTCTCGTCGCTGTCTCAGTCCCTTCGTATATGACGACCAGTCCCGGCAGGCTCCTCAGGTGCTCCTTCACCCCCTCTCGCGCCGCCCTGCACACCCCCGTCAGCCGCCACGCCCCG
>Ga0075109_1002345_pt1 | contig 10651 bp, 12 predicted proteins | sample AntAceMetag02UKD_FD_69798 | JGI IMG/M metagenome (GOLD analysis project Ga0075109, IMG submission 69798) | Saline lake microbial communities from Ace Lake, Antarctica - Antarctic Ace Lake Metagenome 02UKD | ecosystem: Environmental > Aquatic > Non-marine Saline and Alkaline > Saline | place...
TTTAGGGTTTAGGGTTTAGGGTTTAGGGTTTAGGGTTTAGGGTTTAGGGTTTAGGGTTTAGGGTTTAGGGTTTAGGGTTTAGGGTTTAGGGTTTAGGGTTTAGGGTTTAGGGTTTGGGAATCATGGGTCAGGGCTCAGGGTGTAGGGTTTAGGTTAATGCTTTAGGGTTTAGGGTTTAGGGTTTAGGGTTTAGGGTTTAGGGTTTAGGGTTTAGGGTTTAGGGTTTAGGGTTTGAGGTTTAGGGTTAAGGGTTTAGGGTCAAGGGTTTAGGGTTAAGGGTTAAGGGTTTAAATTTAGGGTTTAGGATCTATGTTTTATTGTTTCGTATTAAGGATTTTAGGGTTTACGATTTTGGGTATAGCGTTGAAGGTTTTGGACATAAGGTCTGGGGTTTAGGGTTTCGGGCTAAGGCTTTAGGATTCACGAATCAGGGTTTAGGGTTTAGGTTTAAGGGTTCAGGATATAGGGCTCAGGGCTTGGAATTTAGGGTTAAGGATTAAGGATCTAAGGTCTAGGGCCTGGGGTATAGGGTTTAGGGTTACGAGCTTAAAGTTGTGGGTTTAGGGTTTAGGGTTTGGGGTTCAGCCTAAACCTGTGGGATCAGGATTTAAGGTCAAAGACATTTGAGATTGAATGAGAAGTTCCGGGTTGTAATTTACACTTCGTTGTGGGAGGGATCAACTACTGTCGCCCGTACTGTCGTTTGGCAAAATTCCGTGATTTGATTTACAGGGTAAAATACAGCGCTGTGATTGGATTCGCATTTTTACAAGCCCAGTCTGGGTTTTCATGCTTGGAGATTTTCTTAGCCAATCACAGCGCCGTATTCCACCTGCGTGCGTCTGACATTACAGCAATCACCCACCTATAACGGCAACGTAACTCGAGATAGCTAGCTACGCCGTTATAGCCCTAAATTCCATCGGCTAGCTGCTGACCATTTGTGGTGACCTTTCCTACCATCGTCGTCACCGTGTCGCGAGTTGATGATATAGTAGGCGCACAACAACAGCACGACAACGCGACGGAGATCAGTGGCGTCGAAGCCAATGATAGGGGACAGAGCTGCCGTGGTTCGACAGGCACACACGCGTTTCATCCACGACCACGTACACTCTCCCGCACGTACAAGACTATGCTAGCATCCTACCTGTTATGCTATATGTATTTGTATAATGGGAAGCCTCAAGCGCGAACCTCATACTTATAACGCCGTGCAGCATATTTCCCAAACATCAGTCGGTAAGAGTGTGCTGGTGGATGCACGTTTGCAGCGTTCAGATTTCCTTGGCAATGTACAATGCAAGAAGAGAGCACTATCACTCCAGCACCTCCTATTTCGTGTATAGAGAGAAGCTGCTGAGGTATACATGCTTGGCTGCTGACCTTTAACATACACATGATTCAGGTGGCGTTTAGATTAGTCTAGCGGAGCAGGGCCTTCCCACCTTTCGATGTATATTCGTATCTGGTTCAGAACGAGATTGCTAGGTTGCCGGCGATGGGAGGTCATGCCGTGCATGCGTGCACGCGCCTCGCAGCACAAGCCGCCAACCTACCAACGTCTTAAATTATCAGCCGTAAGCCTAAAATATCCGCGTACGGAAGTGCAGGAGCACGCGCCCGCAACACTTCGTTGTTGCTCTTTTAGAAACGCGATTCTTTACGGTACGACACATGACACATGTAAGCAACGAAGCGTTCACATAACGACAAGTCATCAATGTACAGCGACCAGCACTTTTGGGATCGGGGTTTACGAATTAGGGATCGGGGTTTAGGGGTTTAGGGGTTTAGGGTTCAGGGTTTAGGATTCAGAATTTAGGATTCAGGGTCTATTATTTAGGTGTAATGGTTTACAATTTAGGGTTAAGGGTTTCGAGTTGAAGATTTAGGTTTTAGGGAGTAAAGTGTGGGATTTAGGGTTTAGGGTTATAAGAGTGTATGGTTAAGGGTTCAGGGTTTAGGGTTACAGATTTATGATATCGGGTTTATCGGGTTCAGGGTTCAGGGTTCAGGGTTCAGGGTTCAGGGTTCAGGGTTTAGGGTTTGGGGTTTCGGGTTTAGGATTTAGGATCTAGGGTTTCGCGTTCAGGGCTTAGGGTTCAGGGTTTAGGCTTTATGGTTTAGGGTTTAGGGTTTAGAGTTTAGGGTTTAGGGTTTAGGGTTTAGGGTTTAGGGTTTAGGGTTAAAGGTCAAGGAAGGGTTTAGGGTTTAGGGTGTAGAGTCCAGGGTTTAGAGTCTAGGATTGAGGGTTAGGGGTTTAAAAGCTCAGGGTTTATAGCTGAGGGGTATGCCGAGACATCGAAGACCGACGCTCGAAGCGCTGGGCAGGCACAACATGCTTCACGCGACCTCGTTTGTATCTGAAGACGACCATCGTGTGCTTGGAACAGTTTTAGCCTGTTCAAGCTTGGCGACGTCAAAAGCTTGAGTTACCGGTTATATTCATATTCGCTTTCTAAAGAAATAGATATACGATGTTTCTCTGCTCCCATCTCAGTCTCCGCTTCTTCCCTTGCGTGAGTGCGCCGTGCTAGGCAGTCGTCCGTGGCCTGCCTGCGCATCTTACGCAGGCTAGCGTGGATGTTTGCGCTGGCTCGCAGCACCCGAGGGCAATTCATCGCTGTCCGTTCTTGCTCGACTAGTCGGCCTGCAATTTTTGGACTTGCGATCCAGAGCGAGTATTTTCGCGAGCTGACCGAGGCTCGCGCGTCGCCTCCTACGCTGGAACAGCTTTTGGGGACAAAAATTCGATCCTCGGGTCTATCGGGGAACAAGAGGCGATAGGGACCTGTGCCAAAAAGTAATCTCACAAAATCCAAAATGAAGGCTCTCTCCGGCCTGAGCTAGCAATAGCAGGCGCGCACTCTCACCCTCATGCGCGTGCGACGGCAGCTTGCAACAAGAAAACCTTCAAAAGTCCATTGCGTAATGCCTAAAGCGGCCGCACTCTCGGGTTTGCTCATCCTTGGCACCCTTGCGCTCATCACGGGTGCCGTTTCCAACTCGCGTCTCACAAGAGGCGCGGAAAGGAGCGGCATTGTTTCGCTCGGCGTTCCAGACGAACAGATGATGAAGAACTTTCACACCCGGACGGAGGTAAAGCACGAACCGCCGCAAGCTCCACGTCGGGCGCTGAAGCAGATCGCGCGTGAGAGCGAGCAGGGTCCCTTCGACTTCTTGCCAGGCGCTTCGGGCCCCGGGCCAACCAATTGGATGCTCAGGGACGCGTCACGAGAGATCCCTGCGAGCGTTGGTGCGTCCCCCTTCTCGCAACCCGGGAGAGCAGCTGTATACATATGATTGTGTCCTTCAGTTGAACCCGTCGAACAGCAACCCCCCTTACACTTTGAAGTTTCTTAGTGATTGGCTCACTGGTATTACGGGGCCTCGCCATCGCGTTTTCTGGTCTTAACTGTATATTCAAGCGCGTGAATGGGTTATTGTAACCACCACCTTACCCTACTCTTACCCCTCGCAGCGAAATCGGTGTTGCTCAACTCCAATAACGCACACGACGCGGTGATTCGCAGTCTCAGCTACTTTCTACCGACAACGGGCCAGTTGATTCTACTTCCAACGACCATTGCGCGTGTAACGGCGACGCCCTGGGACTATCTTGCGTTGCTCATAGGATTGGAGAACTCTGCAGCGCTCCTCTCGGCAATAGGATATTGAGCATTGTCATTTCGCACGGGCGGGGAGACAGTAAGCTTGCACATAATTTAAAAATAATACGTTGGTAGCCCTTTAACTGAAGATAGTCGTCCCGTTTGTATATTATAAAGTGAATATACATCGGATCGTTCGAGCTTAACACACCATCTTCTCTGTAGGAGTCCGCCTCATGCAGAATCACTCGTATGAGGTCGAGGGAATGCGAACTAATAGCGGAGGACGTTGCCGGGACTTATCTAGCTGTGATGGTCGCACCACGGGACGTTGCTTTCTTGATAGTTCAGGATCTCCCTCGTCCCTATCGCCACACTTCTCTCCCGCACTGCCGGGATCATCGTTGACTGGCGCCGGTGCCGGCACCTTCTTCGAGAATCCCGTCACCTCGTGAGCTGCCATGCTGGGCCAGTACGACAGGATGGTCTCCGTGGCCAGGTCCTGGAAGAGGACGCCGTCCGACAGCGGCCGCGATTGGACAAACATCTGAAACCACAAGTTGAACCCCAGCTCTCGCTCAGCGCCGGGCATCTCCGTGGCGCGCCACACCTCCTTGAGGGCGTCGATCCGCTTCCCCTGCTTTACCAGATGCTAGTGCGCCGCGCTATTCCCCCCCCCCGGCGCCTTTCTCTTCCTGGCTGCCCCCTTCTTCCTGCCGGTCGCCGCATCCTTCAGCACTGCGTTCGCAACGACTCCCAGCGTCTTGTCTCTGCGGTGACGAGGTGTGGAACGGGGACGAGGGACGGGTGCGGGGTGGATAAGTGCAATGATGAGAGAGAGGTAACAACGATAAACCACAGAAGAAAACGCAGCTTGGGGGAGGGACCGCGGGGCAAGAGGCGAACCTGGGCAACGCACTGGCAGTAGCGCTTAACGCGCTCGCGCGTGTCGTCCAGGAGGACCCCTGCGGCGATCGCGGCGACGCCCGCCTCGCCCCCGAGAGCCTCGAGGAGGGCGCTGGAGTGGCCAGAAACCCCTGTCGCGCTCGCCCACCCCAGGAGTGCGTCGAGCTCCGCCGGAGCCTGCTCGTACAGGAAGCGCACGTTGTGCAGCCCCGCCAGCTCTTTCGCCTTTCCGCCGGCGTCGCCCGGGAAGCTGAGCTGCGCCTTGTAGTGCGTGCCGAGGCCCCCGGCGGCGGCCATGTCCGCGTGCTTGAGGCACGCATTAGTGTTCAACGAGCGCGTCGAGGACAAGACCTTCCCGACGTCGCACGAAAACTCAGCGAGCGTCGGGAGAATGCTCTGAGCCGCGATACTGGGCAGACCTTTCGGGTTGGACGGGACGTGGTGAGGTGCGGCTTTGATGATGACGCCCAAAAGCGCGCGCCGCCACTGCCTGCGCAGACGCTTCCGGTCCCTTAAACGTCGCCTTCTTCTTCACCGGCGCAGCTTCTCCGCCTCCGCCAACCCCCCGACTTTCTTCTCGTCCTTCTCGACCTCCTCCGCCTCTGCCAGGACGCGCCCCCCCCGGCGGCTGCGTCCTCTTGTTGCCGCTGGTGCGCCCCCAGCTCAGCGATCGTGAGGCTGCGCCCGGCTACCTCCTTGTCATCACTGGATGCGTCTCCGCCGTCGACCTCCCTCGTGTCGATGTTGAACGTGGACGCCATGGATGGTACGATGGGACCTTCAGATCTATAGTGTGGAACAACGACGGCCCCTCGGAGTCTGACACCTCTCATTTTTTTGTTGGACTGAAATACTCACTTAGTAAGCCCCTTTCCCCCATTCACTTGGTGCCGAGTTGTGGAGAAAGTGAGGGGGGTTGATGATGCATGACCTTCTCCGTGCTTCGCCCCCCATCCCCTGTCTCCAACCCACCACAGCGCAGGCAACTCTATGCTCCGTGAGGCACTCCGCCAGTGCCTTCAGGCACTTTCTTGCCATCGTGCTCGTTGTTGGCGGCAACAGCGGAGACGGGCAACGAGCCGAGCCATGGGATATCGTAAAGCTCCCGAAGCCCCGACCATTCCAGCCTGTTCTACCGATCGTAGGCTTCGTGTGCCGCGATGGTGACTGCGACACGCGCAGCCACGGTGAGCGATTCCGGATACTGCTCAAGTGCGGCGTCGATGGTGAGGAGAGGGTCCTGTAGCACGTGTATGAACTTGGTCGACGCCACTCCCCCCGCCGACCAGCCTGCCTGAGTGGGGCGGAGCGGTCAATCGTAGTCTAAGACAGCGCTTCTAGGCAAGACACCTCTTCGGGTGCCGAAGGCGATAGCTCGGATCAGATACGGTGGAACCAGAGGTCGACGACTTTGGGGTGAGATGCCGGCTAATAATGGTTGAAAACCCTCATTTGACGTCGCTGGCATGAGGGGCTCATGGGCCGCTGGCACGTGCCCAGAGCCAGGTAGCGGTGATCATCTTGATCCCACGGTACTCAATGGCTCGTATGACCCACGCCGAACCCAACGCTGGGTGCAGGTCATACTCCTCCTCTACTATGTCCTCCTACCCGTCGCATGGACTATTTGTGCTCGGACCATCCTCTTCTACAGTATCGTACTCGAGAGTCTTAGCATCGGCATCGTTCCCGGTCCGGTGCCCTGCGCTGCCCCCACGGCCGCCGCCGCCGTTGCCCTCCTCCATCAGCGCGAATACGTTATCTGTTTAACGCTAGGTGGAGCTGTGCACACGTAAGGAACACACAAGTCACTCTCGGAAGAGAGCTGTGAGTACAGTTTTCATTGGAGGTATGGCTCCCTCGGCAGCGAGAAAACAGCTTTGTAGATACTAACAGCAAAAAGTGAGTGCGCTCGTTAGAGCATGCTTGTCATAAGATTTCATCTCGAGCTGAGATGCCAGAGAGATTCGGTAGATGCTAGAATAGGAAAGCTAGTGCCGTAGAGGCCCCCGTGCTTTGTGACATTGTACGAGCACACAGGGAGCTGGGTGCTCCCAAAAGGAGGTATATGCGATATTGCAAAACGTTACCATCCTACAATGTTGCGGAGAACACCCTCCGTACGAGCAGGTGGAGACACGGGTGACTCAGGTGTCTTCAACGCTGTGGTGGCACAGAGGGAACGTAGATATAGCGTAGGTGTTCGAACGTAGTGGAATATGTATGGAACGAAAAACGTAGTGGAGTATGTATGGAATGAACCAACAAGCTTCGGTCAGGGTACACAGGTGCGATCCGTCCTCGAGGCTGTGATTGCCGCGATGCCGTAACTGAGCAATTCTCGGCCTTCTCTACAACAATGTACGCGCTCGAACACGACGCCCAACTTTACTATTACGAACGGTAACCTCTACACCGTCCATCTCGCCACCTACTGACCTCAAAATATTAGCCCCTCGCTTCTCGTTCTCTTGTTCCCGCACCAGCTTTATTATCCACTCACTCTTTCCCGTAATCCAATGGTAGTTCGCCAAGAGACAACACAACACACGTCGTATCACTACGTGGTGACACGTATTTAACAGGATAAAGAAGCGTCCTGCATGATCCGCCCGCGCTAGCTCGACTAGTGAAATGCTCACCCAACGAACTACCCTGCGGGACGTCTAGTTCTAACACCATTATTTTTCGTAACAATACAACATCGCGCGTAGTTCCACAGACTCGCGCTGGCGTCTCACACAGTGTTTGTACCCTCGAAGGTGCTGTTGTTGGGAGCGCACTAAGATTGACAACAGCTGCTAAGCAGCACCGCTGGCGGCAATAATACTACCTGGAACGCAGTGTCCTTGTTGCCCACAGCGGCAGCCAACTGATAAGGGTGTTGCTCCATGTTAGGAGTAACGGGTAATGATTTAGTTAAAGTTACTGGAGATTAACGGCTCAAAGTTTATAAAGTTTTGGACAGGGTTTCGGGTGTGAACCACTGGCATTGAGCGAGCCGAGCGCATCGTATACGTGTTGGCACTGCACGTATAGGGAGAACACAGTCACGTCTCCCCATCACCCTTGTCGCGTATGTTAGAAGTCTCCAATTAACGTCCTGTTGCAATACCTTCTACAAAATGCTCCGTACGCGGACACAAACTAAAGATTGCACACAGCTGCACATGTAAATGCTTTCAGCCAACATAGTTGGCTCTCGCATGTGCGCGCACACCTACATGAAATCCAATGAGACATAATCATGCTTAATATATGAAACTCCATTTTCCACGGTCGTGTGGAAGAAATACGCATGCTGCGCCTCTTCGCCTATTGTGTATACTGTTGACCGTGTGTGTACCCTCTCCTCAGCCACACCATCGCACGACTGATCACATCACCTGACTAAACAAAGGATGCAAATCGCTCTATTGCTTAGCATTTATTTCGTTTTGTTTCATTTCTTGGGTGCCTTTTTCGCATACGCATGTTCTTCTGGGTTTGCGTTGTGCCTTCCCTTGGCACACGGGGGGATGTTCTCGGGGGAGGGTCACCTCGCAGGCTGGGTAATATATTAAGGAACGACGGCATGCCAAAGAAACGCACTGTTATTCAAAAACTAAATCGAAGTTTCAAATCAACAATTCTTTTTTAGGATTGAATTTCGTATACGAAGGTTTGAAAGCAGCAGTGAGAACATCTTCCTTCACGTACAATTTTGCAATGATGGAATTCAACTCAAGATGGAATACAACTCAAGTGTTAAACCAACAGTGACAATGTAAGTGTAAAGCTTTAATGGTGACCAGTGTCAGTAGGCAGTAAAGGTTTGCAGCGCGAGTTATTCAAAAAAATGAAAGCAATGAGAACAAAGGCGGATCGAAATAAAGCTATTTTTAAGCAATGAAGTGTAGAGAGCAAAGACGGATTGAAACCGATTAAGAAAGCAGTAGGTTTGGGGAGCGAGCCCTAACGTCAATCATACGTTTGGCCATCCACAAATATACGTTCCAGGTAGAAATGTGGTTCCACTCAGGCCGGTCGCTCTATCTTTGATCCAAGAATCGAATCGGTGAGTCGACCTGACAAAGCCACATGTAATAAACTTCTATACTCTAACCATGCAAGAGGACACAATTCGACCCTCCCACGCACACTCATCCCCACAGTCACTAGCATTCTCGAAGCAATCGGAACGTGTCGACGGCACTGCCGCGTGGCACTAGATACTCGCATACACACTAGCATTCGACCGTTAAAACCCAAAGTCCAACCTAAACTTAAATCCCTAAACCCTTTACCCTGCTAAACCCTAAGCATTGGACACATAGCTACATTGGTACCGTCAAAAGGTAGCGTAAGCCCTACCATGAACTCATCGAAATCGTAGCATATTTTGTTGCAACATGACCAACCCTTTTGCCGCTCGTGGAAGATGGGGGGGCCTGGGTGAAATGTGCAGGCCCGAAGGTACAGTACGAAGCAGAGAGACGCCTCAAACTTTATTGACGGGCAAAACGTGCAAGAAATGGGTGCATCGTTCGTAATTGGGCAAGCCTGCAACATTGGGCAGCTTCACCATAGGTAAATTCATGAATTTAAGGTTGAGGATTGAGGGTTTATGGTTAGTATTTGGAATTTGGAATTAGGCCGGGGGGGTGTAAGTCTAGGGCTAGGGGTTCAGGGTTTAGGGTTAACGATTAAGGCGAAGGGTTTGGGGTTTCGAGTTTAGAGCTTAGGGTCAGGGGTTCAGGGTTTGGGGTTAAGAGTTGAGGGTTTAGGGTTGAGGGTTGAGGGATTGGGGATTGGGGTTTAGGGTTCAGAGTTTAGGGTTGAGGGTTTAGGGTTTAGGGTTACGGGTTTAGGGTTTAGGAATCAGAGGTTGCGGTGTAATTTTTTGGATTAAGGATCTAGGGTGAAGGGGTTCTGGGTGTAGGATTCAGGATTTATAGTTTAGGGTCAAACATTTTAAGCTTAGCGTTTAGAGTTTCAGAGTTTTGATGTTTAGTAGGGTTCAAGATTCCGGGCTCCAGGTAAGATTTGTAAGGTTCTTGGCTTGGAGGTCACGCTTTAAAGTTTACGGTCTAGCATTCGGGGCTCAAGTTCAATTGTCAAGGTGACGAATTGTGGGCAGCTCACTTTCATCTCCCAATCTGGTCAGCATCAGTCGTCACATCGAACTTCAACTATGATTCTTTAATCCAAAAGCCTAATCCCTAGACCCTTGACCCTACACTCAATGCCTTAAACCTTAAACCTTAAACCTGAAACCCCAAATCCTAAACCCCAAACTTTAGACCCTTAAGTCTACACCCTATACTCCGAACCCTAACCCTAAACCCTAAAAACCCCAAAAACCCTAAACCCTGCAATCCTGCCTGGTCCGCGTTGGTTGCTTCGGTGAACTTCTCCCCGCATCCTTTGTTGCGGCAGGTTTGGTCGGCATGGGGGTCGGCGGGGTCAGCAATTTTGGCTGACTGCTTCGGTTTAGGCTTGGGGGTGACGTACGCGGCTTGTGCCTTCAGGGTTTAGGGTTTAGGGTTGGGGATCGAGAATGTAGGTGGTACGATTTTGGATTTAGGGTTACGGTTTAGGGTTACGGTTTAGGGTTACGGCTTAGTGGTTTAAGGTGGATTTTGGTTGGGTTAGGGTATACGGTTTGAGGTTCAAGGTTTGGAGTTCAGAGTTTCGAGTTTGGGCTTTCTAGTGTAAGCCTAGGATGTAGGGTTTAGGATTAGTGTGAGGGAATCCGGCTCAAGGGATAATGGATTAGGGATCATAGTAAAGGGCTTAGGGTTGAAAATTCAGGATTTAAGAGTCAGGGTCCAGGGTTCCAGATTTAGAGTTTTCAGGTCAGGGGTTACAGTCGGAGGTTTCGAGTCATGAGTTTAGGGTTTTTAGTTGAGGGGATTGAGGTTCAGGGCCTAAGTTTTAAGGTTCAGTCAAGGTCCTGGGGTTTAGGATTTAGGGTTTTAGGGTTTTAGGGTTTTAGGGTTTCAGGGTTTTAGGGTTTTAGGGTTTTAGGGTTTTAGGGTTTTAGGGTTTGGGATTTAGGGTTTAGGGTTTAGGGTTTAGGGGTTTAGGGTTCAGGGTTTAGGGTTTAGGGTTTAGGGTTTAGGGTTTAGGGTTTAGGGTTTAGGGTTTAG
>Ga0075109_1002349_pt1 | contig 10641 bp, 10 predicted proteins | sample AntAceMetag02UKD_FD_69798 | JGI IMG/M metagenome (GOLD analysis project Ga0075109, IMG submission 69798) | Saline lake microbial communities from Ace Lake, Antarctica - Antarctic Ace Lake Metagenome 02UKD | ecosystem: Environmental > Aquatic > Non-marine Saline and Alkaline > Saline | place...
TAGTTGGTGTTTCTAGAAAGTCTATGATTGGAGGGGTCACCAACAGGCCTGTCGATCAACGTGTGCCTGGTTCTATCGCGGCAACGATGGTGGCTTTATCAGGTGGCGCAAAAATTGTGCGGACCCATGATGTCGCTGCCACCATGGATGCAATTAGAGTACACTGCGCTCTACAAAATGCATAGCGAGCAGGATAAATGCAAAAAAAATCAAAACAATATTTCGGCACAGATGGAATTCGCGGAACTGTTGGCACGTCGCCGATCACACCAGATTTTATGCTAAAGCTTGGATGGGCTGTCGGACGGGTTTTTGCTCAGGATGGCAACGCTCGAAACAAAATATTAATTGGCAAAGACACACGAATTTCCGGTTATATGTTTGAAGCCGCGTTAGAAGCAGGCATTACAGCTGCCGGCGTAAATATTCAGTTGACCGGTCCGATGCCGACACCGGCAATTGCCTACCTAACTCGAACACTGCGAGCTCAGGCCGGCGTTGTAATTAGCGCGTCTCACAATTCTTTTGAAGATAACGGAATAAAGCTTTTTGCCGGCGATGGCACCAAGCTGCCGGATGCCATTGAATTTGCTATTGAGGAACAATTAGATAAAAACCTAACGACAGTAGCGCCACAGTTATTGGGCAAGGCGTCGCGCATAACCGATGCCGCGGGACGTTATATTGAATTTTGTAAAAGCACAGTTGGCTCGGAGCTTAAATTTAACGGTCTTAGAATAGTCCTTGATTGCGCCCATGGCTCTACTTATCACATCGCGCCATCGGTGTTTGAAGAGCTCGGCGCGACGGTGATAACAATCGGAACTTCTCCGAACGGTTTGAATATTAATGCCAATAGTGGATCCACGTCACCCGAGGAACTAGTTAAGGCGGTGTTGGCAGAAAAGGCGGATATTGGAATTGCCTTCGATGGCGATGGCGATCGAGTTGCGATGGTTGATCATACCGGCGAAGTAGTGGACGGTGACGAGATACTTTACATCATCGCTAGTGACAGGCGCCGCCAAAGTATAGATTTCGGTGGCGTGGTTGGAACCGCCATGAGTAATTTAGGTCTAGAGTTGGCTCTGGACGCTCTTGATGTGTCCTTTGTGCGAACAGCAGTCGGTGACCGCTACGTTATGGCTGAAATGCTTAAGCGCGGATGGAATTTAGGGGGCGAGTCCTCCGGGCACATCATTTGTCTCGATAAGACGACTACTGGCGACGGGATCGTTTCTGCGCTTCAGGCCCTTGCAGCGATCTCCCACAGCGAGCAGTCTTTAGCGCAGCTGAAGAAAAAGATGCGTAAAATGCCTCAATCGATGGTGAATGTAAAAATAGGCAACAACGTCGACATTTTTAACAACAAAGCGGCGAAGTCAGCGGTAGCAGAAGTTGAAGCTCAATTAGGTGACAAAGGGCGCGTACTGCTCAGGCCCTCAGGTACAGAACCTCTTATCAGAGTTATGGTTGAAGGTGAGGATCAGGACAGCGTCGTTAAATTTGCCAAAGAATTGGCAGAAGTCGTGGCGGCGGAAGTTTCTGCTTAGCGATTTATTGCAACGATTTGAAGACTTGGTTAGACTTGGCGCCCGTTTTGACCGGGCTTCGAATTAATAAATTGGAATTCCGAGGTTTTGAACTCAATGCGCCGCAAATTGGTTATTGGCAATTGGAAGATGCATGGCTCTGATCATCTGGTTCAGGAACTGCTGAATCACTTGAAAAAAGGCCTTGATGAAACGGATAGAGTAGAAATAGGTGTTTGCCCAACCGCATTACACTTACGTTTGGCTTCGGATACATTGCTTGGAAGTCAGATCAAGCTGGGCGCGCAAAATGCTAATGCTGGGATAAGTGGCGCGTTCACCGGTGAAGTAGCTGCTGCAATGTTGCTGGAATACGGTGTAAGCTATTGTTTGGTCGGACATTCTGAGCGGCGCGAGTTGTTTTTTGAAACAGACCCTGACGTGGCAGAAAAATTCGCCGCGGTGCAGGCGGCAGGGCTAACACCAGTGTTATGCTTCGGAGAATCTCTAGCTCAGCGCGAGCAGGAAGCAACTGAGCCGGCGATACTGGCGCAAGTGGATGCTGTCTTAACTCAAGTTGGGGTTCAGGCTTTTGCCGATGCAGTGTTAGCATACGAACCCATTTGGGCTATTGGCACGGGTATTACTGCTACTCCTAAGCAGGCGCAAGCTGTTCATGCGCTGGTGCGCCGGCATGTCGCGGCGCTCGATAGTCCTGTTGCTAAGAAGTTAAGAATTATTTACGGCGGTAGCGTTAAAAGTAATAATGCCGCAGAATTGTTTAGCCAGGCCGATATTGATGGCGGTTTGGTGGGTGGTGCTTCTTTAAGTGCCGAAGAGTTTATAGCCATTTGTAAAAGTGCGGATTCTAAGTGATGGAAACGGTAATAGTTGTTGTTCATGTAATTGTCGCTGTGGCGATTGTCGGTTTAGTGTTGTTACAGCAGGGTAAGGGTGCGGATGCAGGGGCCTCGTTTGGCTCTGGGTCTTCTCAAACTGTCTTTGGAGCCTCCGGTGGCGGAAACTTTTTGGTACGTGCGACAGCCATCGCAGCGACTATCTTCTTTGCCACGAGTTTGTCATTGGCCATATTTGCGAAAAACAACGCAGGTCCTGGATCCCCTGACGGTATTCCTATTTTCAATGAAGATTTATTGCAGGAGCTGCCTTCAGCCCCGGTATCTGATGTTCCTCAATTAGAGGCAGCCCCGGTGTCAGGCGACAATCAAGATGTGCCAAGCCTTCCAGGCGTGGATAACTAGAAGTTTATGCCGAAGTGGTGAAATTGGTAGACACGCTACCTTGAGGGGGTAGTGACCTTTGGTCGTGCCGGTTCAAGTCCGGCCTTCGGCACCAATACAGTCTGTAAGCCTTATTAATTCGCTTATAAGACAGCTAGTTACAGAGTGATAGGAGCTTATTCCTGTAACCATTCCTGTAACTGGCGCAGTAGGGTGGGGTCAATACAGGCCCCGGGACCCCCTTTTGCCCTCGCAACAATGTCAGGTTGCTGGTCAGACTTGCTAAAAGCCAATTTAGAAATTAGGAAAAAAACCACTCTGTCTCACCTATGTCACCGGTCAGAACAGTAAGATAGTACTGTTTCATGGCTCTGGGTAATTGATGTGCGTAAATCTTTTAAGCTTCTAATTTATTCTTCTACTACGATGGCCATTTTATTTGTGGCCACTGGTTAGCAGCACAGAAGAAGTGCGGAGCATGTTTTGAGAAAGGGGCTTGCGAGAAGGCTACTCAAACCTACTGGAGCTTGGCCAATGTCTCCGTTTCTATATATTTCCTGAGGAGGCTGTAGTTGGTTCTGACGTCGTGCCGGTTACGCATGCGATCGACTAAAGCATCGTGCTTTGCTTGCTCCCAGCTCTCATAAACATCGCTGTCCACTAACCCACGCTTAAACACTGCAAGCTGTTTTTCATCCATTCGTTCTAGTGACTCAATTCCTCTGTATTTGTGCACTTTTGATTGAGCTTCACTGATCTTATTATAGGCATCATGCTTTTCTAGGGCATCTTGGTTCATGTTAATGAAGCCAACTTCCCAGAGAAATTCAAGCAAGCAGCGTTCTAAATCTACGTCAGCATCATCGGAGCCAAACTTCTCCAGCACTGAGTAGAGCCACTCCGCAATATAAAACCTGCAATAATCTTGCGATAGCAATCTAGTAACCTCGCCCTCGGACGGAAACCAAAGTGGTGACGTAACTTGCATGCCAAGATAGCTAGCTTCTTCCGGTATAGCGCGATCTCTTTTTTTAATATCCTTGTCTTTGAAATAGCTTTTCAATCCCAATGTTTATTCCCCTCTGTAATATATTCACTATGGATAATCCACTTTCACTCTAGCAACTGCGTTAGAGCCTGATGGGCTAGCATACTCAAACCAAGCCCTTCGCATCGCCTCTACAGCCCATTCTTCATTACCTTGAGCCACAGCGACCGCATCATGAACAGGCAAAGCGACAATACCTCTATCAACTCCTTCTAACATTACCCGCTTCAATATCTGCCCTTCTAAGTTCTGAGCAAACAATCCAAATCCTGTGAATAAAGAAAGCTTAGGGTAGCGTTTGAGAGTTGCTTTCTCTATTCGCACAAACAGTTTGCTATCTATGCGTTTGGCTCTCGCCGCTTGCATAGCTAGCTGTCTGTCTGATGCTCCCATACCAATGGTGATGAAGTCCTTAACTAGTTGTCGACCATCGGCGTTCGCAATCTCCATGATGTCCTCATAAGGTGTTTCACCAGCATCTTCGCCACTCTCTTCGGCAAGGTTGAGCCTCAAATGGTTCGCGGAGAAGTCGACTTCACAGATTGGCTTACCATCTATTAGCGTATTAATTCTCAGCCTGATTTTCCTATCTGGCAGGTTCTGAAATGCCGTAATCAGTCTTCCTCCCTGAAATGGGGAGTGCTTGAACGTCATCCTCACCGGTCCTTTACAGGCCCACTCATGCCCTTTTAGGAACTCATTAATCCTTGTCATATCCATTAGGGCGGGATGGTCTTCAGGTAGGCCGGTTACCACTTCTTCCCACTCATCTTCTGGACTATTAACAGTGAGATATGGGGGCTCAATAGGCTGCTCACCGTCCAAGAAGAACTGCCAGAGCGCCGTTTGTAGTTCAGGCTTAGGGAATATACGAGTCCTTACTGGCTTGCCTTCGTAACGCTTACCGGGAAGGCACTCAATTAGACCGCTGCCTTTAAGATGCTCTACTACTACCTTGGTGTACGTATGCGAAAACTCATACTTGTTGAGCCAGTAATCATCTACATAGGTAGCTTTTGTGAGTGTGACAAGAGTCCAGTGTCTGAGGAATGTCGCTCTAGAAAGGTTAAGGAGTATTATCTCCCAATGCCTCTTAAGCTTTTTGTATTGCTTCGGCCCTCTATTTCCCTTGGTCTCATTAAGAAAGGAATCTACAAGAGTCGTGAACTGCTCACGACTAGTGCGTCCTTCATTCATCTTCATTGCCACAAGGAATGAGTGATGCTTGTAATCGTCCTCTGGAAGAGGCTGCTCAGCTACGATATCCCATAACATAAGGTGTGTAGAGGTAACTTTGGTTCCTATAGGGACTAGGGAGACCAGCTCAGTCTGTAACTTGTTATTGCTCATAGTTAGTTATCCTCCACTACACAGTCTATGCTGATGCTAATCCTTTCTGCATAGCCGGTGTCGATCATTAAAGCTAGACAGCTATCAATACAGATCAGTTAGAACCCACAACAACCATAAGTATCTTTAACGTTAATGTCTATTCAGGCTGATGTGACTATTTAGGTATTAGTAAAGACTAAGACAGCAACCACCAGTAACAACCGAGACTACTCAGCTCTGGTGGGCTAATAAGTCGCACTGTCAGCAGCATAATCCCTTTGTTTATCAATACATTACAGGCTGTCCGGCCCTTCAAAACCCTATATATTTCAATTGGTTAGCTTGTTTGTGGTAGCTATGCCGCCTCTCTCACCTCTTGTTGTTACCCAGGAGTAAACCGTCTGTCACCTAGCATTGCATCCCGTTAGTTTGACGTTATTGGCTGCGGGGTTTAATCTTTGTGCCAGCTAGGAGCTAGCATAAAGCTATTGAGCCTGGCTTGAGCGCCCCGCTATTTGTGTGCTACAAAAGGAGATACTTTATGTATAAAAAAACTAAGATGCTGAATCATTGCTTTGTACTATTATTTTCCAGCTCGTTGATCGCTTACCTTCCAGCTATCGAGGCTGCCCAAGGAGGCGCCCCTAACAATGTTTGCAACTGTAAGGGTTACTCTGGTGTAGGTGGCCCTTGTTACGATGGCGTAGGCGGTCCAGCCTATGATGGCGTAGGCGGTCCAGCCTATGATGGTGTTGGAGGGCCGTGCTATGACGGCGTTGGAGGCCCTGAATACGATGGGGTTGGCGGCGCAGCCTATGACGGTGTTGGCGGTGCTAGATATGATGGTGTTGGTGGCCCAGCTTATGACGGTGTTGGTGGCCCAGCCTATGATGGCGTAGGCGGCGCATGTTATGCAGGTGTAGGTGGTCCTTGTTATTCTGGGATTGGCGGCACTGGAAAGTCTTGTCCGGCAATTTGTAAATAACGAGTAAGGAGCTTCGCTTGAACAAACTACTCTTCTCAATTCTTTCGATAGCTTTTATTGCAAGCTGCGCATCACCGAGGTATGAAGATCAATGGCTATTGCCCCAAGGTATATCACCAAGTGTTCCGCTCACTCAAGTTGAGTATCGATGTGGTCAGGAAGCGGGGCAGGCTGGTAGAGCCGCCGGCGATCAGGCCAGAGAGTTTCATGAGGAGGGAGCCTCTGACGACCCCACACTTAAGCTCATTAGATCAAGCACGCTAAATCAGCTTGTTGGTAGAGCCGCGAGTCAAGCAAACCGTGAAAGATTCGAGTACTGTATGAGAGAGCAAGGATACCAACAGGCGCGGGTCTGCATAAGTAATTGTAATAGTGATTCCTCCAGAGCAACCACTAACTCGGGTCCTATTAATCAACAAATTCTAAGCGATGCTAACAACAACCTATCTACTCAGTCCTCTAGTCGTGCTGCGGATATTGTAAATGGGCTTGGCCAGCTAGAAGAGATGTTTAATGAAGGATTGCTATCGGAGCAAGAATACAATGCTGCAAGAAGAAGGCTCCTCGGTTTGGAATAGACGCGCGGTGTTTCGAGTCAGGCCACAAAGACTGCGACTAGCTGTCAGTGTATTAGCGGCATAGTCTTTGTGTGCTGGTTGGGGCGGTAGGCTAAGCTTTGGTCCTAATACTAACTACATTGCCCTGGTCAGCCTCCACAGCTTCGATCACTTCGCCTAGTATTTCCCTGCTAGTGGCCGTAACAGCCTTAAAGCCCTCTGACCTACTAAGACCCTCAGCGCCATACTGCTGCATGTGTGAGCTAATAGTCTTGTTAGCCCCAGCCCAGCCACCTATGGCGGCAACGTGAGACTGGTTGGCATCTGCAATATCGGACAAGGCTCTGAGCGTATGTCTCAGACAGTGAGCACTAATCTTGTTGTTGCCAGTGTCTCTTCGCATCTTGTCACCTATACGATGAGATATATTGGACTCTGTTGTCTGGTTGCATAGTTCTATAGCTTCAACGATGTGCCGCTTTAAGTAGTCGACTCCAAGCACGATAGGAACGACTCGTCTTCTCTCTTCAGCTTTGACGGTAACGCTATTGCTCTTGCCAATACTAATCTGTGGTATCGCAGCGTCTAGGTCTGCTAACACTTCATCTGGGTTAAGCCTCTCTATCTCGCTGCACATTGCGCCTGATTGAGCCATGAAGATGATTGAGGCGCTGATTGCTGGAGTTTTGGTGTCTGATAGGCAGCTCATCACTAGGTCTGTTAGTTCGCTTTGGCTCAGCACAACCTTTTGCCTGATAGGGTCTGCCTTTATCTTTGAGCTGTTGGGGACAATAACCCAGCCTAACCTATACTTGTCACTGGCCAGCCTCAGTGCTGCTACTGTCTCGGCATATTCTCTTCTGATGCTCTGTACCTTGATTCTTTTGTCTCGTCTTTCTTCCCAGTATCTATCTAGTCCTGCATGAATAGCGTCAAGCGTCTTGTTATTGTCTAGTTGTTGCTCTCCGATACAAGCGAACACTTGCTGCCAGCGCTTAACCTTGCGTTCGCCTGACCTGATGCTGACATCAATTCCTTTGCTTTCTATATACTCCTCCCACACTCGCGACAACAGCTTGGGCTTTTTGGATGCTGCGGCTTCTAGCGCCTTGTAGACCCTAACGCTAACTTCTTCTTCTATTGTTAGTATTCTGGCGGGGTCGCCATCGAAAGCATCTTCCAGCTTAGGTATGACCTGATCAGCGAAGAGTCCGAAGTCTCGGTCGTCTGCAAACTGACCGGCCTTAAGTCCTAGCTTTCTCAATGCTTCTATCGCGGCTCGCTCTAGCTCTGGTTCCTTTTAGTCTTCAATGCTAGTGCTGGTCATCATCTTGAGTGTTAGCTCATAGGCTTCTGTCGCGTTAGCTATGGCTAATTGTAGTTGGGATGCTTTGTAGTCATTGGCAGAAAGGCCCAGAGGTTTAGTGTAGGTCTTCTTGCCATACTTGCGCATACTGACTGGGAAGTCTCTTTGGTAGTACAGCTTGCCTTTTTGCTCTCTACAATACCGTGGGTATTTACTAGCCATAGCCTTATTCCTGTAACGATTCCTGTAATTGAGAGGCTATAATATTAAATATATATAATAATTACAACAGCTTATGACAGATGCTCAAGTCCGGCCTTCGGCACCAAACACTCGAGTCAATGCGCATGCGCATGACTCGATTTTTAGTAGGTTTTAATTCATTCAAGTGAAACCTACGTCAGGCCTTGACCTTAGTCCTCTGTGCTCCGTATAATACGTCCCCCTTGAAAGAGAGAACTTAGGGGCGCGAAAGCGGCATAGAGTTGGATTGGATCAAGGTGTTTTTAAGCAGTAAACAGTTCTAGAAGAGTTGATGCGGGGTGGAGCAGTCTGGCAGCTCGTCGGGCTCATAACCCGAAGGTCGTAGGTTCAAATCCTGCCCCCGCTACCATTTTAAGAAAAAGTAGTTTTAGGCAGCTCGATTTTCAATACGGCATCGCCGCTGAAGATCATAGGTTCGATTCCTGCCCGCGCTATTATTTTTATGAAGTGCAACACCTAGACAGGGCCCGACTTGGGTTCGGCTCTCTACGCGGTTTAGCCGCTGAAGGTCGCAAATTCAATATTGTTTCAGCTATCGATTTTCTACTAGCTGAAATGACGCTTCACGTGGGTATATGGCTCACGATCGGAAGCATTTGAGAGTGGGCCTTTGGCCCATTTTTCGTATCTAGGCCTTTAAGTTTTAGTTAAGGTTAGCCATCTGGAGCAAGATTTAAGTTGAGTAGTGGCGCCAATAAAGTAACAGAGTTAATTGAACCGACGGTTGAGGCCTTGGGCTTGGACCTTTGGGGAATAGAACTTCTTCAGCAGGGTAAATTTACAGTGCTGCGGATTTTCATTGAAAGTGGTGAAGGTATCACTATCGAAGATTGCGAAAAAGTCAGTCGTCAGGTTAGTGCTATTTTGGATGTTGAAGACCCAATTAGCGGGGAATACACTTTAGAGGTGTCATCACCTGGCATAGATCGGCCACTGTTTAAAATTTCGCAGTTTGAAGAGTACGCCGACAGTGAGGTAGACATTAAAATGCGAAGTCCTCTCGATGGGCGTCGTAAATTTAAAGGACGTATTACTAAGATTGATGGAAATGCGATTCGCATCGATGTCGACGGTACTGAGTACGATTTAGATCACAGTGATATCGAGAAGGCGAGTGTGGTATTTCGATGAATACTGCTCAGTAGTCAGAGCTTTCGGTTCTGCTGCAATATTTGAGTAAGGTGACCCAGTTATGATGAGCAAAGAAATTTTAATGGTTGCAGACGCTGTCTCGAATGAGAAGGGTGTGTCTCGCGGTGTGATTTTTGAAGCGATCGAATCAGCGCTCGCATCGGCAACGAAAAAACTTAACGACAATGAAGAAATTGATTGTCGCGTTTCGGTAGATCGAGAAACAGGCGAATATGAGACATTTCGTCAGTGGGCCGTGGTCGCCGATGAAGAATATTTGATAGAGGAAACTCAGTTAATACTTGAACAGCTAACTGAAAAAGCTCCATCCCTCGTGCCTGGTGATACCTACGAAGAGAAAATTGAGAACGTTGAGTTTGGGCGAATTGCAGCACAAACTGCAAAACAGGTAATAGTTCAAAAGGTCAGAGAAGCTGAGAGAGCGATTGTTATATCTCAGTACCAAGATAAAATTGGTGAGCTTGTAGCCGGCACGGTTAAAAAAGTAACCCGAGACAACATCATAATAGACTTAGGCGGCAATGCCGAGGCAATGCTTGCGCGAGATCAAATGATTCCACGTGAGACTTTTCGCATGGGCGATAGGATGCGTGCATTGCTGATCGATGTTCGGTCTGAGCAGCGCGGCCCGCAGTTATTTCTAAGTCGCACCTCGCCGAATATGTTGATCGAACTATTTAAAATAGAAGTGCCAGAAATATCAGAAGAAATTATTGAAATTAAGGGCGCTGCTCGCGATCCAGGATCACGAGCCAAAATCGTCGTAAGAACAAACGATGGCCGAATTGATCCAGTAGGCGCTTGTGTCGGTATGCGTGGATCTCGCGTCCAAGTTGTTTCCAACGAATTGGCTAACGAGAGGATTGATATCATTCTTTGGGATGATAATCCGGCACAGTTGGTTATCAACTCGATGTCTCCTGCAGAAGTGGCATCTATTATTGTCGATGAAGACAGCAACACGATGGATATCGCGGTTGAAGAAGACAATCTGGCTCAGGCTATAGGGCGCAATGGACAAAATGTAAGACTTTCCAGCGAGCTAACAGGCTGGACTATTAATGTTATGAGTGAAGAAGATGCCGCGGCTAAGCAACAACAAGAAGCTAGTGGTTTTATAGAAATGTTTGTTGAAAAGCTAGGCGTTGATGACGACGTAGCAGAAGTATTGGTACAAGAGGGATTCACTTCACTTGAAGAAATTGCCTATGTGCCTTTGGACGA
>Ga0075109_1002352_pt1 | contig 10634 bp, 12 predicted proteins | sample AntAceMetag02UKD_FD_69798 | JGI IMG/M metagenome (GOLD analysis project Ga0075109, IMG submission 69798) | Saline lake microbial communities from Ace Lake, Antarctica - Antarctic Ace Lake Metagenome 02UKD | ecosystem: Environmental > Aquatic > Non-marine Saline and Alkaline > Saline | place...
GGACGCACCTGACTGCTTTGGCTGTGGGCGCAACGGAGGATTCGCCTAGTGGCCTATGGCGCACGCTTGGAAAGCGTGTTGGGTGAAAGCCCTCAGGGGTTCGAATCCCCTATCCTCCGCCATTGAAGCTAGCCAATTTACAGGGCTGTGGGGTTTGTTGAGTTGCGCAATCCTGCCTCTATGTGCAGGAGTATGTGTTGGGAGGATGCCAGAACGACCCTCACGGAACTTTAGCCTGGCACTATTCACTTCAAGACCTTGTTTCATGATCTATCTCTTCCTAGGCCACTTCATCATTAGCAAGCCAAGTGCATCTCGCTGAATCGTGGGCATTACATGGGAGTAAATATCCATCGTCGTTTGGATATTGCTATGCCCTAGTCGTTCCTGCACAACCTTCGGCTGAACTCCAGCCTCCAAGAGATGGGTCGCGTGACCGTGTCGCAACCCCTGCAGCGTGACCCAAGGTAGCTGCCCACCAGCCAGTGCTTCCTGTGCCCTCCGGACCATTTTCGAAAACCTCCTCGTGACATCGTTTGGACCACGCAATTCGTTCTCGATAGTGCCAAAAACATAAGAGGATGGCTGTACGTATTCGGGACCTAGTTGGCCACGCTGACCTCGATAAGCCTCGAGATAGCCAAGGGTGTCCGGATCGAGGTCAATACTTCTTTGCCGGTAAGTCTTTGTTGATTTCACAGCGCGGGACTTCGCAGGGTCAGTGGCCCGAACAATCTTCAGAGTTGAATTTACGAAATCAATGTCTTTCCACCTCAGAGCAATACCCTCACCACGGCGCAATCCTGAGAAAGCATAGAGACGCCAAAGAGTGTGTAGATCGTCTTGGTCTACTAGCTCGTTCCAATGGAGAACGGCTTCGGTCTCCTCCATGGTCCAGACCTCAATTTCAGTCTTCTGGGCACGCATCGAACGAACAGATGGCACAACTAGGAGTTGGCTACGGGCAACATTCGAGCGCATGATCTTGTGGAGAACGGCGAAATCGAGAATGGCCCTTACCAACTGGTGGCACTTGTTCACGGTGTTTGCCTTCAGGCTTCCACCGAACTGTTTCGAGTCTTTCCTGCCACTGGCCGAGAGGGTTACGTAGAGCGCGTTCAAAACCTCTGTGGTTATGTCAGGAATAGCTAGATGGCCAAGGTACGGGTGAAGATGGTTTCTAAGAATTTTCCGGTTTCCGGCCAAGGTCGAGTTCGCCAGGTCAAGAGTTAAGAGCCACCTCCCAGACACCGCGAGAAACGAGACGTCGGGTTCCACCACACTCTCACGAGTTGGAAGGCCGTTCCTTACAACGAGGTAGAGGGTCTCGGACATGTCGTCCCTAGCCTCTCTTCGCGTCATGAATCCTGCGGCACCAATCCGCCGAGCATATTTACGCTTCTGGCCCTCTTGAATGCTCGCGACGGCTTGCCACCGCCATCGGATACCGCTCTTCACCTGATATTTAGAGATAGAGCCGTCTGAAACAACGTGCTTAGGCTTGTCCACGATTGGCTCCCTCGAGCAGCTCTCGGAAGGCTGCGACGGGAATATATGTGCGCCTTCCAATCGTGAAGTGCGAAACAATGCCTTTCTTCAATTCCTTCGACAGCGTCCTTGGATCGCACTCAAGGTAAGCCGCCGCTTCGCTCAAAAAGAGAACAGAGCGGTCGAGATCATCCAAACTCTCAACTCTCATTGTCAAAATCTCTACCTTTCTTAGAGTTGTACCCCAATTTTTTGGAGTGCTATTTAGAGTAAAGCGTCAAGTGCCAAATGTCAAATACCCCGAATAAAGGGGGTATAGTTTGCTGCATGGTTGATGCCTTCTCGATCTCAAAAACTGAGATCAAAGATGGTCCGCTCCGCAAAGTGGCCCCCAGAGGGTTTGAGTACCCGATCGACATTGAAGTGCCGATGACGATGCAGCGCAGGGTCACTTATCCCGAGACAGGACTAACAATCACCCTGAATCTTGTGTGCCCGGAGGAACGAATCGAAATCCGGACGCTCGAAATTGACGGTGGCGGAAAATTCATTGAAACCCAGTATCTGACCGGGCTGTCTCTGCCAAAGGTTATCCGCCAGGTGGCAATCGAATCAGTACCAAATAGTGCCCGGTGGGTGAAGACCAAGAAAGAACCAGATCGAGACACTTCTCCCAAGTTTTTGGCCGAACTGTATTGGTTCGAGCACCTCTCTTGGGGGACACCCAGAGCCGCAATTATGGAACACACCGGGTGGTCACGGGCAAACACAAACTGGCATCTGCGAAAGATCGCAAAGGATTTTCCGCTACCTGGCCCCCCACGTGGAGTTACCGGCTCGAGCGCTGGCCACTCCAAACCGTAACCTGATTCGTTCAGCTCCTACTCAGACCAGGAATCAAGCCTGGAAGACTCTTTGCAGGCGAACAACGATTCTCTGCCAGTGAATGCCGCTCACCTGGTGTCGAATCACCAAGTCTCATCGTGGGATGCAATGAGCCCGGCTTTTCCCAACAGTTCAAGTTCATTTAGCACAGTGGCCAGCTCCAGTTGAGTACGGTTGGAAATCTCGAACACTGAATGGTTTCCATCCGCGTATGCCAAGACATTTACCCGAGCCTGTATCGCGTCGTAAGACCCCTTTTGGCTTGTTGTTGGATATAGGCCCCGCTTTCCTAATTGCGGCTCCCCGAGGACGGCAGCCTTTGGATACAGGCCGCCTTCAAACGCTCGAATGATTGTTGACATCACATCGAAGGACCCCTGTAGACCCTCTGCGGTGACGACATCAAAATTGTCAGCACTTGTGTGGTACTCAGGGTACTTTCCTGGCTTGCTTCGGTTAAAGGCGGCAACAGGAAGATCGATTCCCGGAGCACAATACTGACGTTCATCCGAGTCTCGATTGAGAAATGAATACTTAGACGCGTTGCTCAAACCAAGGAACGCTGCCTCTAAGGCCTGATCCGCCAAGGTTCCTCCAAGCCGGCTTTCTACGTGAGTATAAGAACGATTATCACCGACGCATGTGAGGTTGAAACCGCAAACAACACCGGCCTTAAGATCATCCAAGTGCTTACTGAGGTAGGTGAGAGACCCAATTGTTTCCGGAACCAACACAAATCGATAAGAAAAACGGGGTTCTGGTATTTCATTCCTAATGAAGTTCATCAAGGCCGCAAGGAGAACAGGGCCTGAGAGCTCATTGTTCGCCATGGAAGGATGGCAAATGTAGGAGGAAAAGAAGAGCTCTTTTGGAGATTTCCCCCGAATCAGCGCATCGGCGTAAAGCATTTCTCCGTCAAAAAGCTCACTGTCTATGAACACTCGATAATCGCCCGACGGAAGCGACGCCTTCTCCTTCTCGCTCATGCAAAATCCCCATGAGCGCTTGTAATAAGAGGTTACATATGGCACCCAATTTGGCTGGTCAGGCTGGGTATAGATCCTAGGACTGAGCTGCTCCAGAGGCATGACCAGATCGATTGGCTCAGAGTACCCAACAACATGAAGATTGAGCTTGCTGAACTCCGCAAACCTCTGACCGGAATCCAGATGCTCAATGTAGGCGTCTCGGATTTTCCATTCCTGCGGTATGGCCCAATCAAATACAGCGCTGCCTGATCGGACCGAATGAATCCGAAGCCCCTTGGTGACTTCACTCAGGAACCCCAGTGTCTCTCGAACACCATCACCTGTGAGCGACCTAGGGATGGGATAAAGGCTTTGCGCCCAGGAGAGCATTTGAGCGCCAAACTCATTCGAATTGTTCAATGCTCAACCTCTCTCGTCCATGGAGCAACCCAGCTACCTCCGCCTGGTTCTTCCGAGTGAGCAGGTGGAGGGGATTCTCTGCAAGTTTTCCCAAGAGGTAATCCTTTGCGCCAGTTGCAGACACAAGGATTAAAGGCCCCGTTCTCTCGAGAAATCTCAAAGCACCGACTTCAAAAAGCTCTGCCTGAAGCCGAGGCCAATCGTAATCGATGGAGAAACCCTTGGGTCGAACATGCATCTCAACCGTGCAAGAGACTTGGTTGCCATGCCTTTGCACAACCCCAGAGAAACGTTTTCGGTAGCGATAGACCGGGCCACCAGGCACACTCGACTCGATGTGGTGAATGAAGGTAAAAGCCTCGAGGCCGACACCCAGCATCAGAATTGAGCCAGCATTTCCGGAAATCAAGTCAAAGACTGAATGCGCACCGAAAGGATCAAGATTTTCAAAATCGGTGCTGAACTCAGTCCCTTCGTAGAGGAAAGAGAAGAAGGGAACCGGTGTCCGGGTGAAACGGCCCTCTGCACGCAACCGTTCTGGAAGGCCCCCGACTTGGACTGGGTCATTCTCGACATCAAACGACCTGGTCACTCCGAAATCGTAGTTAAAAGCCGGAAAAACCAGTTCCCGAGAATCTTTCTCCGCGATATCGGCCGCAAGCTGCAGGAGGCTCCCTACTAAATCATCCGAGGTGAGCCCGAGACCGAGTCTCTTGGCCGCTAAGAGCGCCCTCCCAGAATCTGAGTGAACCAATAGAGAGCCCAAGAACTCAGTCACGCGGTTGACCCTCCATCCACGGTGATGACTGAACCCGTGATTTTTGAGGCTGCAGGTCCGAGCAAGAAATCGACTGCTTGGGCGACGTCTTTCACTTCAGCTAATCCGAGTGGTGCCCTGCGAGTCACAGATTCGAGTCTCTGCCCGGTCAATTTTTCAGTCATGTCTGTCCTCATGAATCCCGGTGCGACGCAATTAGCTGTAACACCATACGGTCCGACCTCCCGGGAAAGCGATCGGGTAAATCCTTCCAGGCCGGCTTTGGATGCCGCATATGCTGCAAGTCCTTTGAAACCTGTTGAAGCAATTATCGACGAGATATTGATAATCCGGCCGCTTCTTTGACGTACCATCTGTCGACTGACGTATTTAGACATCAAAATTGGGGCATGAAGATTTACGGATAGGACCTCACCAATATCCCTTTCGTGTTGGGTTGCGAGCACGCCGTCTTTTCCAACCCCGGAATTGTTGACCAAGCCAAAGGGAGCTGCTCCGAGGTCTTTCACGATGCTTGATACGAGGTTTTTAATCTCGCCCAGCTCTCGCAAATCGAACTTCAGGAATTCATGCTGGTGACCAAGAGATTCGAAAGCCGGAGAGGTATTTCTACCCAGCCCAACTATTTGATAACCCTGGTCAGCAAGCAACTGGGCTATCGACAACCCAAGGCCTTTGGCTGCTCCTGTAACTATTACGTATGGATTAGGCAACCTGGCCTCCCTGTGCCTTGCCGCTTGCTCCGACCTGGATTTCATCAACAATCTGGATCACCCTCGGAACCTCATGTGACTCCAAGGTCCTCCGACAATGAGCGGCGATTTCCGTTTTGGCTTCCCCTAAATCGGCCTTCCTCTTGAGACTCACGTCTGTAGCGACAATCGCCCCCGTGAACGGGTTACTCCGACCATAAACAATCGCGTCACGCACCATAGGATGACCCAAAATGGTACGCCGCACTTTCTCAGGCAACACTTTGTCCCCACCAACGTTAATTGTTCCGTTCGCTCTTCCCGCGACGAAGAAACGATCTCCAGCAAGCTCAACAAGATCGCCAGTGTCAACCCATCCAAGATTGTCGACTGCGAGTCCCTCACCTTTCGTCGCTGAGTTTCGGGACTGCACAAACAGACGCTCTCCGCGCACCTGAAGCTTGATGTCGTCGAAGCCCTCTTCCAGGAATGACATGGGGAAGCCGGATTTTCCGTCACTGACCCAGAAGCCAAGTCCAACCTCGGTGGACGCATAAACATGGGTGATCCGGGCCGAAGGATACGTGCGTCCGAGCTGGTCCAGCACTGTCTGGTCGGCAGCTTCACCGCCCAAAGTGACCTGCTTCAACCGAAGCTTTCGCCCGTCCGAAGACATTAGGACCTTTCGCCAAAGGGTTGGAGTAGCCGACATATGAGACACTCCATGGTAGAGCAAAAAGCTCACTTGCTCTCCAAGTGGAGCTGACCTGTCAGGAACAACGACAGTTTCTCCCGCCACTAATGCTCGAAGCAGAACCTGAAACCCTGCGAATCTCCCCGGGTCGTAGAGTAGTCCCCAAATTGGGGCTGGACCCTCCGTAGCACCCCGGCTTACCTCAAGGCCCAGCAAAGATTGGAGCCGATGCTCAATAAATTTGGGTCGCCCTGTTGTTCCAGAGGTCGCCACCAGCCATCGTGTGTCGTGGGCGCTGCCTGCTGATTCCCTCTCGTCCCGAGGGCTCAGGTCTGTCTTTTCTCCATCAAAGACCACCTGCTCCTTGTCGTCGAGAAGCTTGAGTTCATATCTGGATAAGGCATCTTCGGAATCTGCTTTGGCCAAAGAAGCTGGAATAACCGCCAAAGCATCAGCTGAGCCATCAAAAGCCACTAGGCCTCTTACAAGACCCAAAGCATTGTCTGCCCGCAACGCCACTCGGGGCCATCGCGCACCATCTTTAGCCTCGAGCAGTTCGCCGTAAGTTATTTGACCGTCACCAGCAATGACGGCCGCCCTGTCTCGAACGCTGTCACTGAGAGCGGCGATTCTTTCACCGAGGCTGATTGGTCTCATAAAAACGAACGAATTCACCAAAAGTTGTCGGATAAAACGGTTCATCAGCGAGACTGAAAGGGTCGAACCCCAGGCGGTCCTCCAATTCAACTACCAGAATGGCGAACCCCAAGCTGTCTAGACCGGTTTCAAGTAATATTGTATCGTCATCGAGGGCAGGAACACTTTCAAACCCGGATTCACGCAAGAAGACTTCTCTAAACACCTCAGCAATTGTTTCTTTGGTGGCCATTCCCCCCTCCTCGCTCTCCATCCTACGCTTAACACAGGTGGGAGAAGAAATTGGGAACTAAGTAGGGCTGCTTCACGTGACACGCCAGTCAGTATTCCAGCAGGAAAAACCATCTCGTACTGAAGCACTTATTGTTTATTGCCTTCGGCGCAAATGCTGCCTTGCCCCGCCCTTTACCAAACAACAGCCCCAGCCAGCTCGACAAAGATTTGGCAAAATGGGCTTAGCTGGAAATCCCTCCCACTCTGGCTGCGGCCCCGCGGGAACGCGGGCGGGACGGGTATCCCATACCGACAGCCCCTCACGCGCTCCTATTTCTCTATTCCCTCCTCTATTGCTGAGTAATAAGGGGTGGGCCGCTGTCCCCGCAGTACCCGCAGTACCCGCGTCACAGCAGGCACTCAGTAAGACAAGTGGGTGAACTGGACGAGGTTCCGCCTGCCGGTGTCATCTGTTTGGCTCGGTCCCGGAACCTGCCCAGAGGTGATTTCATCCGCAGCCGGAGGCGCTAAACGCCAGATCGTTACCTTTCTTCTGTTCCGGTTTCCAAGGTTTGTGACTTTCCATCCAGCTCGACGAAGTGTGTCCGCGTGTTGCTTGAGCTTCGTCGTTACCCAGACTGGCTTACGAGGGATTTCTTCATAAGGGATAGGCAAGTCAGATACTTTTAGGCTGGCAATCATTCGGTTATGGAGGATTGCCGCGTCCCCTTCGAATGGCGCTGTCACCGCCTTGCGCAGAAGGATGAGGAAGGGTTCATTTGTGAACACGTCTTGAGCGTGAGCGTCAATGTCATGTAGGTATTCGCTGTACCCATTTGTCCCGCGCAACTGGTCGAGAGCGATGACAATCTTGGCAAAATCTGCCATTCGCGGGAGGCCCTGCGTTTGAATCCCTGGGAGTAGTTGCTTGACTTTGACAACAAGGTCCAGCAAGCCGGCCAGAATTGCGGGAGCGTGTTCGTCGAAGTGCCGCTGAAGTTCAGCTTCGGTCCTTCTGCGGTATCCAGAGATCCTTTGAGTCTCAAAATGGATTAGACGATCCGCCAAGTCATCTCGAATTCCGAGCACGCTAATGCCGTTGATTCCGACGAGTCTCTTGTAGCTGATAACCTTCAGGTCATCATCTGTGTACTTCACTCGTCTGACATCAGAGTCTCCCGTGGAGGCTCGGCAAAGCTGATTCGACTGTTCTTCAGTGAGTGTCGTGAGGTTGTCAAGAGGGATGAAGTAGCCCCCAAGAACGGCCTCAACCCAACGCTCTCCGTCTCTTGGCATTTTTCGAAGTGGTGCCCCATTGGGGTCGACGGTTGCCCCGCAGTAGAAGAGTGAGCGGGACTTGCCTGTTCCTTTCTCACCATCAAAATGGGCGATCGGATGGGGATCATTGGGGAAAAAGGCGCTCACTAACCAAGCGAGCAATAGAGGCCGTTTTTCCTCGGGAATATTCATCAGATCGAAAATCTTGTCCACGTCACCAGTCCCGGGAATAGGGACCGGCATGGGAAGAGTCAAGGGGCTACGACGGAAAAAGACCGGTGCTGAACTCAGCACCTCCCAGCCATCCTTCGAAGCCCGAACACAGCGCCCAAAGGGGTCCCCAAGATCGACATAGGTAATGCCTTCAACTTCGGCATAACGCAAATCGATTCTCGTAGGCATCTGGAGCTCGGCGTCGTCCTCAAGGTTCATGATGATTTGTTCAACGACAAGTGGGGAAAGACTCCTTTTGTTTTTGGAGTACTTGGTGTACGCAGCCACTAGCTTTCGTCTGAAGCTTGGATGATTGGTGCGAACCGCGATCCTTGGTCCTTCACGAGGAACAGCGTAGAAATCGCCCTCCTCGCTCCTAATGATTTCAAACTTTTCCCTCGCAATCATCAAACCGATCTCGAAGGCTGAACGCTTTCCGGTGGTTGACTCAGTCAACTTCGGCACCCCCCTCGACCGTTTCGGAGTTTTCGGAGGGCGACACGTTCGACAACCATTCAGCGGGAAGGTCAACTTCCTGATGAATCAGGAAATCGATGTCCACGATTTTCCCTGGTTCAACTAGGCTCGAGGGCGAAAGATTCCCTAACACCAGGCGAATAAGAACTTCTGTGTCGAGCAACTCTGTTTCCCGCTCGTTCGCCTGGGCCCGGTACTGTTCGTCCAGCTTCTCGAGACAGAAAGATGTACCAGACACCCCCCTGAGGGCCGCTCGAACAATCTCAGCGAGAAAAAAGAGATAGTTCGAAAGGTAAAGAATCCCGAGCTGCTGGAACTGACTGACGATTGTTAGGCCTGTAATTCCTGGTTCACCCTGGTCAAGAATTTGGTGCCAGCATTCAAGGCTTCCTCGGTAAAGCTTTGCCGTGAATACACCCTCTGGGAAACAAGCCGCAAGGTACTGCACAAGCAAATACCCATGTTCATTTCTTGGCGTTTGGTGGCCCCGGTGAATTCCGGCGTTCTCGCGAAAAATGGTGCGTTCGATTTCATCGATTTCAAGACCCGAGTGCTGTGCCGAGCCAACCAAAATCTTGGCTGCGTAAAGGCCCTCCAAAACACCGCCGGCAACAAGTTGACCAATTCGAGTGGATGACTTCAGAAGCTGATTATTCCTATTTCCCTCCTTCGTCTGGCACATGATTAGGCACTCGCTGTCGAGTGCGGCGCGTCCATATGGCGTGCCATGGTCCGGAAAACGTTCCAAATTTATGACTCTTTCAAGCAATTGCGGGTGGACACCACACAGATCTAATGGCCTGTAGTCATGCAGCGGTCTGTAGAACTGTCTGAAGTCATAAGACTGACCACGGGGGTTGGGGTCTTCTATAACTGATTTATACATTTCTTAACTTCTTTCTCTGGGAGTGGAATTGTTTCTGAGGGTGGTCTCTGCGTGAACAGGGACCGCCCTCTTTTTTGCTAACTCTTTTGTCTTGTGAGCCAGTCCTCGAACTGTTGCCGGGTGACCCTGAGATGCCTGCCAAGAACCGTCGCCTCTGGGCCTTTGCCCGTTCTGTGGAAGTAATAAACGGTGCTCAGCGGGAGATTGGCTTCACGGGCAACATCTTCAAAGCTCATCAGCCTTTCGTCAGGCATCTGGACTCCTCTCTAATCTGCGGATTACTTGCTCTACCAGCTTGAGGCAGTTAGAAAAGTGCGATTTTGGGATTTTGTCTCTCAGAGCAACCAGATCCCTGTAGGAGAGGCTCAAAAACGATTCCAAAAACTGCTCCGAAAAAGGTCGCAGACAGGATTGTGACCGATAGAAAGACGGTGGTGGAACGCCGGAGGCCCGCAAGCGCCGATGTGTTCCTCGATGTGCTGCCAATACAAGGATTGGCTTCACATGGGCTTTAGAAGCCTCCTGAGATCTGCGAGATACTGTAGTGAAAAAGCGGACTCTGGAATGAGAAGTACCGAGATGCAGGTAGGCCTTCGGGAGTTCGAATCCCCTATCCTCCGCGAATTTTTGAAGGTAAGCCGTGTCGCGGTCATTCTGGAGAGGCCACATGTCACAGTCTAAAGAAGCCAAAATTCCATGTGTCCTATGGAACTACTGGGAGAATGACGACAATGGTCCGCCCCCGATCGTTGAACTTTGCCGTAAGTCATGGGTCGGAGCGGGAAAATTCGCGGACGTGAGGATTGTTACTCCCAAAAATGTGTCCGAGTTCCTACGCTCGGAGGAGCTCCCAAAGTTCTTTCATGACATGCCCCCCGTGAACAAAGCAGATGCGGTGCGTATCGCTCTGCTGGCTAAGTACGGTGGGTATTGGGCCGACGCAGGAATTCTTACGACTGGTCCGATTGATGCTTGGGTTTTTCCT
>Ga0075109_1002355_pt1 | contig 10622 bp, 10 predicted proteins | sample AntAceMetag02UKD_FD_69798 | JGI IMG/M metagenome (GOLD analysis project Ga0075109, IMG submission 69798) | Saline lake microbial communities from Ace Lake, Antarctica - Antarctic Ace Lake Metagenome 02UKD | ecosystem: Environmental > Aquatic > Non-marine Saline and Alkaline > Saline | place...
CATTCCCCTTCGGGTCATTACGATGAACCAGAAATCCTCTCTTATGCAATCACGCTAATTTGTTCCATAGGCGCTGACGTCAAACAATTTTGATGGCCGGGCGAAGCAGACATATAGACAGCAGACCCTTTACGAGAAGAAACAAACTGACCGGGGCTTTCCTTCCCGCGAAGAGCATCAAAAAATCATTACGCCACTCTGGAAAGGGCGCGTGTCACCAGAAGGATTTATTAAGGCCCTAGATCATCACGGCTACATGCTGGCCATTGGACGTAGGCCCGTTGTGATTGATATTCACGGTACGGAGCATTCCCTTGCCCGCCTGATTAATCTAAAAGAGGCGGGGGTTAAAGAGGTTCACGAATATCTCGGCGAACACTACAATCTTGATGATTTGCCAAGTGTGGAAGAGGCCAAGGAACTCGTTGATGCACATATTGTCAAAACCAAAATATTTGAACGCAAGGAAGACCACGCCGAGCAGATTGAAACTCTCGAAGCCGGTCAGAACGCGCGTCGTGAAAAACTTAAGGCAGAAATCGCGGTAACGCTGGAACACCACAGGGCAGATCGCACGTGGGCCGAGGGGGTGGCGACGGACGAGCGCCGCGATCATCGCAGGGCCTTCCTTGAACAACGTCGTGAAATCAAAGCAGCCCGAAAAGAAGCCAAGCCCACCGGACTTGCGGCGTTCTTGGGCCGCGTTACAGGTGTGGCTCTTATTCAAAGGAAGATCCACAAGCGCCAAGACCGCCAACGTTACGGTGAACATCTGGACGCCAAGCAGGAAATCACCCAGCGTCAGTACCAAGACAGTGAGGAGATGCGATTATCCCATCAGATGCGCGCCCTTGATGCCACTCGTCAGCGCCGCGAGTTGTCTTATCGCGATGCTCAGGAAATCCGTTCCCTTGAAACTCATTTTGAAAAACAAGCCCGGCTTCTCGCGCGCAGCATTGAGCCTGCACCAACGCCCGCGCCGCAGTTGGAGTTAACGCCTTTTGGTCGCCGCGCCGTGCCGCTCAAGGCAATGGGCCGGTATACGGGTTCTTCTTATAAAGACCGGGCGACAAAGGATGAGTTCCATACTCGTGCTTCCAATGACAAGGAAGATAAACTTTCGCCAACCAGAGTTGAACCAAAAAACCGCGACGCTGAAACTCCCAAACTATCTGTCACGCCCAAGCCTATCCGTATTGATAAGACGATAGCGACTGGGAAAGAAACTTTACCATCTATGAGCGATGTGCGGGTGGGTGTGGCTTCCCCTCCAAATGAAAACCTTCGCGATGCCCGAAAGCGTGGAGTTGTCGTGCCACAGGTTGGAGGATTGAGTTCGCGGTTTGAAGAGGCTGCGCGTATTGAGAATGAACTTGAAGGACGTTCATCCGCTGGCGAAGGCTCTCAAACGCGTACACCAATGCACCATGTTAAATCTGAAACGCCGCAGGTTAATCAAGAGCCGCTCGATGCACCGTTTATAAAAGAAGCAGACGGGTCACAACTTGCAAAGCTATTGCCTCGCCCCGGTCTATTATCCGACCATGCTGCCATTGTATCGCGAGGAGGGGAGTCCGACCAATTGCGGCACATCAAACCGGGCGGGCAAGTTGACAACCACGAGTCCGATATAGAGCAGCCGCGCGGCCCTGAAGAACCATCGGACGAATTAGACTATGAGCATGACCGTTAGAATAAAAAGAGCGCGATAGACCGCGCCAAGAAACCCTACCTTCCAGCTTACATCGAATTTCTAACGTCTTTCCAATAGCCCCGTCCCGTACTGGCCCGCACCAAGAGGCCGTGTGGCACGGAATGCTTCGCACCCCAAGGGGCGGAACTTTGGGACGTTAGCTCTTCGATCCGCTCCTCAGAACGCCCTCCCATAAAGAACTAAGCGGAGGGCCTTTTTTGTTCTGACGCTCGGCCGCTGGGCAAGGGTTCAGGCGCAATTAAGTGCCAAGAAAAGGAGAAACCCAATGTCACAGTCTCAAATGAGAGAGCGTTACAACGTTATCAATCAAGAAAGGCAAAACTTTAAAAGCTACGTTGCTGCGGAAATACAGGATTGTAAAAGGCAGTTATCCGCAGCTGCCAAGAACGCCGCAAAAGATGTTCATGGGAAACTCGTTTTTTATGTGATTGCCCGCCATGTCTCTAAAAGTGGGATGAGCCGTATTCTCTCCCTGCATTACTTCGACACAAAGGCGGGGCGCATGTACCAGCTTAACTATGTGGCGTCCGTTCTTTTGGAGCTATCCATAGATCGTACGCGTGATGGCGTGATCGTAAAAGGGTGCGGTATGGATATGGGATTCGATCTGGTCTATCAACTTTCACACATCGCAATGCAGGACGGCTACACCATCCGCCATGAATGGCTTTAGCGTTCCATACCTTTTTCAAGACCCGCATCCGTTGCAATGCCGGGTTCTTGAATTTCCTCTTGAGCCGGAGCAATACCATGTTCTTCAATTTCTATACCCGTGGCATACGCAGCCTCCGGTAAATATTCTTTGGCTTTGAGAGCATCACCCTGCATTTGTTCCTTCTCTCGTATAGGAGGGGTGATGCTTTTGTGAATGCACTCTTGCATCGGCTCATAATTGGCCTTATTTGCCTCGATAGAAGCATCAATCCAATTCTCACCTTCAAAAGCTCTTATATCAATATCATGGCCGACCTGCGCTCCAAGCTGTTTCAAATACTGTAACTGGGTGCGCCCGTTACCCTCGCGAAAAGGATGAACCAGATTAATATCGCCAATGATGACCCCCGCGCCATTGCTGAAACCTTCCGGTGATTGTTGCTTAAGATGGTCTTGATCAGTGAGACGTTTGTGTACATCGTCCATCGCGATGTTGATACGGTCACACGGATGGAACCAGCGCCCGCCTTTATGAAAATCCACTTGGCGCACCTCACCCGCCCATTCATACACATCCTGAAATAGATGATGGTGAATTGATTGGAGGTGCGGAAGATCAAATTGGCCAGATGGAAGACCGTCTCTTGCTCTTTGAATTGAAAACAAGCGCTCCGCACGATCCAACCCTTGCGCTCGAACATTTCAAACATTGCAATTTCTTCAGACGTCAGCGGATTACCTTCAATCTCCTGAAGGTGTGCAGCCTCACGAAACCTCGTTTCGCGAGCGTCTTTTTCTGATTTTGTAATGTTATTGTTCATTCGCCAATTATACCATTCCACGTGTGAAATAGACAGGTTCCCTACTGATATTTTTTAGGTTTTTAACGGCTTCGATATAGCGGACATTGATTGGGAGGGCATAGTTATACCCGTGGCAGCTTAAAGCATTCTACTTTCAGAAGCTCCTTAAAAGGGGAGTATTACCACTGGGGAAAAGGCCTGATCGGGACTATTCTTTACAACAATGCCTCTGTACGCCACAAATCATCCCGAACGGTTCTTTTTTGTGTAAAATTATAAAAATGATGTTATAATCATCCTGAAAGGGACTATTATGGATACGATTCAAGATAGCGCCTCATTGGGACAATTGATCCGCAAGGAGCGAAAAAATCAACGCCTCACTCAGGAAGAACTTGCAGCCTTAGCCGGTGTCGGCGTGCGCTTTGTCCGTGAGTTAGAGAATGGCAAAGAGAGTTGCCGCGTTGGTTTGGCCTTAAAGGTCATGCATACGCTCGGGCTTAGCATTGCCCTTTATGGGCGGGGGAACTAACCATCATGACACGCATCCTCAAGGTCTATTTGCATGAAAAAAATACCGGGCTGCTATCACAGGAAGATGATGGTGCGCTTAATTTTTCCTATGCGCCGGAGTATCTCACCGGGCGGGGCGCGCCAGCGATATCGGTATCCATGCCGCTTCGCGAAGAACCCTATCCCGATAGAATTGCGCGCCCCTATTTTTCGGGTTTGCTACCTGATGAGCGCGCGCGCCAGCGCCTTGCATCTGCACTGGGCATTTCCGAGGGGAATGCATTTGGCCTGCTGGAAATCATTGGCGGAGAATGTGCAGGCGCATTGAGCCTGCTTCCCGATGCTGCGCCACTCCCTCAATTAGAGGAACAACCTCAAGAGCCGCTCTCGGAAAACCGCTTAATCGAAATTCTTGATCTGCTTCGGGTCAAGCCCCTGCTCGGCGGAGAAGAAGGTGTCAGGCTTTCTCTGCCGGGTGCACAAGACAAGCTTGCCGTGTGTCTTGTGGAGGGAAGGGTTGCATTGGCACAAGAAGGAAGGCCAACGACCCATATCTTAAAGCCGTTCATTGAAGGGTTGGAGGGCACCGTTGAAAACGAACTATTCTGCATGAAGCTGGCAGCGAGAATGGGGCTTGTTGCACCGGAGGTTACAAAGGCCCACGCAGGCGAAGCAGATTTTCTATTGGTGGAACGATACGACCGGGTCAAAGGCGATAATGGCATAATTACGCGCTTGCATCAGGAAGATTTCTGCCAAGCGCTCAGCGTGCCGCCCGAGCTTAAATATGAAGAGGAAGGAGGCCCCGGCATCGCCCAAGGTCAGGATTTGATTCAAACCCAAGCACAACGACCGGCGGCTGATCGATTGACCTTTCAGCGCATGGTTATTTTTCACTATCTGGTGGGAAATGCCGATGCCCATGCAAAGAACTATGCGCTAATTTATTCCGATAGAACTCCTGATCTAGCGCCACTTTATGATGTTGTTTGCACGGCAGCCTATCCGCGTCTCGCCAAGAAGATGGCCATGAAAATTGGTGGCCGGTCTATCGCCGATACGATTCAACTCACACATTGGCTGAGCCTTGTTCCTGAGACCAGAGCGGCGCAGCGATTGGTGCAAAAAGAACTTCACGAGCTTGCAACGGCCATCCGTATCAATGCCGATGCTCTGCTGGAGGAGTTAGAATACCAAGGCATTACGCATCCCATCTTGAAGAAGCTACGCGCTATCATTGAGATACGTGCGATGCATGTTTTGCGCATTTCGGAGAAAGCCTAAGCAAACAGATTTACAAAATAATCACTTCCGTTTCCTGAGCTATAAAAGTTGATTTTGTAATTCGCCTCTTACCGGCAGGCATAGACACAATGCTCTCTGGCTATGGTGGTTTCGGAAAGATCCACCGTCAAATCACGCGCGACGGCATCGAAATCAATGTAGAGCTAGAGAGCTTCTGGGATGGGCCCGTAAATGACGCCGCAAGTACGAGGAAGATACTCGTCAAGACATGTCATCATTCATATTATGATGACCAAAGCCCGCTCACATTTGAAAGCACCGTCCCAATCGCGTAAATCAAAATTAGCGCGAGCAATGGCCGTAGCTCTTGAGCTTACGGATAGATACTCCAATACGCCTTTAGAACTTGAAGCCTTCAAAATTCTCAAACGTGTGGAAGTCGAATGTTTGGCGGAGAAGGAGCGCCAAGCAACAAAGCAAAGAGCTAGAGCGTGGCTGGATGAGAACACCCATCAACCAGCGGAGTAGTAAATTTAGCCATCTCGCCCTTCCGGCGGCGAGAAAACGGGCGCTCGTGAACCGAGCCCGATTAACGCTCTCGGCCCTACGGCTTCGATCCCTCGCATGAAACCGCATGAATGAATATCATTGACCATTAAGGTATATAGGCGATGGGGCCACAATTAATCTCATGCTCTTTTGTGTCTGCCCGTTCCACATTCTGAAACACAGTTAGGTATCATTGCAATGAAGCGGAGAATACCGCGCACTATCTCCGCATTTGATGCGGAGGTTTGATTTTGCGGAGAATATAAGATATAATATCCGCATAAAACGCGGAGATAGATTCTTGTATATTTGGAACCATTCAGATTGGCCGAATTTTCATTGGAAGGAAGAAAAACTTTCCAAGCTACTGGCTGATGTCCGCCATAGGCAGGGCCGCTTGATCGGCAGAATGGAGAATTTGGGTTTCACGTTGAAAGAAGAAGCGATCCTTGAGACCCTCACTGAGGATGTTGTGAAGAGCAGCGAAATCGAGAACGAGACCTTGGATAAAGAACAGGTGCGTTCCTCCATCGCACGGCGACTCGGTATGGATATCGGAGCCTTGTTGCCTGCCGAAAGAGATGTTGAAGGCATTGTTGAGATGATGCTGGACGCAACCCAGAATTATGCGGATCCCCTTACAGAAGAAAGATTATTTGATTGGCATGCTGCGCTGTTTCCAACGGGTAGAAGCGGCATGAAAAAGATCAATGTCGGCGCGTGGCGTGATGATGCTGATGGACCAATGCAGGTTGTCTCTGGGCCTATTGGCAGAGAAAAAGTTCATTACGAAGCCCCACCAGCTGAACAAATCCCAAATGAGATTCCTTCGTTTCTCAGATGGTTTAATGACGAGAACGAGATTGATCCGGTTATAAAAGCGGGCTTGGCACATCTTTGGTTTGTGACAATCCATCCGTTTGATGATGGAAATGGCCGGACAGCGCGCGCTGTTGCTGATATGGCATTGGCGCGCTCGGAACAATCGCCTCAGCGGTTTTACAGTATGTCGGCGCAAATCCGTACGGACCGTCGAGACTATTACGACGAGCTAGAGAAAACGCAGAAAGGTGACACGGACGTGACCGTGTGGCTCATTTGGTTTTTAGAATGTCTATCACGTGCGATTGATCAAGCTGATGAGACTTTATCGTCTATTTTATTCAAAGCGAAGTATTGGGATCGCTTCAAAGACAACCCACTCAACGAACGTCAAATCAAAGTGCTGAACCTGCTCCTTGGAAATTTTGAGGGCAAGCTTACGACCACGAAATGGGCTAGACTTACCAAGTGTTCGCAGGATACGGCTTACCGCGACATTCTTGATTTGATAGAAAAGAAGATGTTGGTCAAAGGTGCGGAAGGCGGACGCAGCACCAGTTATGAGGTGGCGGATAGTTGATTTTTACCTCTGCGCTGGGTTTGCACTTCTGAATTTCTATATTGATATGAGCATGTAGAACACGAAGGTCGCGGGCCTCATGAACGTGCAATTGCACACCAAAAATGATATAATAAAACAATGAATGGCGATTTAAATGCTAATCAAAAGGCTGCGCGTGAGCAGAGGTTTCGTGAAGGACTTCGCCTTCATGAAATAGAAGGCAATCCCCTGGACGATGAAGACATTGCGATGTTCGAGATGTTTGAGCGCGAGGGATGGAGCCATGATAAACGCCATCGCCCTCTCGCGTTAGCCGCCGCCAAAGACGCTCAGGCGAGTTCTTAAGAAGTGTAGCCGCACTTCGAAGGGCTAAGTCCAACCGGTTTCGGCGGATCGCTTTTTGCATCAAGCTCATCGCTAACCAAGGCGATATGTCCATTGGGTTGAAGTCGGGAATGTCCGCGCTTTGGGCTAAGATTTGATCGGCAAGCTGGGTCCGGTAAAGATCAAGTATATGGGTTCCGTTCATCGTCATCTCCTCCTTGGGATTGGGTCAAGGGGAGGACAAAATGCTTAGGCCCCACCGTTATCGTAGGCTGGGGAACGATGGAGTAAAGAGAAAGGCGTTACATCTTCAACTATTTGGATGCGTCATTGATTGTGTTTGATCAGGACGTTCTCTAAACCGGGAAGGCTTTTAAAATGGATAGCCTTAGTGAGCTCAAAAGTAAGGTAAGTTTGATCACAACTTCATCAACACATTGCTTCGTCAATATTAGCAGCACGATTTTTGAAACATCAATTGCATCATCAAAACTGACAGAACATACCTGACAGTATCTTACCTCGTTCCGTTTTGGCCCGGAACAACTCTGCCGATAAACTGTAGCTCTCCACGGTCAATGCCGTGATCGAGAATACTTTTAAATGCGGATAGGTATTTTTGTTGTGTGATACGTGCCATCGGTAGACGACCGTCCTTATCAGCACGTTGGATCGCAGTTGGTATATCTAGCTTTGGATAGAATTTGAGTCGGTTTTTCGGTAGCGCAGCGATTGTGTCGCGACATTTTTTTGCAAGTTCATAATCTATCAAGATTACGGGGGTTTCGGCACCAATAATCTCAACGACAGTCGCTATAAGCCGACGCATACTTTCGATACGTTTGGCGGATACGCCTTGTGACGTTTTTTCGTTTTCGTATTCAGCAAGATACATTTTCGCGGGTTTGCCAAACAAAATACTATTATTACCTGGTGACTTTTGAATGGTATCGAATGAACCAGTTGTATGTTGAAACAGTGGGTCCAACGATTTAGTTGAATAATCAACTTGATCAACAGCGATCCGACGTCGCGTTAAATCTACTAAAGCCCTTCGCAACAGTTCGAAGATTTCATCTCTTTGCTGAATACTTAAATTGTCGAGAGAGATACCAAATAGCTTGTGCCAGAGAATGCTTACATCTGCGATGCCTTCTTCAGTGTGATGTCGCAGCGCATAAAGCTGGTTCTCATTTTCAATTTGGTTATCGTGAGCTTGCTCAAAGGAGAGTTCCCCAACCGAGCTTATCCGGTTTTCATTGAATGCTTTATCTCGCTCTTCTACCCATTGCTTAACTTTTTCGACGCCCGCACTAAACTCTATCGGTTCGTTAAACGTAAGCGAGTTAGCTAACGCTATTTTTGCATCATCAAATTTTGCATCCCACTCGATGTCCGCGAATGCCCTGAGCTTTAATGCTTCAGCTTTCTTGATTGTCTTTAGTGAGAAACGAATTTCTTTCTTTTTGAAGACCTCAATTAGGTCAGCGGGCACGCGACGGCGATAGTACCAATTGGCACCGCGTTTCAGTAATCGATCTGGATTAGCCATTTTTTGCATACCTTTGTGTACCACACTTGTGTACCGTTTTGGCAAGCTAAGCTATTGATTAGTAATAATTTTAAGGTTTATCAATCCCTTGCGAGGGAGGTGGTGGAGCCAGACGGAATCGAACCGACGACCTCTACAATGCCATTGCGGCGAGATATCCTGAAAATATAAGCGTTATCAATGACTTGTTTGGGTGCTGTCGCAACATTGTGCCCATTTTGTGCCAGATAGAACCGTTTAGGGCTGTAGAGCGCTGGCACGGTTTGGACACATTCGAGTAAGGGCAGTATTATGAACAGGTTTTGTTATAATTATTTCATGTCGCTTCTTAAAAAATCAATTTGTAATAAAAATATTCTCCGGAATTCCAAATTGAGCGTAAGCCGCGGCATGAGTGAAGTAAGCTTTCTCATTAATTTTTTTCTTAACTTCATGTGCATTTAATCCTGCGAATTTTGCGATATCTTCTGTAAATACTTTTACCCAGTCATCGCCGCTATTAATGCTGTCTATACTTCGTTCTAAAATTAATTTCTGATCAGCATCTGAAATCAACCAATCTTCACACGGTAACCTGCGGAGGACTTCAATCAAATATTGTTGCTGTAACAGTGTCCCAATAAATTGCGACCACCTTATCGACCCCTTCCACTCATTATTCTGTAAATCAATCAAGCCAGCAACTAAGTAACCAATGAATTCTGCGGCTTCTTTTCCATCAATGGGTAGTGAAGTTCCAATAACTGTAAAAGCCCCTAATTCCAGAAAACCATTCACAGCAGAGAGATGGGATCCATGAAGGGGCTGGGTATTCATTCAAGAAGATGACCTTTCAAACTCCGCCAAGATTAGGAGGAGAGATTATCTAAAGCTTTTGAGCAAGCTCCCGGTCCGATTGGCCACGACACTACCCTAAGAGGTGTTTGAATGACATAAAAGTGTGTTTATACAAGAAGGACAATATCAGGCGATCAAGAGAAAAGAGTTAAAGATGCAAGCCTTAAAGCCAATTTGGTGCCTCAAAAGCCTAAAGCTTCCGAGGCCTTAGGCTTATCCTTAAAGGATTATCTAACTGCCTCTGCCAATACCCCTCAGGGCCATACCCTTACCAGAACGACGCTACCTCACTCGTGAGGAAGGCGCTCTATGGCTCAGTGTGGGTGTCGATACGTTCTCGGCTCTTGGTATTCCTTATTGCGATCTTGGCCCCCGTATACGGCGCTGGAACGTCGTCGACATCATTGCCTTCATGGATGATACTCGACAGTGCGACAGCGCCCAAACCTCAGATATGAGGAGAAGGCAACAATGCGTATCTTCAAACGCGACGGCTCACCCAACTGGTGGGCATCATGGTACGACCAGAAAGGTCGAAGACACCGCAAAAGCACTCGGACTGACAATAAGAAGTTAGCTGAAGCGATGGCGGCAAAATGGAAGCAGGAAAGTTTCATGGAAGAGCATTTCGGTACGATCCCCGATACGCCGTTCCATGACGCCTTGGTTCGGTATGCTGAAGAGAAGCAGCGACAAAACCCGTGCGGATACGAGGCGAGCCTTAAGTATCAACTGCAAAGGCTTCTGGACTACTTCGACAAACTTAAGCTTAAGGATATAGACTCCAGGGTTTTGCACGATTATGCAGCGCTCAGACGTCGAACCATTAAGGAAGCAACCCTTCACCGGGAGTTGGCCGTGATCCAGGCGATTATGAACAAGTCTAAGCGTGAAGGTCTTCTGGCCACCGTGCCATCGTTCCCCAAGGTTAAGCTTCCAAAGGGACGAACACGCTGGCTCACGATGGAAGAAGAAAAGCGGCTTCTTAGCGTGTCACCAGATCACCTTAAGTTGGTGATCATGTTTGCCCTCGATACGGGCGGCAGG
>Ga0075109_1002370_pt1 | contig 10592 bp, 14 predicted proteins | sample AntAceMetag02UKD_FD_69798 | JGI IMG/M metagenome (GOLD analysis project Ga0075109, IMG submission 69798) | Saline lake microbial communities from Ace Lake, Antarctica - Antarctic Ace Lake Metagenome 02UKD | ecosystem: Environmental > Aquatic > Non-marine Saline and Alkaline > Saline | place...
GTCCAGAGCGGTATTTCCCGCTCGGGCCAGAGCCTCGTGACGGTCACAGCAACCAATATGTTAATGAGAAGCGTCGGTGAAACGGTCACCGCCTCGTTTGCGCTTTTGGCAGATACATTTGAGTACGCCGCGATGGGGCCTTGCAAGCTGAAGACCATGTCAAACTCGCCTTGTTTCAGTGACAAAGCATGCTGACACTGCTACCGCTTTCAAACTTTTGTTTGCTGTATTGGTATAATTGATAGGGGCCAGCACGTGTCTTCTCCAGCTGCAGTAAGTGTCTCCAAACTGCAACCACACGCTGATCACCTCTTATGACCACTGTCCATCAATGACAATAGAGAGGTTTTCCACCGCGCAAAACGTGTGGTAAGCGAGTGCGCCCACACGATCAGGCGTGTCCTCATGCCATCACGATTCGGGAGGTTACAAGCACGAGTGCGATTAATTTTGCCCACATAGATGGGGGGAAATATGGCAACTTGGCGTCGGGTCCCGAACGACCAGCGTTGGTGCGCACTGGTTGTGTACCCGAAAACCGGAAAGGAGCCAGCACCATCTTAGCCATCTCAAAATTAAGTGAAAGCATCCCGACCTTTTTGGGTTTCAGGACCCCGCCGTCTCTCGTCTGGCAGGTGAAAAAACATGCGATTTGTTTCGCCTACACGGATCGAAAACATGCCAGATCAACTTGAGGTGGGGTCCGACCGACCAGTACCTCGTTGAAACGAAAAGGGTTTGCACTCATCTCCCACTACAAAAATGGATTTTCCGACACGCAAAAAGCAACGACCCCACGTTTCTGTTGCTGAGGAGTTTGTGGAGGACGTCCCCTTCTCGGAAGGTGTGCGGGTTTGGGTCGACTTGGAATAAGAGCCTTCCTTGCACAGCGAGGGCTTTTCTTGGCTTTCCTCCACCGATATAAACCACAACTCCACAACTCGTTCATCACAACTTCGCCACAACAACGCGACGCGACACCGAGCATGGTTCGCCCCCTCCTCGCTCGACGGCTCACACCCTCCTCGCCGCCGCTGCGCGCCGCCTGTCTGTGCCTGCTCTTCGGCGGCGCGCACGCGGCGAAGCCCCTCTTCACCCCCTTCACCCTCATCAATGCAGGCCAAGCCGGGGAGAAAGCCGACGCAGAACGTGGGCTATTCGATGGTTCCGCCCGAGGGCGCGAAGGCCCGTACATGGGCGTGCCGCGCGCGGACCTCAACATCACCCGCGGCGTCGACTTCGAAGGAAAGGGTAGCAGCATGCAGACCGTATTCAAGCTCAAGCAGCTAAGGGTGAGTGTGATAGTGCTTTTTGTAACAAAGGCTCCTTGAACTTTGACTTGTCTCCCCGTTCTTCTTCTGTTGCACCCTGGCTCGAGGACTTCCTCTTCTTTGAAGACGAGTTTGTTCCGCAGACACCGCGCCCAATGGGTGGTGCGCAAGAGACTCCCGTCGCACTGCGAATGGCGCACGTTCTGTTGCAGATGAGCTGGAACTGCGTCGCGCGCTATCACCCAACCGCGCTCGAGTTCCACACCCTGCTGCCGCCGCCGGACCGAGTGACCGACCCCAGCGAGCACACCGACGAAAACAGGCTGGCGTGCATCGCCGCCGCGTGGTGGGGCCATGGACCTGCGATGAGAGAAGAAACTGGTTGCAGGCCTTCTTATTTTGCGTGTTTTGCGCCGACGTTCTATAATGTTGATTGCGCCGCTACATCGTGGTGGCACGCGGCGCGTGAATTGTTCGGCGGCGAGAAGGATCAAAAGCTCATACGCGACTACATCGTTGACGAACTGCGCATCTTCCCCCAGCCTCCTGAGGGCAAGCCTTTGCCAGCTCTCCAAAAATTCTCAAAAGATCTCACCCTTCCTCCGTCGTCTTCGTTGCCGCTGGATGATACTCGCGTCGCCGCCGGCGTTGAAATCGCGGACGACATCATGGTGGGGTTGCGCAAGTTGTGTACTCAGATGACCCAGAAGTTGAAAGCGCGTGGTGTCAACCATTGAACCATACACCACACACGTTGATATCCTGGATTGTTTCAATTGTGCTGTGCTTTATATATTCAACTCGTGTGCCGCTACAGCCTGGTGTACGTGCGAGACGACGGGTGGAACGCCGGCGGCCAGGAGGGCGGTCGCGAGGGCAACCTGCGGCCGTTCGAGGACACCACCGGTGGGGCAGTGCAGGTTGAACGATTTTGACCCATAGCTTGAAAGGCGCCTGGTTTCACACCTTTACCCTTGAATACCAATCCTGATTTCTAAACGATTCAACCTGCGCCGCTACACACCGGGTACCGCCCCGCGCCGCACGCGGGCGACGGGCTGGTCGGGGCGGACCCCCGGCGCTGGGTGCCTCTTCCCGAGACGGACAATCGCGGCTTCTTCTACGTCCAGAAGCACGTCACGCCGCAGATTGGATCCAGGGGCAGAACCTACATGGTCTCCGAGGCCGAGCTGGCGAACAGGTCAACCGACGTCCCCAAGTACAATCTCACGGCTGAAGCGCTCGACGTGGTCCGCCGCACGGCGACGCGATTGAACGACACTGAGAAGATGCTCATCGAGCTCGCCGACAACAAGTTTTACATGTCTGAATCCTTCGCCGACCCGATGGGCTTTCGCAACGGTTGGGGGGTCGTCGAGGGTGTTTTCTTCGAGCTGGCCAGCAACACCGGCATCATGGACAGCCTCGTGCTGAATTGGCGGGACAAGGTTCGCAACGACCATGTCCGCCCAACCTCGGTCGTGCACAGCTTCCTGGGCGACGCCACGCTGCAGGCGTGGAAGGGTCCCGGCGCCGGCCAGGGCGCCGCCGTCAAAGGCCGCGACTGGCAGCCGTACATCCGCGTCATGCCGCATAGCGAGCACCCCTCGGGCAGCTCGTGCATCTGCGCGGTGCTCTTCGACGTCGCGCGGCTCACGCTGGGCCGCGACGAGTGGACTACCGTCTTGGATTTTAAGAAAGGTTCGAGCGCCGTCGAGCCCGGTGGGGCTGTGCAAGTTGAATCCAGTTTACCCATAGCTTTTGAAAGCAGCGCCTGTTTTCAACAGTCGGAACCTATAAAGTGAAGAAACTGATTTCAAAGTTTGCTTTTAAAAAATGGCTCAACTTGTACCGCTACACCACGGCGTGACACCGGCGACGGACCTGACTTGGACGGCGCACAGCGTCACCGAGCTGGAGGACGTCTGCGGCGCGTCGCGACTGTGGGGCGGCATGCACTTCCCGGCAGCCGTCCCCGCGGGCAAACAGCTGTGCCGCGGCCTCGGCGAGATGGCGTACCGGCGCGCCTCTTACCTCGTCGCGGGGGACGAGAAGTTCTGCAAAGAGGCGGACTGCTCAGACATGCAGCCGGCGTTTCGCAACCCGCACGGTTCTCGCAAGTCGTCGGAGAAGTCGCCGCGTGTTTGATGATGGAAAGGCAAAGCGGAGCAACAACAACTAAGGCGACGCGACACCACTTGTACATCACTCCACTCCTTCCAACGACGACCATTCGCCTGCACACCCACGCGTTGAGCCGGCTGAACTCTTTCTCCACATCTTACCAATCGTTCATTTCGCACCACTTGATGTAATAAAAAAAAGCAGTGCTGCTCACCTTCCAATGCCCCGCTTCTCGCCGACGCGTCCAAAACCTCGAAGAGGTGCGTGCCTCTTTGTGACGGGGGCAGCGGCGGCGTCAGTATAGGTGCAAGAACTGATGCACGTGAGGCTGAATAATTTTCATGAAAGAGACAACGCGTGCGCTGCAGCATCAGCCCGCTCTCGCAGGGGTGGAGGAAACGCGCGAGATGTTTTACAGTTTGTGATATAGTTACAAAAAACAGATGGAGTTAGTTAGCCCGTCTCTTTCCGGGCGTGTCGGGAACGACGACCGCACCCCCAAAATAGATCCAAAACTCGGACAGATTAGAAGATTTAGCGCAGCTCAGGGTTAAAAAAACTTTAGCCTCTTGTGGCTCGATGAAGGTTACGAAAACAAAAACTTTTCCATCACATTGGCACATTATCCCCCTCCCCTTCCCCGAACAAAACAACTACTCATCATCGTCGAGTGTCGTCCCCCCTCCTTTGTCGCGCCGCCGCGCCGTTGCCCCGGCCGCCGCCGCCCCCGCCGCCGCCCACCCCGGTGTAGCGGTGCAAGTTGCATTTGAAAGGCGCATTTTGAAACCGGTTTTTCACGTGATAGGCGCAAGGGTTGAAACCAGGCGCCTTTCAGCTATGGGTCAGGGGGAGTCAACGTGCACCACCCCACCCCGGGCACGGACGCGGCGAGTCTTTTCCGCAGCTCGTCGCCCACGTCGGGGGCGAGGTCCGCCACGGCGTAGCGGTACACGTTGCATTTGAAAGCAAACTTTGAAACCAGGTTTTCACTTCATAGGCTCAAGTGACGAAACTAGGCGCTTTCAAGCTATGGGTCAACTGGATTCAACTTGTACAGCCCCCACCACGGCGCCCACCACCACCTCGATGGCGTCCAGCCACGCTGTAGCGGCACAAGTCGACCCATTCGAAAGCAAAGGCTTAAAGCCAGGAGATCACTTTATTATTATGGCTCACGGGTATTGAAACGAAACCAGGCGTTTGAAAAAATAAATTTTGGAAACCAAGAGATCACACTTGATAGGCGCAAGGGTTGAAACCAGGCGCTTTCAAGCTATGGGTCACGACTGGATTTCGACGTGTACAGTCCCCACCATGCCAACGCCTGCCCGGGGCCAGGAACGGAGGAAGAAGCAGCAGCAGCAGCAGCGGCGGCAGCGGCAGCATCACGAGAAGACGAGGTCGTCGTCGCTCTGGTTCCAGCGGTTGCGGTGGTTCCGCTGGCCGCCTGCGAGACAGCCGTGGCGGCGGCCGCGGCGTCCTCGCCGAACGCGGCCCACGCCCCCCCCTCCCCGAGCCTCGCGGCAAGGTACGTGACGAGGTACGTGGTGTTGGCGGCGACGTCCCGGTCCCGAGCGCTCACCTCGGGTGCCAGCGAAACCCCCGTCAACAAATCACCCCCGCCGTCTCCGCCCCCGAAAGCCGTGAAGAGAAAGGTGGGGACGGGGACGCGGAGGCTGCCGAGCCCCAGCGCGTTGGCGCCGTCCGCCAGCTGGCACCGCACCACCGCCTCGGCGCCCTTCACCATCTCCTCCACCAGCACTCGCCGCATGAACTTGTTGCGCAGCGCGACCCGCAGCGAGGGGCGGCACTTTTCACTCACATTATTATTGTGAGTAAAAACACGGTTCAGTTGATGCAGCCGGTATGGTCCACGTAGCGTAACTAATCTGACACCCCCCGGGAGTGACAACCCCTACCTGCAGCACGTCGCGGGTGCGCGCCACCTCGGCGTTGACGTCCCCTTTGCCGAGCTCGCTCACGGACTCCACTGTGCTCGCCATGTCGTCCACCTCCACGGCCAAAAATCTCGACGACGGCGGCGCCAGCGACGATGACGACGACGATGACGACGACGACGAGGAGGCTCGCCTGGCGGCGGCGGCGGCGGCGGCGCCGGTGAGCTCGTAACTCGTCGCGGCGGTGGGGCCGTTTGTCGCGGCGTTGTTGGCGCCGCCGCCGCCGCGGGGGGCAGCCCCAGCCACGGCCCGCGCCCGCGCCCGAGCAATCTCAGCCTCGGCGGTGACCGCGGCGGTGGCGGCAGTGGTGGTGGTGGTGGTAGGGGTAGTGGTAGTAGTAGGCTTCGGCCTCGCAGCCTGGGCGGCGCCGGACACCGCGGCGGCGCCCGAGGACACCGCGGCGACGGGCACGGCAGCGACGGCCGCCGCCGCGCGCATGATTAGACGCACGGACGAACCCAACAGCCCGGCGCTTCCGACGCGGGGCAGGTTGTTCGTCGCCGCCGCGCGGGACCACGCCGCGAATCCACCGCTTCTCTTCGGCCATATGCTCCCGCCGCCGCCGCCGCCGCCGTTGCCGCTCGTGGTCGCAGCCGCCGCCCCCGCCGCGCGCTGCGTCGCGTTGTCAAACGCCCGGTCCGACCGCGACGGCTCATCGACGCCGGGCGGGGGCGGGAGCGTCCGGCGCGCGCTGGCGAACGCCGCCTCGCTCGTCTCGGGGAGGAAGTTGAAGGTTTCGGGCGGGGGTTTCTCCGCCGCTCTCCGCTTTGCCTCTCTCGCATCGTATGCCGCCTTGGCCGCTGCTTCCGCCGTGGCCGCCTCCACCGACACCTTCAGCGCCTCCACCACCTCAATCAGCCGCTTCGCCTCGCACACGCCCGCCTCTCGCCCGCCTTTCCCGTAGTGTAGTGGTACAAGTTGACCCATTTGAAAACAGAGTTTGAAACCAGGATATCACACGTAAGGTTCAAGGGCTGGAACCAGGCGCTTTCAAGCTATGGGTCAAGTGGATTCAACTTGTACAGCCCCACCGTAGATGAGGTACTCGAGCACCGCCTCCATCTGCGGCGAGTCGTCCGTGAGGAGCCGCTCCACCGCCATGGGAAACATCGCCTCGACGATTGAGAACTCCGCGTCGGTGGACAGCGCGATGCCCTCCAGCAGGCTCACCGCGCGGCCGATGGCGCGGAACGAGGGGGGCAGCGTGATGTACGGGAACTCCTTCTGCACCTCGATCATCACCTCCAGCGCCTCCTCGTGGTAGCGGTACAAGTTGACCCATTTAAAAGCAAACTTTGAAACCAGTTTCTCACTTTATAGGTTTTCAAGGGCTGAAACCAGGCGCCTTTTAAGCGCTATGGGTCAACTGAATTAAACTTGTACACAGCCCCACCTCGGGGTCGAAGTTGCGCCCGCCGCCGCCGTCCAGCCACGGGTCCATGAGCGCGGGGATGCGCCTGGCCAGCGGCATGACGTCCGTGCCGGGCGGGATTAACCCGAGCTGCTGCATGTCCAGGCACAGCGCGGGGTAGTCGCGGTGCCACGCGTGCGCCGCAGTGTAGCGGTACACGTTGCATTTGAAAGCAAAGGCTTGAAACCGGGTTTTCAACTTTATAGGCTCAAGGGTTGAAACCAGGCGCTTTCAAGCCATGGGTCAATTGAGGTCAACGTGCACAGCCCCACCACAGCCTCCAGCATGGCGTACTGCGCCCCGGGGGGGACCTCCACCACCTGGCCAAAGTCCAAGATGACCAGGCGCCCGTCAGGGGTCAGGACGAGGTTTCCGGGGTGCGGGTCCGCGTGCAACAGCCCCGTGCGGAAAATCTGCGTCGCGTAGCAGTGCATGCCGATGTCCAGCACCCCCGCGATCTGCGCCTGGTCGCACTCGGAGAGCAGGCGGCCGTGCGCCCAGTCGGTGGTGAGCACGCGGCGGGTGGACAGCCCCGGCCAGACGCGCGGCACCACCACCGAGGCGCCCATGCCGTGGTTGGCCAGGCTGGCTTTGAAGCGCCGCGCTGTAGCGGTTTACAAGATGACCCATTTGTAAGCAAACTTTGAAACCAGGATATCGCATTTCAGGCTCGAGGGTTGAAACAAGGCGCTTCCAAGCTATGGGTCACCTGGATTCAACTTGTACACAGCCCCACCGCGCGTTGTCCGCCTCTTGGGTGTAGTCGAGCTCGCCGAGGAGCTCCGTGGACCACAGGTCGAGCGAGGTCTGGTCGATGGTGCCCGCCAGAGCGGCGCCGAGAGGCGTGCCGCGTTGTAGCGGTACAGAAGTTGAATTCGAAAGCAAAGGCTTGCAACCAGGATATCACATCGCAGGTTGTTCAAGGGTTGAAACCAGGCGCTTTTCAAGCTCAGCGTCAACTGCATTTCAACTCGTACATCCCCACCGCGTAGCGCGGCAGTGACGCGCCGGAGGATGAACAGGTCGCAGCTCACCGTCTCCAGCACGTGCGGGCGCTGCACCTTGACCGCCACCTCCACCAGCCCGCCGCCCGCCGCGCCCTCGGGCGACCCCGCGAGCCCGCTCAAGCCCGGCGTGCCAGCTTTGGCGCGCAAGTTGCCCCGGTACATAGGGTTGTCACTTTGCACGTTATGTTGCAGTCAAAACACCGATTGATGACAGCCAGTATAGTATGGTGGTCCATGTCAACCAATCTGACACCGGGAGTGACAACCCTACCGGTACACCTGCCCCAGCGACGCCGCCGCCGCCGGGTACTCCCCCAGGTCCACGAAGAACTCCCACCACGGCGCGCCCAGCTCGCGGGTGATGACGCGCATCGCCTCGGAGGTGGGGAACGGCGGCACGGCGCAGAACAGCCGCGCGAGCTCGTCAACGGACTCGGGGGAGAAGAGGTCCGGGCGCGACGCCAGCCCCTGCCCCATCTTGACGAACGCGGGGCCCAGCGAGGTGAACACGCGGCGCAGAGTCTGCACGTGCTGGCGCTCGTTGCACTTCAGCTCCCCGCGCGCGCTGTCCCACGCCACGGACAGCACGAGCTCGCCGCTGGTGTTGACCAGCTGCACGAGGCGCGCGGCGACGATGTCTTGGTGCCGCGCCCAGAACTCATCCTGCTCGATCGCGTTGTACCCCAGCGGCAGCTTCTCCACCCAGTCCTCGCGCATCTCGATGAGCAGCATGCGGTCGGGGTCGGGCGTCACGCCCCCGCGGCGGCGCCCGATGCCAAACCCGCCCGTGATGGGGATATGCAGCGTTCTCATCGCCAGGTCCATGGCGCCCGTTAACGTGGGGTCGCGGCGCAGGCGCTCCACCACGTCCACTATCATCGGGGGCAGCAGCGACTGCGTGGTCGGGGCGGAGGAGGAGGAACCTCTGGAGGAGGAGGAGGACGCGGCGGCGGTGGTGGTGGTGGTGGTGGTGGTGGTGGTGGTGGTTGACGCCCCTCCTCCTCCTCGGTGGCGGCGGTGCTGAAGCCCAAGACCAGCGGCGGGAGTCGTTACGGAGGAGCCGTGCAAGGCATGTCTTCGTCCCAGCGGTCCGCCACGACGTTGTTTCTGGTTTTGGTTTTTGTTCAGCAGCCAACCGTCGCCGTGAAGGGTATGCCCGCGGCGCCCTCTCCTCGGCGCCGCACCAACACCCGCGGTAGGGGGTGCTCCCGCCGCGGACTGACAGTGCGCCGCCGCGTGCATCACCTTGTTTCGACACGCGAGAGGACCAGCGAGGCGGGTTGTGTTAAGGGCTTCTTTTGACGACACCCTAACTCGTAGGCGTTAAGACAAAATCTCGCCTTTTTTTTCTTTCTTGATGCTGATGAAACCCTTGCTGAAGATCTGCAGGTCACATCTCATCAGCACACCAAAATGGCTGCGAACAAGCCCACGGGCGGGCTCGCGCCCGGGGAGGTGGCGGCGGTGCAGGCGGACCTGCACCAGGGCGGCATCAACGAGAAGCGCCTGTACGTGGGCAACCTCAGCTGGGACTTCAACACCGAGGAGAAGCTGCGCGACTTCCTCGTGTCGCGCGGGTAGGGCTGGCACTCCCGGGGGGCAGGTGTCCTTCCCTTTCTCGTGTCGAGGGACGTCGCAGGCAGCACGTGTAAGAGACCCCTGCGGTTGTTGCCGCCGTTATCGAAGCATTGGTCGTTGATCTGTGTCAAGATTGGTTACATGGACCATACCGGCTGTCAATCATTTGATGATGTTTTGAACGCAAAATGAACGTGTGGAAAGTGCCCAGCCAGCCCAACCCTACGCGGAGGATGATGACGATGACGGAGGTGCGGCTGCCGATGGACAAGGAGACGGGCCTGCCGCGCGGGTTCGCGTTCGTGTCATTCCCCACGGCGGCAGAGGCGGACCGCGCGCTCGAGTCCCTCGATCAGACCAGCGACGGACACGGCAGGGGGGGGGGCGCTGTTGCAACCTTCGTTGCAGATTACAGAGCTTGAGAAAGCGCCTCGTTTCAAGCTTTCAACCCTTGCACCTGAAATGTGGTTTCCTGGTGAAAGCGCCTCGTTTCAAGCCTTTGCTTTCGAACGGGTCTCATCACCTTGTGCCGCTCTTACGCCACGGGCGCAACATCGACGTGCGGCGGTCGTTCAACCACAACCCGGGGGCGGCGGCCAAGCAAGGCGGGCCGGTGCCGAACCCGTTCGGGCCCCCCGCGCCCGGCGACCCCGTGCCGCCCAGCAACGTGCCCAACACCGCCGGGTACATCCCGCCGTCGATGGAGGTCAAGGGCGTGGACAAGGAGGAGTCGCAGTGGGAGGTGCTGGCGAGGATCCAGGCCAAGTTCGGAGTGGTCGGGTCCGCGTACACCGCGGCGGGGCGGTGCAAGTTGAACTCATTTGACCCGTAGCTTGAGAGCGACTGGTTTCAACCCTTGAACCTATCAAGTGAGAAACTGGTTTCAAAGTTTGCTTTCAAAATGCAACTTGCACCGCTACACCGCGGCGGCGGAGCAACAACAACATCAGCAGTATTATCAGCAGCAGCCGCAGTATCCGCCGCCGCCGCCGCCGCCGGTGGGGCGGTGCAAGTTAAATGCCGTTGACTCATACGTAGCTTGAAAGACAACTGGTTTCATCCCTTGAAACTGAAACGTGATATCCTGATTTCAAAGTTTGTGTCTTTCAAATGTAACTTGTGCAGCCCTCCGCAATTACTGGACAAGCGCGGCCCCGCCCACACAAAACCAAATAACATGCATAGACACCCCCACTACAGAAATGGGCGCATCCCGTCCAACACGAGACCATCCTCTCTCAAG
>Ga0075109_1002372_pt1 | contig 10585 bp, 8 predicted proteins | sample AntAceMetag02UKD_FD_69798 | JGI IMG/M metagenome (GOLD analysis project Ga0075109, IMG submission 69798) | Saline lake microbial communities from Ace Lake, Antarctica - Antarctic Ace Lake Metagenome 02UKD | ecosystem: Environmental > Aquatic > Non-marine Saline and Alkaline > Saline | place...
TGATTGATATCAACCCCAGTGGCAGAAAATTCCGGGATTTCAATATCCAAAACCGTAGTTCTACCATATTTATCCAGTAAAGGCAGAACTGCTTCCGGTGAAAATGGTTTTAACTTGAATCCATCCACATGTAATAAATCCTTTTTGGTATCAATAAGGATTTTATCCGCTACAAAAAGGTGAAGATTATCCGATAATTTAAGCGCGTAATCGTCAATTTCCAGTATTAGGTTATCGGCCAGAAAAATCCTTGAAGAGGTGTCAGACATGTGCTTGTCATCCAATTGAAAATTCTCCAGGAGGAAATTAATTTTCCCAAAAACTAAACTATCTTGCCTTATTCTAAGGTGATTGTCCAGAACAAGGCTTCCACTCTCCACTTGCAATTTTTTCACATACACAGCTTTGAAAAAACCTTTGGTAAGCTGTTGCAGGTCGGTCATTTGTGAGGGCTTGGCTTCTTCAGAAGAATTCCCAAGGATATCCTTGATCACTATATCGGGTGAGTTTATCATTAATTCCCCGATATCGATGATGTTCTCATTATAAACCTTTCGCAGGTTGGCATTGGCAAATTCCAATAAGGGAATCTTTATTTCAAACAATGAGGTATTGGATAGGCTGTCTTCATCCACCTCCGGATTGAGTTCTATTTCATTGATCTTAACCTTATCATCATAGGTAGAAAGGTATATTTTGTGCCCGGAAATCCAGTGGATTTCATCTGCCAAAGCAATCCTTGCCCTGTCAATCTTTAAGGTAGCATCCTTAGCATATAAAAAATTATCCTTCTTCAAAGTTTCGTCCTGCCCAAGGTAAACTTCTTCCATAGAGAATTGGATATCATCTGCTTCTATCCTGTTCTTATTTGGGTTAAGAACGCCTCTTTGTAGAAACTGGCCGTTGTCTATGGTGAGTGATTTTATGGAGATCGACTCCAGCAAATCTTTGACCAGCTCATACAAGTCCGTGGTTCTTGCCTCCTCTTCCATTGCATTTCTATCCGTGTAGAGGACAAAATGAGGCGCCTCAAGGGTCAAATCTCCTATGGCTACTCTTGAAGTCAGAAACATTTCCGTGATGTCAGCGTCTCCTAAAGCAAGATTTTCTAGGGAAATCTCATAATATACATCGGCAGGTTTTGCAAGGTTGGGAGAAACTTTTACTTTACTTGCCAGAATTTGTTTCTCCAAAGAAGAAACCGCTACCTTCTGTGCGGTCACTTTGTGAATACTATCTGCAAGTGATATCTCAAAGTCGTCAAAGTCCAAACGAAAACCCTCCATCCCAAAAGGGGTGTCCCCTTTTTCATCCCCTTTCAAGTGAATGTTTTTAAGGTACAAATTGGTATTGGCAGCAGATATGGATTTTTGACTTATAAAATTTTCGATCAAAAGATTGGCCTGGTCGATATAAAAATCACTTATAAAAATTTCTTTTAAAGATCCGTTGAGTGATTTTTTTATTTCAATTTCAAGTTGTTTTAGGGGGCTATAGTTTTCGTTTTGAATGATTTCTACCTGCTGTCTTGACTGAACCATTGGAGCTGTTAATCGTAACTCCTGAGCAGATAGTTTTCCCTCTTCACGAATGAAGCTCAGTCCCAAAATTTCCAACTTATCAATTGAAATTTTATAATAAGGAATCTTTTCCGCATTAAAAATGGCTGGATCAACAGGAAGAAGTTGAAATTTTTCCACAAAAAGACCTCGCTGAAATAAAGAAAGGTAAACCCTGTCAAATTCTACCAAGTATTTGCCTTTGGAAACTTTTTCTACTTGTTGTTTTATGTATTCTCTAAAGAGCCAATCCGCTCCAAAAAACAACAAAAGTTGAATTGAAACGATTACCAGGGCAAGTATTGAAAAAATTTTCAGAAATCGCTTTCTATTCCTACCAGGTTTTTTGATATCTATTTGCTCTTCACTCATTTTCAGATCAAGAATACAAAATAAAGAGGAAATAATTTAACAAAGAATGCGAAAAGAAAAATATAGCCGATTGAAAATGAAAAAGCCGGTGAATATATGCTTTGATATATTCACCGGCTTTTGGATTAATGCTGTAGGAGAAGGATTCGAACCTCCACGAGGTTGTTAGGCAACACATTGAGCTCTATGCGTGCTTTATCCAATACGCCGGATAAACCGGATTCCTCACCCCCGAGACAGGAGGGCATGTCTGCCAATTTCAACACCCTACAATGTTTTAGAACATTATCAAAAAATTTATGGAGCCTAAGAATTGAAACCAAATTTTATTTTGATACAACAAATGTAATAAAACATCGAGATTAAGAAAATATTTTCATTGTAAATATTAAATAATTACAATAATGAAAAATATGGGCTGATATTAAAGTAAATATGGAAATATACCATCCTAAAATATTGCAGAGATTAGAGATTCAGTAATTGGCTATTTTTCAAATTTTACGTAATTTTCCCACTTTTCAATAACGCTCAACATATCCTGCGGCATTTCTCCTTCGAAATATAATTTTTCCTCACTAATAGGGTGAATGAAGCCGAGAGATTTGGCATGAAGTGCCTGCCTGGGTAATATTTGGAAACAATTTTGAATGTAGGTCTTATACTTTGAAAATTGAGTACCTTTCCGGATTTGATCTCCTCCATAGACAGCATCATTAAATAATGGGTGGCCGATGTATTTCATATGTGCCCTGATCTGATGTGTTCTTCCGGTCTCGAGCTCGCAACTCAACAAAGTCACATAACGCAGTCTTTTTATTACTTTCCAGTGTGTAATTGCCGATTTCCCATCATCACCTTCAGGATAGGCTTGCATGACTTTCCTATCTTTTATTCCACGCCCAATGTTTACCTCTATCGTTCCTTTATCCTCATCCGGTTCTCCCCAGACCATTGCCACATAAGTCCTTGCTATGGAATGGTCAAAAAATTGCTTGGCAAGATGGCTCATTGCCCGCTCCGATTTGGCAATTACCAACAAGCCGCTTGTGTCTTTATCAATTCGATGAACCAAACCCGGGCGTCCGGAATTTCCAGGCAATTCTGGAAGGTTCTTGAAATAATATGCCAGGGCATTTACCAAGGTACCGGCCCAGTTCCCATGGGCTGGGTGAACAACCATGCCAGCGGGCTTATAAACCACCATGAGATGATCATCTTCATACCTTATGTCTAAAGGGATGTCCTCTGCCACCACATCAGACTCTTTGCGACTCTTTTCCATGGCAAAGGTGATTACATCACCAGTTTTGGTTTTGTAATTTGCCTTGACTATTTCCCCATTGACTTTTACGATTCCTGATACTATACTATGTTGAACTTTACTCCTAGTAGCATAAGCTAGTTTGTTTGTGATGAATTTGTCTATTCTTATTGGCCGTTGACCTGGATCTACGCTAAGTTCATAATGGTCAAAATAGCTTTCCTCTTCAGGTAATTCTTCATTCGTGATCTCTGTCATGGTGCAAAATTAGGATTTGATCAAAAACAATAAGAGTTTTGACCTTAAATCATTGGATTATTTTATTTTGGCTCCAAATAAACCTCCTATTTATCAACAATTACATAGCCCTTTATTTAGTGAGAGGCAAATAGAAGTAACTGTAAAAAGACTGGACCTTCTTCATCCAGACGTCCAAGGTAATAAATTCTACAAACTACATTATAATCTTAAAGCCGCTAAAGACCTTGGTCTTGGCAAAGTCCTAACCTTTGGTGGAGCTTATTCCAATCATATCCATGCGACTGCCTTTGCAGCGGCAGCAAATGGGCTGGAATCCATAGGAGTGATCAGAGGTGAGGTCATAGCTCCACTTAACCCTACCTTAGAAGATGCCCAAAATCAAGGGATGATACTACACCCCATGAGCAGGGTGGATTACAGAAAAAAGGACAGCCCTTCAATTCTTGAGAATTTAAAATTTAAGTTTGGAGAATTTTACCTTATTCCCGAAGGTGGTACCAACGCAATGGCCATTAAAGGCACCAAAGAAATTCTGACGGAGCAGGATCTAATCATGGATTATATTACTACACCTATTGGCACCGGAGGAACTTTTGCAGGGCTTTTGGGCAGCGCAACCCCCAACCAACATGTAATAGGTTTTTCTGCTTTAAAAGGGGAATTTATCTTTTCCGAAATAGATGATTTACTCAAAAAGCATAAAATCAAACCCAAATGTACCTATGACATCCAAACAGCTTATCACTTTGGGGGATATGCCAAACACAAACTTCCTCTGATACAGTTTATGCAAGAGCTTAAGGAAAGGGTCAATCTTCCACTCGACCCGATATATACAGGGAAAATGATGTTTGGCCTCTTTGATTTGGTTCAGAAAGATTATTTCCCCAATGGGAGCAAAATATTGGTGCTACATACTGGTGGTTTGCAGGGAGTACGTGGTTTTGAACAAAAGCTGGGTATCCGACTTTAACCCGAAATAGAATACCTATTGTATGTTTCGGGTTAAACTGCACCAGAAGTTATGACTTTCCCCAAAATAGCTTCATAATCCAGGCTATTCCAGTTCTTGGTAACGTCTGGATCCTTCATCACCTCGTCCATAATTTTTGCTTGTAACTTACCAATGGCATAGGCCTCGGAATACCGCATGTCAGAAAATGTCACCATACTGTATAATGGCTGCCATTCATTGGGGTACAATTCGTGAAGTTTTGCCTCTATTTTCTTTCTGATCAAAAAGTTGGGATCGGCTACATTGTCACTCATTTCCACAAAATTATCCATGGCGAGTTGGCAGATGGCATCCGTATCAGGCTTCCTTTTTTTCTGAAATTTTTTAAATACCAAATCCCAAGAAGAAGTACCGTATTTTTCTATTAAATTATCCAGAATAAAACAGTCTTCAAATCCACAGTTCATGCCTTGCCCGTAAAATGGGACCATGGCATGCGCGGCATCCCCGATCAGCAAGGTATTATTTTCTGTCCATGGGTAGCATTCTGTATTAATAAGAGCGGAGGTAGGGTTATTTTTGAAATCCGCCAGCAGGTTAGGCATCAAGTCCAAAGCATCATTAAAATAGGTTTTAAAGATTTGAACAACATCTTGGTCATCATAAATGTTTTGAAAACTTACTTCGTACCCCTCGAAGGGTAAAAATAATGTGCAGGTAAAAGATTTGTCAAGGTTGGGCAATGCTATAAGCATGAACTTTCCTCTTGGCCATATATGAAGTGCCTTGGGATCCAAGGCAAACTCTCCTGAAGGAGTTGGGGGTATGTGTAGCTCTTTGTACCCATGTGAGATAAATTTCTGGTAAAAGGTAAACCTCAATTGGCTTTGAAAGGCATTTCTGAGGGCGGAAAATGAGCCATCAGAACCTATCAGAATATCAGAAGTCATGTACTTTTCTTTCCCATTCTTAATACTAAATTCTATTTCCCGTTTGGAAACGTTTACACGTTCTACCTTGTGATTAAAGTGAATCTTCGTCCCAAGTGCCTCAGCCTCATTTAGAAGTAGTTCATTGAATGCATTCCGGCTTATGGAATAGATGGCCTGATTTTCTTTGCCATAAGGTTGAAAGTAAGTACTTCCATGTTCATCGTGGATTCTTCTCCCAGACATTGGTAGCGTAAAAGGCAATATCTTTTCTTTAAGACCTGCTTTTTCCAATGCTTTCCATCCTCTGAAGCTTAAGGCCATGTTGATCGATCGGCCTTCTCCATCCTTTTTTATCTTGCGCCAGTCCTGGCGTTTTTCGTAAATGTTTACGTCCAACCCTCTTTTTTTGAGGTATATGGCAAGCAGGGATCCAATGAGTCCTGCGCCCAATAGGTCTATTTTCTCTTTCATTATTTTAATAGGTTTAATACTTAGGATTCAATCGCTCAGGGAGTTTTTGAGAATTTGACTAAAATCAAAAACATCCTGAAAACTGTTGTACATTGGTATGGGTGCTAACCTTATAACGTTCGGATTTCTCCAATCAGCTACCACACCGTTTTCAATCCATGAATCAAAAACGTGCTTTCCTTTTTTATGGATTAATAAAGAGAGTTGGCACCCTCTTTCTTTTGGTTCCAAGGAAGTTATAATTTCTAACGATTCTGAGTCGCTAATCGTTTCACGAATTGCAAATTCCAGATAACTTGTCAATAGTATACTTTTTTTTCTTAATTTTTCTATGCCAGCTTTAGCAAATAGTTCAAGGGCAGCTTGGTGAGCAGCCAAGCCTAGCACATTGTCATTGCTCAATAACCAGCCATCAGCACCAGGCATGTGTTTAAACCCCTTTTCCATTTTGAAACGCTCCTCTTCTTTATGGCCCCACCATCCCGCAAACCTAGGTAGCTGACAATTGTCACTGTGTTTTTGATGAACAAATATCCCTGAAACATTTCCCGGTCCTGAATTGAGGTATTTGTAGCTACACCAGGTGGCAAAATCCACTCCCCAATCATGTAATTGTAGTGGGACGTTGCCGATGGCATGGGCAAGATCAAAACCGACACATATACTATGGTGCTTTGCTTCTTTGCTGATTGCTGCCATATCAAACAACTGACCGGTATAATACTGTACCCCGGGGAGCATAATTAAGGCTAGTTCATCTTTGTGTCTTCTTATTTGCTCGAGAATGTCTTCTGTGCGAATTACATGCTCATTAGGCCTTGGCTTCACTTCCAGGATGGCATCATCCGGAGATAAGCCATGGTATTTTACCTGAGACTCCAAAATGTACTGGTCGGAAGGGAAAGCGCCAGCCTCGGTTAATATCTTGTATTTTTTCCCTTGAGGCCGATAAAATGAGACCATAAGTAGATGGAGATTTACACTGAGACTATTCATGGCCACTACTTCCAGTTCGCTTGCTCCTACCAATGGCGCCAGTAGGCTTTTAGAGGGTCTTCTGGCATCTACCCAGGGCACCTCTCCCTCAAAATGCCCATCCACTCCTTTAGTGGCCCACTTTTCCAAATATTTTGTCAAGCAAGCATTAACTGATCGCGGCTGTAAACCGAGGGAATTGCCGCAAAAGTAGATAAGTGGCTTTCCATTTTTCTCTGGAATATAAAATTTTTCCCGAAAATCTTTCAAAGGATCGTCCTGATCCATCTTACGCGCAAATTCAGGAGTCAATCTAAATTCAATATTGTCCATAGGAGGATGGATAGAGGGAATGTATTTAATAAATCAAAATTCAGGTGATGGTACTTGGTTTATTTCTGCATCACTGTACCACATTTCTTACAATGGGTATTTTCTGGATTTGCCCAGAAGTGATCCATAATTGGAGGCAGTTGGTTCACTATATCCGTTATGGTGGCATATTCTTCGTAGAGTTTTTGGTCACACTTCTCACAAAACCACAAGAACCCATCTTCTTCTCCTGGCTTTCTATACCTTTCTATCACCAGTCCCACGGTATTGGCAGGTCTCCTAGGACTATGAGGTACTTTAGGAGGCAATAGAAAAACCTCTCCCTCTTTAATTGAAATATCCTTCATTACGCCATCATCCACCACCTTTAAGGTAATGTCCCCCTCTACCTGATAGAAAAACTCCTCTCCTTCATTATAGTGATAATCTTTTCTGGCATTTGGACCCCCTACTACCATGACGATGAAATCATCATTCTTGAGGTACATTTGTTGATTTCCAACTGGCGGTTTTAATAAATGGCGGTGTTCATTGATCCATTTGGTGAAGTTGATTGGTTGAGAAATGGCCATAATATAAATTGATTTAATGGTAAGGTCTTTTTGTCTGCTGATTTTTTGTTTGGCATGAATAACAGACGAAAGGTGGAGTCCCAAAATTATAAAAAAATTTCTAGTAATTAACTATTCAGACCTAAGCATTGGCAAATAGGTAAAAATGACCTCAAAGGTTGTTTCTTTGCTTGATTTTGATAAAATTCTTTCAGACCCGAAATATATAATTGCTATTCTATAACTTGCTGCAGTCAGTAAATAATTAAGTTTTAAGTGGATGGCTTTTTTCAACAATAATCCTTCGTAATTTTATTCAAACAGTCATACTATCAGCCCCTTTCAAAAGCCTTATGTCATCCCATCATTTTGTAAAAGACCAACAAGAACCTGCGCTACTTGTATTGACCGATGAAATCGCAGCTACAAATATACTCCCAGGACTTCTTGAATGGGTGCCGACAGTATTGGTTACCCAAGGCAATGTTCATAAAATCATGTCACTGGGGATCAAAATAGATGGAATAATCGCAGATAAGGAATTTCAAGAAACCAACGGGATATTGCTTGAGGAGCAATATCCCGTAATCTTCATCACAGCTGATGAAGAGTCATTTTTAGATGTTGGATTGAAGTACCTGATGCAGAAAAAGCACAACGCGGTAAATATTTTGTCTTTCGATCCTTTAACTTCAGATAAACTAGTTCCCTATTTGCCTGCCTTGGACATTGTGTTTTTTAATAATGGTATTCGATATTTTCCTGGAAAAAATGGTAAAATAAAGAAATGGTTGCCTAATTGTTCCATTCAGGTTCATGGAAGAGAAGGGCAATTTGTAGAACACCATTCTGCTTCAGGATCTGATATTTTTTCTATAAAGTATGCCACCTTTTTAGAAATAGAAGAAGGCATGCAAACCTTTAGCAGCAATGGGTTATTCTGGCTTGGCACCTTTGTTTAACCCGAAATAGGCTATAGGCATCCTATTACTTGATGAAATTACTCCAAATAGCCTAATTTTCTTGCGATTACATTACTCTCTGAGAAAGGCCAGGACAGGCTACGACGAATTCTATTGCGTAATCCGGATTAGATTCAGCGGGTTTTTCCCATAAACGATCCTGTCTTTTCCATTGATGTCTTGATAAAGCTGTATTTCTAAAAATCCCTCAAGTTGCATCAGGGCCATTACCTCAGGCCCAAAGGCCTCATTGATTTCAAAATACAAATACCCATTTGGATTCAGGTGTTGCTTGGCATGCAATACTATGGCCTTGTAAAAGCGTAAGGGATCGCTATCCGGTACAAATAAAGCCAAACTGGGCTCGTGGTCCAATACATTGATTTGCATTACGGAGCGTTCATTTTCCAAGACATAAGGTGGGTTACTTACCATTAGGTCAAATTTACCCAGTTGCAGATCACCTTGTAGAATATCTTTTTTAACAATATTTAGTTTTGCTTTTAGTTCAGTAGCATTAAGGTTTGCGATGGTCAAAGCCAGGTCACTTATATCAATGGCGGTTAACTCAGCATCGGCACATTCCAGTGCCAAAGTTATGGCAATACAGCCCGATCCTGTTCCCAGATCAAGGACCTTCATTTTTCTTTTGTGGTTTCGTACGATCAGCTGCACCAATTCCTCTGTTTCGTTCCGGGGAATCAATACCCCTGGCCCCACTTTAAAATATCTCCCATAAAATGGGGCCTTCCCAAGAACATATTGAATGGGTTCACCTGCCATCAATTTGGTGAAAGCTCTTTCTAATGCTTCAGGAATTGTGTTAATAGGTGTATTGTTCAGGACATCTTTTCTGCTCACGAATAAATAAGCCTCAAAAATCCACATCACTAGTATTCGGGCCTCCGAATCTGGATAAATGGAGGACAGTGCCCTGACATAATGCTTAAAAAGCGCTCTTAAATTCATTGTGCTATTAATTTTCCAATCCCTCTATTATTAATAAAAACCCAAAAATATACAGAACCGATACAGTAGCAGAGCAGGTCAAGGGGATCGCGAACATAAGTGGAAGACCAGGCAGGCAAAAGCCCTTCGAACAAAAGCCCAAAATATACAACTCCTACGACTACCTGATTTCTGGAAAAAACCAGTTGTTTATTCTTGGTATTCATCCACCTAAAAGCTTGTAGGGTAATGCCCAATACTACTGGAATAGCCAAAAGATCATCTAAATAACTGTGCAAAAATGACAAAAATACCCCTTGAATCCTTTCAAGGTATTGATTGGCACAGAATATTATGCATGGTGCTCAGAAGTAGGGATTTCTGAGAACTGACATTATCCGGGCAATGCTGCGATCAACCAAGCAATAATTGTGATGATGGTTAGGTAAAGGCTATAAAAGAAATTACCAACTTTTTTAGCGTTCTTTACAAAATCACTGTCGTCTTCTTTGAGATAGAAAACCCACTGTTCCTCATTGATTTTTTTTTGAGCAGCTCTTTTTTCTTCAAATTCCAAGTCGACCTTACTGAGGATTTCACCACAATGCTCACAGGTATCCCTTAAATTTTGGTTCCATTTAGACCACTAACCACAATTTGGGCATTTTTTTTCTCCCATAACAGCAAAAATACCTAAATATACAAACTATGCCAACTCGTCTTATGCTTCATGGCAATATTCCCCGTACATATTTTCTATATTTGTAGCTTAATCAAAAATGCCCATATGAAGCTCTTTCCAAATACAGTCAATGCAGTTGTCAAAGCATTGGAGGAAATATTTGACAATAATCGCTATGCTGACAAAGTAATCGAGAAGGTTTTACGATCAAATCCCAAGTGGGGTGCAAGGGACAGGGCATTTATTGCTGAAAGTGTCTATGAGATCGTCCGCTGGAAAAGGTTGATTGAAAAACTAAGCCCTGCACATGATTACTACCT
>Ga0075109_1002379_pt1 | contig 10568 bp, 11 predicted proteins | sample AntAceMetag02UKD_FD_69798 | JGI IMG/M metagenome (GOLD analysis project Ga0075109, IMG submission 69798) | Saline lake microbial communities from Ace Lake, Antarctica - Antarctic Ace Lake Metagenome 02UKD | ecosystem: Environmental > Aquatic > Non-marine Saline and Alkaline > Saline | place...
AGGAAGCTGATCAAGGAAACGATGGGCAGGGCCTTTGCCCCGCAATCCTGCACGATCTCCCAGAAGTCGCCCGTCCGGAATCGGGCCTTTCCCGTGAGAAATCGTCCCAGCGAAAGAATCATCTGTCCCATGAAATTTTCCACGGATAGAATGCTATTTACGACGTTCTGAGTTCGCCGGCCCAGATTGCGGATCTCGGATGGCTTCACCGGTTGGGCGGCGGTTTCACTTTCCTGAGGCACTTCCAGCGCAAGCTCCATCAGACCGCGCAGATTTTCGGGAAGTCCATCAAGTGACGGTTCTTCCTCCGAATTGGCGTCGCCTTTCTCTGCCGGACGCAATCTCGAAAACAGATAGGCAGGGAGGGTAGAATCGAAGCCGCCCAAAGCATCGGTCACATACCGGGTAGGCGGCGTATCTGGAGCTTCGCCTTGGATCTCTGCCGCGGCCCCGTCCATCTTCCATTGGCCGGAGAGTTCGAGCACCACCTCCTCACCGTCGCTTGCCCAACGAGCGGTGGCCTGCATGGAATCGGCTGGAGGTATCATCTGGGTCTGTGATTTTCAGTAACAGAGTAGTCGTTTTATCATGACATTATCCGTCGCCTCGATTCGTCGCAGATATCTACCGCGCTAAGTCTTTAATCTTTCTTTTCCATCATGCCGGCTGGTTGGCTGGGCATGTCATTCATCATCGGTTGCGACGACATCGAGCCGGGCGCCATCGGCATGACTGCCATCATTTCTTTCATCATTGCATCCATCTGCGCATGCATGGCAGCCCGCTGCTCCACCATCCGAGCGACGACCGCGACGAGCAGGTCGACCTTTTGCGCTTTCGACGCGCTCTTGATCCGGGCGAGCTGCGCACTGAGTTCGGTGTCCTGCTGCTTCATCTCCGCCATCATCATTTCCCGTTGCGACTGCATGGCTTGATGGCGTTCAGCCATCGTGCCGACAGCCATCGTCGAGCCATGGGCCGGTGCGGCAGATTGGGCCCGGAGGGGAGACAAAAGGGCCAATGTTATGGCGAAGGCCAGAGATAGGCGGGAATGAGTGATAAAGTTAGAGATCGGGGTAGGGGGCATGGGTAATAGTTCTTTCATTCCGAGTTTTCCATGCTGGCCCGTCGCCGGCAGGCGAGAGGGTTTTCACCCTTGGCCGCCGCAGTCCAACGCAGGGCATGATGCACGTAAACGAGCGGAGGTGCCATGGGGTGGATACCTACCGCGGACTGGCTCTCAATGGAGCGTCGGCTGGGATCGGGACGATCAACGCAAAGCTGCGCGTCATCATCCCATGACGATTGGCAACGGGGTGCATCCCTATATGACACGGGATGAAATCCTTCCTCTAGCGACTGCCTTCGGCACCCTTTTTCTTTTTATCGTTTCCGGCTCGAGGTTCGTACGTGGCGGAGCAACAGCGGACGCCCAAATAGGGCGAGGAGCACCAGGAGGGCGAGAAAGACAAGCGACAACGGGTCTGTTGTAACCAAGCGAACAATGAGGGCAACGGTGGCAGTGGCCCCGGCCAACACGCCAAATCCGGTGATGACCCGTGCCCCCGCGCCCTGATAAAATGCAAGTGCGCAGACGACGACGAAGGTAAACAGGAATGTAAGACTGGCGGCCTCAACGAGGGTAGTGAGCGTGCCCAGTGCGGCAAGTATAGCGGCCGCCGCCCCCAGGACGATCACTGCTCGATCTGGTATGCCTGCCGCATTCTTATGGGCCATCGCCGCCGGCAACTCACCGTCCTCGGCCACCGTGCTCGCCAGGCGTGCAGTCGCAAAGAGCGTAGCGTTGATGGCTGACCCCGTGGAAAACGCCGCGGCAATCGTGACAATCACGAGGCCAATGCTTCCGAGCGCCTGCTGTCCGGCAATGGCCAGCGCCACCTCTTTGTGCTGCACAACTTGATCCGCTCCGATCAACATGGCAGTGCCAAGAGCAACCACGACATAGACGATGATCACAACGACGATTGCCGACAGCACCGCCCAGGGCAGGGTCTTCTGTGGGTTCTTGATATCTGCGTACTCGTAGGTCAACAGTTGAAAACCTTCGTAGGCCATGAACACGGATGCCGCGCCAAATAGGGCTGCGCCGATTCCGGCTTCCGGCCCGCCCCGCGACAGCATCGGCGGATCCCACTGCGCCAGCCCCCAGCCTGCCAGCCCCACCAACACCGCCAGCTTGAACCACACAAGAAAAACTTCAACCCCACCAGCTTCACCGACTCCGCGCAGATTAACCCCAATAAACAATGCCACAATGGCAATGCCGGCAACCCGCGGGAACCACGCCCCCAGACCCACCACGTGTCCAAGGTATTGGCCGAAAGTGAATGCATAAACCGCATTGGTTAGCACATATCCGACGATGAGCACCCATGAAAGGCTGCCCGCAAAGCCAAATGCATCGATCTTCCGGAGAAAAGTGAAGGCTCCGCCCCCTTCGCCATAATGGGTGGCGAGTTTCACATAGCTGTATCCTGATGCCAGCGCGACGAGACCTGCGGCGGCGAAGCTGAGCCATGCCCATTCACCCGCGATGCCGACAACTACACCGAGCGTCGAAAAAATACCCCCGCCGACCATGCCGCCTACGGCCATCGACCATGTCCCGCTGAACCCAAGTTTTGATTTGGTCTGAGTCATAATAATAAGGCGATCCGGATCATCGGTTCGGCGAGGGCTCGTGCCAGGCGAGAAGGCGCAAGGCGTTCAATACGACGACGATGGTGCTCCCCTCGTGCAGGACCACGGCGACACTCAACGGAATGACGCCAAAGCCAGAGGCGATCAGAAGCAGGACGATGACGCCGAGGGCGATCACAAGGTTCTGGCGGATGATCCGCGCGCTGGCCCGGCTCAGGCCGATGGCAAAGGAGAGCTTGCCGAGATCGTCGCCCATCAACACGACATCGGCGGTCTCCAAGGCAACCGCAGTGCCTCCGGCGCCCATCGCCACCCCTACCGTGGCCGCAGCTAGGGCGGGCGCGTCGTTCACGCCGTCGCCGATCATCGCGATGACGCCACGATCCTGCTCCAGTTCATGGACGATCGTCAGCTTCTGTCCGGGCAGCAACTCCGCGCGGACATCGGTGATGCCAAGCTTTTCTGCGACCCGGCGTGCCACGGAGGAGTTGTCGCCGGTGAGCATCACGAGGCGTTCGATGCCCTGTGCCCGTAAGCGTTTCATCACGTCTCCGGCCATGGGCCGCGACTCGTCGGCGAGAGCGATGACGCCGATGAACTTTCCGGCTCGACGAATGATCACCGAGGTCTGCCCATCGGCTTCCAGCCTAGCGATAGTTTCCGCCAGCGGTTTCCCGCTCTGGGCCGCAGCATCTCCTTCAAAAGCGCGGATGGCTCCGACCAGAGTTTCCGCGTCTTCCACCCGCGCCTGGATGCCTTTGCCCGCGAGGTTTTTGATGTCGGTGGCCGAGGGGAAATCGATCTTTCGCTCGCGGGTCGTCTTCACGATGGCAGCGGCCAGCGGATGGCTGGATTGCTCCTCGACGGCGGCGGCGATGCGCAGGACTTCGTCCTCGGGCGTGCCGTCAAGACCGATGACTTGCGAGACCGCGAACGTGCCGGTGGTGAGCGTGCCGGTTTTGTCGAGCGCCACGGTGTTCAGGCGTCCGAGGCTTTCCAAATGGATCCCGCCTTTGATGAGTACGCCATGGCGGGCCGCCTGGGCGATGCCGGCGAGCACGGCCGCCGGGGTGCCGATGGCTAGCGCACAGGGCGAAGCGGCCACAAGCAACAGCATGCCTCGGTAGAAACTCGCGCTCCACGTCCAGCCAAATACGAGCGGCAGGATCACGATGACGACGAGCGTGCCGATAAGCACCGCCGGAACGAAGCGGCGCGCGAAGGTTTCGGTGAACCGCTGGGTCGGGCTTTTTTGTTCCTGCGCTTCGGCGACAAGCTGCATCACGCGGGCCAGCGTGTTGTCGCGGGCCAGCCGGGTCATGCGCACGTCGAGCGCGTTGTCTTGATTGATGGTGCCGGCAAACACCTCGTCATCGGGCTTGCGACTCACCGGCACGCTCTCACCGGTAATCGCACTTTGATCTATACTGCTTTCGCCCGCCGTGATGACGCCATCCACGGGCACGCGCTCGCCGGGTTTGATTACCACGATATCATCCACGGCGAGTTGTTCCACCGGGACCTCTTCCAGCCGGTCTCCACGCTTCATGAAAGCCGTGCGGGGCATGAGTTTGCCGAGAACGCCGACGGCATTGCGCGCCCGGCCCATCGCGTAGTGTTCCCCGGCATGACCGAGCGAAAAGAGGAACAACAGAAACGCGCCTTCCGTCCACTCCCCGAGCACCGCCGCTCCCGCCGCCGCTGCAATCATCAGCAGATCAATGTCGAACTTTCCCCGGAAGAGTGCGGGTAGGGCCGCGCGGGCGACATCGTAGCCACCCGCCACGTAGGCCAGAATGTAGAACGCCAGAGCGACGGACGGAGGCAGGCCAAGGAGCTTCTCCCCGAAAAATCCGACACCCAGTGCCACGCCAGCCACGGCGACGGTCAACCCGGTCCAGCGTTCCTGTATCCCGTGCGGTAGAAACGACGGGGCAAAGCCATGATTGTGGTTAGGCTCTTCCTTATCGCGCTTGGGTGGTTCAGCGGCGCTGGTGGAATCTGTGTTCATGTTTACCGAGATCGCGTTTCTACATTTCAACGCCGCTGCGCCTGCTGTTGGCCGCTGTGACACATCGATTGATGGATAGTGACCTCATCCCTTACTTGCGCGAATGAGGCCGTAAGCAATCCAGAGAGAAAGGATGACGGCGGTGATGAGTAGGCAGGACCAGGCACCCAGAATGGCAACGAGCGGGAGCGCCATGGCGGTGACGAGGCCGCCGCCCATGATGGGTTCATAGAACGGCTGTTTTTCGGAATAGGATTGCCGGGCATGGGTTCGTTGATCGGGGTCGGCCACCCGGATGAGCAAGAGCCCGGAGGCGGTGGTGGCCGTTCCGCCGCCCAGATCGCCCAGTGCATAGGGATACCAGGGTTTTGGGAAGAGGCGGGGGCCGAGCAGAAAAAAGACGGCCAGATTCCACAGCAGACCGCCGAGTGCTAGCACCGTGATTGCCACCCAGTACTCCTTCATCACGCTAAGCGAGAGTGTGGCTAGCGCCCCGACGATTACCATATCGAGACCGAAGCTGGAAATGGTGTTGAAAAGTTGCCGGTCGAAGAACCGGTCGCCATCAAAACTTTGCAGGATGAGCTGAGCGGCGAACCCGGAGATCAATACGACGGAGAAGAGTGGAATATACTGGGTGAAGTAAGTGGTCGCGTCGCCGCCACGGAGCGCTTTTTCAAACCATTGGAAACTTTGCAACAGCAGCCAGGCGAGGGCAATCACCACCGCAATCAGTGCGAGGTGCATCGTCAATTTGCCGGTGAGCACGCTGAAGTTTTCGGGTTCGGGGCCCTCGGATGCATCGCTGGTTCCGGCTTCGGGCGGATCGACGGGGTGCCTGCGGGAAAGCAGGTTCGCGAGCAGAGGGCCGCCGATGGTGCCGAAGACGATGCCGAGTGTGGCGATGGCGTAGGCGATGGTTTTTCCCTCAGGGAAATCGAGGGCTTGAAAATTGGCGGCGAGGCCAGCGGCGGTACCGTGGCCGCCTTGGAAGCCGATCGCGATCGTTGGCCCGGCCAGCTCGTTGATTCCGGTGAACGGCATCAGGATAAATAGAACCAGCGCCAGTCCGACCACATACTGCCCCCAAGCTGTTACGTGACCGATGATGACGTGAGGCCGGGCCCGTTGCCAAACCTTGGAAAATCCATCGACCCGTTTGCCGAGCAGCAGACAGGCGAACACCACGTTGATGAACAGCACGGGGAATTCACCGAGGACATTGAAAACATCTTTCGTGGCAGGCAGTTCAACAGCGCTCAACCCAAGACCGAGCAGGCCGCCGAGTACCGCACCGGGTAAGGCGACCTTACGCAGTAGCGGCAGTCGGGCACCGAACAACTCGCCGACACCAGTCAATACGACGGCGAGTCCAAGCGCCTGTATAATAAAGGTTATTTCCTGCATGTTTAAGTTTTGAATCATTCATGAGAAGTTAAATTCTCATGATTACGCATTCTCCAAGCTTTCCAAGAACCGGCTGACCATAATACCCAAACAATAAGCACTGGTTGGAAAAACAATCGAATCAAACGAGCTCTGTCTGAATCCAATGCGCCAAAAGCATCTTTACCGTCTAAGTACTGTGCTATATTGCCTGGAAAGACTAAAATAAAAAAGAGAGCCAACGCCCATCCAAATTTCACGCGTTGTTTCCCCAAAAAAGCTAACCCTAGTCCTAGTATTATTTCTAAAATACCAGACAGAATTACAACTAGGTCTTTGCTAAGCGGCACCCAGTCCGGAACTTGTGCCTGAAATTCGACTCTGTTAAAGGTAAGGTGGCTAATGCCTGCAAAGATCATGAAAAGCGCAAGTAGGATGCGGAATACGTTTTGAGTTGTGGATGTCTTTATAGTATTTTTCATGACTGATAGGAATTTGCTTTTTGAGTGAGGTGGTTGTGAGCATTGTGCTAGGGGGAGAAAGGGGGTTGATAAATCCGATCAAGTAATAAATACCAAGCACATGGATTTCTTCCATTGGCTTTTTTAATTCTTTTGGTCCAAATTATATTATAAGTCCAGTAGCTAACGAAATAATAACAAAAATATTCATACTTTTGAAGCCTTCAAATTGAATCTCTTCATTACACTTCTTTTTTTATATCGACCCTCCTTTGCTTATTTCTTTTTCTGCGCCTCCATTATTGGCTGGAACGGTCCGTACTGATGCTGCTCCTGCGAAAATTTATCCGCATAGGGCGGATACGGGCAGTCCACCGCTTTTTTCTCCAATTTCGGATAGTCCTTATCCAGACCGCTCATCTGCGGCCGCTCCTTGGAGCTGAGATAGGCGGCGACATCGTAGGTGTCTTCATTGGTGACTGCCGGATGGTTCCACACCGTTCCCAGCGGCATGTTGCTATGAACAAAAGCGGCGTTGGTCAGCACCCGGTTCATCCCCGCTCCGTTGTTATAGCTAGTGTTATTTGTGGTTTTTTGCGGATGCTGCGCTCCAGTAACCTTCGCGTTGATAATGTTGATAAAGTCCCGTCTCGTAATCCCGCGTCAGCAGAGATTCCTCCGTGTATTCGGGTGACTCTTTGATGGTTTCGCGGGAAAGATTGACGAAGACTTTCGACTCGCTCCAGTCCACGCGCTCGATCCACTGCGGTGAAACCAAGACCTTTTTGCCTGCCCACCAATTTTTGGTGTCAACGACCAGGTAACGGATCGCCCACGTCTCATCATCGATGATAAAATCCTCGATATGGCCAATCTCGCCGTCGAGCGCCTGGATGTTATGGCCCTGCACCGAGTCCGTGCTGCGCAGATGGGGATCCCACGCTTTTTCATCTTGGGTGGACTTTTCCCACTGCTCACGGTCCCGCGGAATATAGGGATAGGCTCCCCACATATGAGGGCCGCCCCAATACATCGGCCAGCCATAATACCCGTAATAGGAATCCTCGAATTGTCGCGAGACGGGCTTATCACTACTCAGCGAAGGACTGCCCTCAATTTGCTTTTTTGTCAGGTCAACAGCGATGTGCTCATCCGCTTTGATCGCAGCAACCAACGCATACGGGGAGATTAGGACCTGCCGGCCCGTGAGCCAGTTTCCCGTATTGGCGACCAGATAGCGGATGGTCCAGTGGTGGTCATCAAAGTAGAATTCGTGCACCTTTCCGAATTCCCCATCGAGGCTGTCCAGTTGGTATCCCTTCAGTGTTTTGGCTTTATTTAGCATAGCTGTTTTGATTGTTTGCGTTTCGTTTTTTAAGGTGGGCGTCGCGCCAACAGGATGTTTGAGAAAGCGGTTGTCCCGTGGTTGGAACAGCGCCCATGACAAGGATGCGCCAGCGGAGGCGGCTTCGCTATGGGGTGTTACCCTGCCGGAGATTTGCCAGATGTCCGAAACCCACCAGGCGGTGACGCTTTTCATCCCAGAGGCGGAAGGTGCAGGATTTGAGGCTGGCGAACAGCGTGACGGGGGGCACGTTTTGAAACAGCGGCTCCGCGTTGTGGCACCGCTCCAGATTGTAACTGGGAATCCGTGCGCTTAGGTGATGGATGTGATGAAACCCGATGTTGCCCGAAAACCATTGGAGAATCCTTGGCAACTTGTAGAACGAACTGCCTTGCAGCGCCGCCGTGAGATCGTCCCATCGATCATGGCGTTGCCAGTAAACTCCCTCGAACTGATGCTGCACGTAGAACAGCCAAACGCTGGCCGAGCCCGCCACCGCCATCACTGTCAACTGGATCAGCAAATACGCCTTGAGACCGAAAACCAGACTCAAGCCGACGCCTAATCCAAGAATGCCCAGGTTCGTCCAATACCCGGATTGGCGCTCGCGCCGGCCAGCCTTGGCCATAGAGAACCGATGCTTGATCAGAAACAGGTAAAGCGGAGCAATGACGAACAGCAGGACCGGGTTTCGCGCCAGCCGATACGCGAAGCGTTTCCATCGGGAGGACTCCAGATATTCCTGCACCGTCCAAGTCGGGATGTCACCCATTCCGCGCCGATCCAGATCGCTGGAACTCGAATGATGAACGGCATGTTCCCAGCGCCAGTGCCGGTAGGGGGTGAGTGTCAGCACGCCAGTGATGAATCCCCAAAAGTCATGCGCCCGGCGTGATCTGAAAAACGAGCCATGACCGCAGTCGTGGTGGATGATAAAGAGCCGCACCATGAATCCTCCCGCCTAAATCGCCAGCGGCACCACCAGCCAAAGCGACGCCGCCGCGCAGACAAACATCACACACCAGAGCGCCCCATAAGGAACGAGTGTTTTGACGAGCTGCCAGAGGGCACGCTGCAAGGAAGGTCGCTGGTATCGGATGACAATCTGCTTCCAAGCCAGCGTGCCGTCAGGGACTTCACCGGTCATCAAGTCCGGAACGAGTGCGCTTTGGTTCGAGTCGAGTGGCTGCCATCTCAATGGCGCATTGTCGTTCTCTCGAAAATGGACGAACCGCTTCACGTAGCATGGTAGCTGGTTACTGCGCCGATCGAAACTATCGCGATAATCAACAGCATCGCAAACGATCCGCGTCGCTGTCGCCACTCTCTTCGAATCATATCTAAATCAATGGGGAGGTCTTCATTCGGCATATTGGGCAGAGATTAATTTTGAGGCTGAATAGAGTGGTAAAGGCCACGCCCACTTGAGTACCGGATTGGCGAGGAGATAGATTTGTGCGATCAACAGGTAATTTGCCGCGCGCTAGTAGGCGTCGATCTGGTTCGCCAACTTAGGTGAGAGAATATTCATTTTCTCATGACCGAAACCGTCGCCGCGATTCGTCGCGGATAGCCGCAGTGCTAAGCCTTCAGTTCTACTTTTCCATCATGCCAGACGGTTTGTTGGGCATGTCATCCGTCATCGGGCGCGATGACATAGGGCACTTTGGCCATGGGCATCTCTGCCATCATTTGATTCATCATTGCATCAGCCTGCGCATGCATAGCAGCCCGTTGCTCCACTATGCTGGCGACGACCGCGACCAGCAGGTCGACCTTTTGTTTCTCCAGCGCGGTCTTGATCCGGGCGAGCTGCGCATTGAGTTCGGTATCCTGCGCCTTCATCTTCGCCATCATCTTTTCCCGCTGCGACTGCATGGCTTGATGGCGTTCGGCCGTCGTACCGACCGCCAACATCGAGCCATGGGCCGGTGCGGCAGATTGGGCCTGGACGGGAGACCCAAATGCCAAAGTCATGGCCAGGGCCAATCCGGAATATGCGAGCAGGTTCGGGGTCGTAGAAGTTTTCCTGTTTAATTGTTCTTTCCTTGAGGTTTTTCCGGGCCGACCCAGCGCTGGCGGGAGACGGCACGTTCGCCACTGACCGCCGCGGTCCAACGCGGGCATGATGCAGGTAAACGAGCGGAGGTGCCATGGAATGGGTACCTACCGCGAACTGGCTCTCAATGGAGCGTCGGCTGGGATCGGGACGATCAACGCAAAGCGGCGCGTCATCATCCCAACAAATAAGGACACCGCGAAGGTGACGAGCAACGAGGGAACGTAAGACCAAACAACAGCCCGAAATAGTTGGACTGATCCGCCGGGTAACACGCGGCCATCGGCGCGATGGCGACGAGCATCAACCACGCTTGCTGGGCGGGCGAAAGCAGCGCTTCACCGCACTGGCCTCGATCTTTTTTTTAAGGTGGCGTGGGGATTTGAAGTCAGGACATCCTGCCACTGCCACCCGGCGTCTTCCACAAAACCCCGCAGGAGCCTGCGGCGCGGGCTGAGATCCTCAATGGCTTGTTTCAACTCGTCAGGGTGAGTAAGTGGTATGCCGGCCTCGGCAAGCCTGGTCACGTCAGGCAGGGGCGGATTCTCGCACGCGAGCCGTGGGTAGCGGCTTTCGAGCATGCTGAGAAGACTTCCGATTGCACGCCTCGCGTGAAGAATATCCGACGGGTGGGGGCGCCCTTCT
>Ga0075109_1002387_pt1 | contig 10538 bp, 11 predicted proteins | sample AntAceMetag02UKD_FD_69798 | JGI IMG/M metagenome (GOLD analysis project Ga0075109, IMG submission 69798) | Saline lake microbial communities from Ace Lake, Antarctica - Antarctic Ace Lake Metagenome 02UKD | ecosystem: Environmental > Aquatic > Non-marine Saline and Alkaline > Saline | place...
GGGATTGATTCACTTTTTGGCTAAGCCAAAATGCTCACCCTACGGGCAGCGCTGCGCACTGTCTTCAGCGCTACGCGCCTCGCGAACCCGAGGCTTCTCACCCGACCTCTTCACGCCAAAAACAAAAAAGCCCCGCATTGCGGGGCCTTTTGTTTAATGGCGGAGAGGGAGTCTGCCACTATAGGGTTTCACGCACCGCCATTACAACTCCCTACCACCAAGTTAGTGATATATATTACTGATTTGTATCACAAAAATAGATTTTCATTGTTTCAGAAGGCCTCATAAGATACCATCTCGCTTCAATATTTTGGGTATGTAGGTTGGTATGCCAAAGATCGCAAAAGCACTTTCCAATATTGCAGTAAATAACATCACCAGTGTAGGCTGGCACGCAGTAGGTGGTGTTGCAGGGCTATTACTTCAGATACGCAAACCTAAACAGAAAGAAGCCTCTGCCCCACGCTCATGGATTCTGCGAATTCGTATAGGGGACGGGCGTCAAGTCCTAGGACTCGGACCATACCCCCAAGTATCACTCGCACAGGCAAGGGAACGAGCCAAAGATCTCAGTCAAGACGCGCGTAACGGAGTTGATCTTCGTGCTCAAAAACGCATTCAGCGCAGTGCTTTGATCGCAGCAGCGTCGAAAAGCAAAACCTTTGAAGAATGTGCAGCTGCCTACATGGATGCCCACAGTGAGGACTACACCAGCGACAAGCACCGAAAACAGTGGCCCGCCACCCTCACCACCTATGCCTACCCCGTGATCGGAAAAATACTCACTTCAGACATAACCATGCGGCATGTGCTCAATGTTTTATTACAAGACACAACGGGAAAGGATAAGCAGACAGGTAAATTGTGGCATGTAAAACCTGAAACAGCTAAGCGCTTATTGGGGAGGATAAAGACCGTGTTGGACTATGCCACGGTGAATGAATACCGCACTGGCAACAACCCTGCCATATGGAAAGGTTATTTAGAAACGCAGCTCCCCTCTCCTAGCAAATTGAACAACACTAAGCACCACCCTGCAGTGCCCTACCCTGAAATCGGTGACTTCATGATCAATTTACGCCTGAACGACGTTATCAGCGCAAAGGCGTTGGAGTTTCTTATTCTTACTGCGGTTAGATCAGGCTCGGTCCGCATGGCTGAGTGGTCAGAAATAGATATAGGCAAAAAATTGTGGATAATCCCAGCGGCTAACACTAAGACAAAACAGGAACATAGAATCCCGCTGGCTCCATTGGCAATCAAACTGCTGCAATCACTCCCGAAACTAGCTGGAAATCCAAAGTTATTTCCCAGTGCCAGAGGTAAAGTTTTATCAGATATGACGCTATCGCAGCTAATGCGACGAATGAGGGAGCGTGGAGAACTAAAAGCTGAAGCCGTGCCGCATGGCTTTCGTAGTACTTTTAGAGACTGGGCGGCCGAGCAAACTAGTTACTCGGATGAAATCCGCAAAGCAGCATCCGGACATACCATCGGTGATTCAGTCCACCAAGCGTACCAGCGTACAGATTTACTAGAAAAGCGGCGAGGGCTCATGAATGAATGGGCTAAGTTCTTAGATCGACCAAGCAAAACCAAACAAACCAATGTCCACGCCATTAAGGGCGGAGCATGAATTCTACGGAGTCACAAGATGACTTTAAACGAGCCTTAAATGTAATCAAGAAAAAGTTTTTGGCTGGCGAAGAGCACGGTGAGTCAGATGCAAATTTAGCTGAAGCATTCCTTGAGCTGATTTTAAAGCAGGAACGTGCTCGACGTGGCGTTGATTGCAAATCTGAGAGCTGGGAGAGCGTAGATGCTGACACAATGAAGAATTTGCAGACTTGGAATACGCGTGATCCTGACCTTGTTCTCTCCGAAAAGGCATTCAGAGAGCTTGCAACCAACCGCGGAACTGCAGCGATCAATTTGATTACTAAAGCTGTTGAAGTCAAAGCAAACGCACTTTCTACGGAGCAAAGTAGAATAGCAAAAAAACCACGCCCAAAAAATCCCATTACAATTTACACCGAAGGACTCGTAGCCAAGAACCCCTCCCTCACAGAACAAGATCTTATAAAAGCATTAATGAATATTCTAAACGGCCCCATCATCGAAAGATATTCAAATGAGGAATTCGTTCCAACGGATGAAGCTTCTCTGCCCGTAAAAAAGAGCGCACTAAGGAGTACTCTGAGCCGAGCAAAAACCCGAGCGAAAAACCAACCAAATTAAACTCTCGCTAGCCGGTTAGCGAGAGTTAGCTCATGCCATACTCTGGGAAATCAAATTTCAAGGAGCAGCAGCATGAACCAGAAAAGTCCTACCAATACCACATTCAACTTCAACGATTTATCCGACGAGTCTTTAATTAGGCTGAAAGATCTACTCGCTTGTAATGTTATCCCTTTCTCCTCAACCACCATATGGCGAAAAGTTAAAGCTGGCACTTTTCCGTCCCCATTAAAGATTTCCACCAACATTGTGGCCTTCAGGTGCTCAGCTATCCGTGAATGGCAACTAGATCCGTTCAACTACAGAGCCACAGCCCCTCCAACACCTGCGTTAGCAGCTAAACACCCAAGAAATAACAATACCCATATAATTTAAAAAGAGCCCGAGACATGAATATTAACGATTTAACTAAATGCCCACGATGCGTAAATACTTACCACACCAAAGATGCGCACCCCGCGTTTGCGGATAAGCTGCACAAGGTTCATTTACTCTACGCATTTTGCCGCGAGTGCAAATATGACTATGATGCCGCTGACGAACATCAGAAAAAAAGCATCCATAGAGATTGTTTCTTGAACATAGAGCTTGGCTACTATGACGCATCGGGGAAGATCTACCCTTATTCCTATACCAACGAAATCACCCTCCATAAAAATGGCTACAATCTTGAGAGGGCTTTATTAGACCGCCAGAGTTTAACCAAAGAGATTTACAAGCAAGTCAAACCTTGGATACCTAATCCTCAAAATCAACTACCCATGCATCGTCAATTTCTAGAACTGGATTTTATGGATGAATAGCGAAATCAAAAAGATGTGGAATGTGTTTTCCGTTGATGAGAAAAGTGTTCTAGAACTGCGTGCGCTTGCACCTAACAAGCCAGCGACAGTAAGACACTTTAATGCAGCGCAACTTGGGTCAACAGAAAATCTGAAAGCTAACTTTGAAGAGACTGCACTAAGGCTGAATGAACAAGGCTCCAACATTTACGTTGTGATGAACCCAATTATGTCCACCTTTAGCGGGCACTCTGTTTCTGATGCAGACATTAAGTGTAGGGAGTTAATGCTTGTAGATATAGACCGCTCGGGAGACACCGCGGGTCCAGCTAACGAACGTGAAGTGCAAGCTGCACAGAATCTAGCAGGTGAGATAATTGCATATCTTGATGGCCTTGGCTGGCCCGAACCCAAACAGGTAATGAGTGGGAATGGCTGGCACATTTATTATCCGCTGGCCAAATTAGATAACGATGATGAAACAAAGCACTGCGTAAAGAACACCCTTAAACACCTAGCTGAAAGATTCAACAATGACACGGTGAAGATTGATACCACCGTCTACAACGCATCTCGCATTACTAAAGTACCTGGCACTATCATGCGGAAAGGTAAGAATGCTTCGGGCCGGCCCTACAGGATGGCAGTAGTCCATGAATAATGCAGTAACCAAAGAGCAACTTGTGTCCCTCTGTTCCAAAATAGAAGCTAGCACCCGCCCATCAATGCTGACCGAAACCCTACGGGAGTCTTATTCGGTCGGCATCTGCAATGCATCGGAAACATCTGAAGAAATTGCTAAGTTACAAACAGCTCTGGGGCAAATAAGCCCTGATATCGGGCGCGGAGTCGGTTCTATTGACCTGAATACGCATAACCCTGCCGACTATTGGTTAGGCGTTGTTTGGGCAATTAAAGGGTTGAAGTGGAGCTGTGGTGAAAAAATGGCGCAAAACTGGTCGAAGAAAAGTAATCGATATACTGATGAAGGATTTGAAAAATCGTGGACCGGCTACAACCCCAACCACCCCAAAGCCATTGGCATAGGCTCGGTCTATAGACTTGCCCAAATTTTCGAATTGAATTCCTTTGGCCCGCTAGTTTTTACTGCAGATCAAGCAGCGACAATACTGCCCGTTAATACAGCACATAGTCCTTACACTTTTCAAACGGCTGCAGAAATTGAACTATTACCGCCAATTACTTGGAGGGTCAAGGGACTACTACCAGAGCAGGGATTAGCTTCAATCTACGGCCCATCAGGTTCAGGAAAATCCTTCTTGGTTATTGATTTGATCGCAAAGATAGCTAGTGGCGACAGTTTCTTCGGCCTTAGAACTAAGCCCTGCCCTGTTGTCTATGTTGCGCTAGAAGGCACCTCGGGTATAGCCAAGAGAATTAAGGCATACGAGGACTACCACAAGACGACCTTGCCAAGCTCATTCAGGATTGTAACTGACATGCTCTCCCTACTTAACTCTGACGCTTCGGTGTTTGCAGAATCCATCAAAGGAGCCGGTCTCGACTCGGGGGTTATCGTGATTGATACGTTAGCTCAGAGTGCCCCGGGCTTCGAAGAGAATTCATCTGCTGATATGGGGAGAGTGATATCTAACGCACAGCTTCTCCAACGTAAAACAGGCGGGCTCGTAATCTTGGTCCATCACACAGGTAAAGACGCAGGAAAAGGTGCTCGCGGACATTCTAGTTTAACTGCAGCATTGGATGCCGCCATAGAATTAAAGAGGCCTGCTTCAGGTAGAGAGTGGCTTGTAGCTAAGTCTAAAGATGGGGAAGATGGAATTGCAAGACCGTTCAGATTAGAAGTAGTAGAGCTGGGCCTTGATGAGGATAGCGAGACCATAACATCATGCGTAGCAGTCGGTGATTTATTTAGGCAGAAGCAGCTACAAGCACCCCAAGGGAGAAATCAAAAAGCAGTACTAGTCGCCATCAAGAATGCATTCAAATTAAGCGAAGTTTTGTCGGAGAACGAAATTATTGAGCTCGCAGAAGCCGCACTACCTAATAGCGGGTCAAATACGAAACAGCGTGGCAAAGAAGCTGTGAATGGACTGCTAAGCCTAGGGCATATTGTTGAGAAAAATAGTGATTACAAGTTGGTATAGCGATCTCGGTTTCTCGTTTTGTCTCGGTCCGTAGAAAACCGAAAGCCGACTCCATTCTCGTTTCTCTCGCTCTCCCTATAGGGAGAGCAAAACGAGTCCTCAAAAAGCGAGAACTCCATACACGAGGTACTGTGATTAATGAAAAAGACAACTTCAACTCGCCCCTCTAATACATTTCTTACTCTAGGTGGGCGCATTCACTGCAAGCAATGCAAAGCTCAATCAAAGCGAACTAAACAGCAATGCAGAGCTCCCGCAATGCGCGGTAAGGAGGTTTGTAGGATACATGGGGGCAAGTCCACCGGACCTAAGACAGAAGCAGGCAAAGCTGCCTGCAGTGCAGCCAAGACGGTACATGGCAGAGAAACAAGAGCCAAGAGAGCCGAATACAGAGCCAAGATGGCTGAGCTTTACGAGTTAGAAGAAAAAGGTCGTGCTTTGAAGATCATTGTCGGACCCCGAGTAGCCGGGCGGCCCCCAAAACACCAATAAGGTATGGATAGCCACGCGTATAAACCGGCATTCACTCTCCAAAGTGGTTTATATGTAGCAATTGTCTTTTCCCAAAATATTGACGGGCAGCAGCAAGCGAGTACACTGAATCTACGTTGCACGGTGTCCACGCTCAACAGGGGTGGGGGGCAATGTGCAACCCCCGAAGCTTTTAGGCGCAAATTCTATCGTTACCACTGGGAACCTCGACAAGCCACCGAACGATCAAGTGAAGACCGCGCGCTGTATTAACACGGGAAGTTTAATCAGGAAGCACAAAAGGACTATCAAAAGGCTTGTACTGAGTTACGCGCCCTAGGAGAGTTGAGGCATAAACTTGGAGATCCAGCTTTACTATCCTGTTAATTAAAGGCGGAGATAATAAGCCCCCACTGGGAGGGCTTGGGTCGCATAAAAGCGTTGCCTACGAAATAACAATTTCATTGGTATGAAAAGCTAATCAATAGAACTTAGTCGGTTACAGCAAGGACCAGTTTACATAGGAATTTAGAATGGGCAAGAAAATTCTGGGATTAGATATAGGGAGCAACTCAATTGGGTGGGCTCTACTTGAAGAAAAAAGTGGTGAACCGTCAAAAATAGTTGATATTGGTAGCCGTATATTTAACAAAGCCGTGGAAGAAAAAACCCCCACGCCAAAAAATGTAAAACGACGAGATTCACGCCTTGCTCGAAGGGTTATACAGCGCCGTGCTCGCAGAAAGATGCGCATGATGAATTATTTGATAAAGCTGGAGTTACTACCCCCTGAGCTAAAAGATCATTCTCAACCTGAAATCATACTCAATGCATTGGGCGACCCCTACGAATTAAGAGCAAAGGCTTTGGACAAAAAGGTGAGTCCATTCGAATTAGGGCGAATCTTACTTCACCTCGTTCAGCGTCGAGGGTTTCTTAGCAATAGAAAAAATTTGATAGGCGATATGATCGATGACCCTGATGTACAAGAAGTACTTGCTGAATTGGAAGGAGGAGAAGATAGCTCGTCTGATAGCGCAAAAGAAGAAACTGCTTTTAAGAAAGACATCTCTGAACTGAAAAAGCTTATTCAGGAAAGAGGCTGCCGCACGCTCGGTGAATACCTTGCCAGCCTTGATATGCATACATGCAAACGTAACAGGACCCACAATGGCGGACATATCCGCACAGACCGTCAAATGTACAGAGAGGAGCTTGACCTTATATGGCAGCGCCAGGACCCACTGCACGACATGCTGAATATTGAAGTGCGAGAGCAGTTAGAGGAAATTATATTTTTTCAAAGACCTCTGAAGTTGAGAAGTGATCGTATAGGGAAATGCTCACTTGAACCTACCCGAAAACGAGTCCGCATTGCTCACCCTGCTTATCAATGCTTTCGCTACCTACAAGATGTTAACAACCTTTCATACTTCGACCCTTATTCAGAAAAAGAAGTGTCATTGAATGATTCCCAACGGGAAGCGATGGTTAAATATTTTGAATACAACCCCTCTATAACCTTTCCTAAATTGAAAAAGTTGCTTGGGCTAGATAAAAAGTATGAACTCAACTTAGAGCGAGGGAATAAAAAGCTAAAAGGCAACGTGACCGTTAGCAGTATTAGAGAGGTTTTTCCTAAATGGGATGAATGTTCTGAGGTGGAAAAAGCGGCCCTAGTAGAGGATTTGTTAACAATCGGGAAGAAGTCGGTATTAAAAAAACGCCTCATTGAATTTTGGAAGCTACCGAAAGAAATAGCAATTGAGTTGTGTTTTCTCGAGTTTGAACCTGATCACGGCAGCCTCTCACTTAAGGCTATAAATAAGCTGATACCTCACTTGGAAAAAGGCCATATTTATTCAGAAGCTCGCAGTAAAGCTGGGTATGGTTATGAGTCTGAAGAAATCGAAATCATCGAGAGGTTAGGACAGCCGCCAGAAACATCGAATCCAATTGTTAACAAAGCGTTGCACGAATTACGTCGTTTAGTGAACGCAATAATAGCTGAATATGGGAAGCTTGATGTAGTTCGAGTAGAGATGGCTCGTGATCTTGAGATGAATACAAAGCGGTATAAGGCATTCGAAAAGCAGCAGAAGGACAATACAAAAGCTAACGATGAGGCAGTTGATAAATATCGTGAAGTTGCCACGCGCACTCCGCAATTAAAATTGTCTACATACCCTAGTCGCAGCGATAAAATCAGGTATCGTTTGTGGAAGGACCAAGAAGAGCGATGTGCTTACAGCGGCAGAATGATTCCTGTCTCGACCCTATTCACAGCGGAGATAGACATAGACCATATCCTCCCTTACAGCCAGTCGTTGGATGACTCGTACATGAACAAGGTTGTCTGCTATGCACCGGAGAATCGCTATAAAGGGCAAAAAACTCCCGTAGATGCGTTTAGTGACAATGAAGAAAAATGGAATCAGATTACTCAAGGTATAAGCAGATGGGATCGGAAGTTACATGCTAAGAGGGATAGATTCTATAAAACTGCAAGTGACTTGTCAGAGAAAGACTTCATAAACAGCCAACTAAATGACACGCGTTACATTTCCAAACTAGCTCTCGACTATGTAAAACCATTAGGTGTTGATGTGACCACAACAAAGGGCCTAATAACAGCATGGTTGCGCCATCAATGGGGGTTAGATGACCTAATAGGTAACACAAAAGAAAAAGATAGAGTCGATCACAGGCATCATGCCATTGATGCATTAGTAACAGCGTGTATCGATAGGAGCTTTTACAAGAGTTTAGTCGCTGCGGCAAAAGATCATGAAAAAAGTCATCCAGAACTAAGAATCAGAGATCTTCATGTTGACCCTCCATGGGAGTCATTACGAAATGATTTGAATAACCAACTAAAGCAGATGATTGTCGCGCACTCCCCAATACGCAAGTTAACAGGCGCACTCCATGAAGAAACGGGAGTCGGGTATATTGAAGGGGTAGGTAATGTTACTAGAAAGGTACTCAATCCCGAGTTCAAGCAAACCGATAAAATTTACGACGATGCCGTGAGAGAAATCGTATCTAGCCATTTACAGAAATATGGCGATAATCCCAAGGAAGCATTTGCCGATGGTGTTTCTGTATTGCATAAAGACAAAAAAACTAAAATAAAACGAGTAAGAATTGTTCAATCAAATACAACGCTCGAGAAACTAGAAAAAAGCAAATTTGGTGTTCGAAATAGTGCTGGTGAAGTTTTTAAATGGTTAGCTTATGGAAACATCCATCACGTTGAAATTATCAAGCATAAAGCGTCTGGAAAATATTCAGGCCAATATGTCACAGCGATGGAAGCGAGCCATCGGGCAAGAGGTATTAATATCCCCACTCAAGCCATTATAAAAACCGAACACGGAACCGACCATGAATTCATTATGTCTTTGTGTATAAACGATCTAGTGTGCATTGAGCAAGATGGAATGCCGACTGTTTACAGAATTCAGAAATTGGAAGCGCCCTCGACGCTTAACCTTCGATTACACACAGCGGCAAGCCTAGACAATAAATCAGAGGCCTTGCGCAAATCCATTAGTTCTCTAATAAATGATTACAAAATGAAAAAATATGATGTGAACGTACTTGGGAATATAATTAGTTGATCAAGCGTATTGTCGATATTAGTGAGGCCTCATACATCCACCTAAAGGATCGTCAGCTCATTATCGATAGAGAGAAGGAGTTTGTAGGCAGCATTCCTATTGAAGATTTAGGGATTTTGATACTACAACACCCCGCCATCGTTATGACGCAAGCCTTGATCATAGCTTGCCAAGAAAACAATGTGGCAGTAGTTTTTTGTGATGAAAGACACCTGCCTTATTCATGCCTACTCCCTCTGTGCGAAGGGCATAGCCTCCATTCGAAAATACTCAAAGTTCAGACATCCATCACTCCCCCAATTAAAAACCGGTTATGGCAGCAAGTAGTAAAGTTCAAAATCCGCAATCAGATCGACACTCTAGAGTTAGCAAATAAAAATACCAGCGCTCTTGAGCGGTTACTCACTAAAGTAAAAAGCGGCGACCCCGAAAACATAGAAGCGCAGGCTGCTCGAAATTATTGGCGGATCTTATTCGGCGAAGGGTTTCGCCGCGACATCGATGCCCCCGGCGTGAACTCGCTCTTGAATTATGGCTACGCCGTTATGCGCGCGATGATAGCTCGATCTATAGTAAGTAGTGGGTTACATCCTGCATTCGGGCTACATCACAGCAACCAATATAACGGACTCTGCCTTGCAGACGATTTGATGGAGCCTTTTAGACCGTGGGTTGACTGGTTAGTTTACTCATTCGCCCAACAAAACAATAATGTAGTAGTAAATCACTCTACCAAACAAATACTTTTAGGTTTATTAGTCGAAAAGGTGCTTTGGGAGAAACAATCTATGCCGCTGATGGTAGCCTGCCACTATTTCATGGCCAATCTAAAGGTCACCTTTGAGGCCCGTTCTTCTAAATTGGTATATCCGAAGCGACAATGAGCTTTGGAGGACTAAACAGCATGTGGACGATTGTTTTGTTTGACCTCCCGGCAGATACGAAACAAGCTAGGAAGCAATACACAGCATTTAGAAAACACCTGCTTCAAAATGGATTCACAATGATGCAATACTCTGTCTATATGCGGCACTGCCCCAGCGACGAAAACGCAAAAGTCCAAGTAAACCGTGTAAAATCAGTTTTACCTCCTGACGGAGAGGTTCGCATTGTAAAAATCACGGACAAACAATTTGGAAAAATAGAGGTTTTTTATGGAAAAAAACGCCAAAAAACGGAGAAGCCAGCGCTCCAACTCCAATTTTTCTAATGCAAATATTGTAATAAACCAAGAAAAAACAAGAGATTGCAGAATATCTACTGTAACCGACTAAGGTCTATCTGCAAATCACAAC
>Ga0075109_1002388_pt1 | contig 10535 bp, 15 predicted proteins | sample AntAceMetag02UKD_FD_69798 | JGI IMG/M metagenome (GOLD analysis project Ga0075109, IMG submission 69798) | Saline lake microbial communities from Ace Lake, Antarctica - Antarctic Ace Lake Metagenome 02UKD | ecosystem: Environmental > Aquatic > Non-marine Saline and Alkaline > Saline | place...
ATAAGCCATTGTTATATCCTTTTGTTATTGTTTTATTATAGCATTTCATTGTGTTGGAGTCAACCTGTTAGAAACCGCTGTTTTGTTGACTTTTTGTGGGGAACCCTCTATGTTAAACAAAGGATGAGGTGTTCCCCGGTATCTGACTGAAATGAGCATAACAGTCAAATTCTTAAATTCTGTCAGGAAAATTGGGTTTGCACAATATCCATTTAATAAACCATTTGGGATGAGCATTCGCGGCCCACTGGTACCAAGCCCTCACAGCATCCACTTGTAGATTTTTGGGCAATGCACACCAATGTTTTACCGCACTGCGACAGGCAGAATCAAATTCCTCATATGTGTCAATCTGTATCTTAAAATTATTCTGCATCATACAGCACACCAAATTGATTAGGTTTATATTCTGATTCTAAACACCACACCATCTGTTGTGCAGTGCCTTCCAGTGCCAAACACCATCTGTTGGATATTGACACAGTCATATCGTGTCCTAAATCACACATCTGTTCATGTGCATCTCGTATACAGTCCCAACGGGTGTAGGGTACACCTTTCAATGCGCCTTCTCGTCTCTTGTGTTTGCGGCTGATGGGTTGCTCACTCCATTCTTTCACTGTGGGATCTGTGCGTCTTGCGGCACACACTTTGTCATATATGGTTTGGATTGACTGTTGTGTGCGTTCACGATGCTCAGGGGATTGTTTGATGTATGTGGTGGCATATTTTCGACCACTTCTTGCATCCATTTTTCGCTGTTCTTGATAGTAGTGCTTCATTATTTGATCACAGAGTGTCCTCTGCCTTCCAAACATTTTCTAGTCACTTGATGTGTTTTAAGTTCTCTTTTGGGTATCAATCCCAGTGTGCCCCAACTCACATAAGTGTTGCCTGCTTGAGCAACATAGTCACTGAATTGATTCACATTGTCTCGGGCAAGTTTATCACAGTGTTGTATGTCGTTGGTGATTTCTTTGGCTTTGTCTTCATCATATGTGCCTGATCTGCCTGCTGTGTCTATCACAGGTTTGTAAGCACAATTGGTCAATGCCAGTGCTGTTATTATGATTATGATTGTTCTCATTTGTTTTCTCCTTTGTTATTCATACATTGTAGCACACTTTGGCACCACAGTCAATCTGCAAAAACCGTTATTTTGTTGACTTTTTGTGACTAGGTTTACCAAAAGGAGGCACACTGGCGGCGTCTTCCAAACTCCAACCCACTCTTGTTCTGTATAAAAATCTTACTTTGGTAGTGGCAGTGTTTCCCCAAGTTTTGCGAGCATGAATCATCCAACGACCTCGTTCTGTGGAATGATATCTTAAATTGTTCATGTTGGCGCTTCTAGTGGTCCATCGCAGATTGTGTGCATCATAATCACCCCGGGTGTTAATTCTGTCCAATTCTAAATCATCTTGGTATCCTGCCTCCATGTCTGTGACAAAATTAATGAATCCCAGATCACTAGATATGTCAATGTTCCAATCGTCACACACCTTGATGTCTCGGTAGTGGGTTTCGTTGTTGTTGCATCTGCCACACATTCTGTACCAGATTCTCCACATTCTTGGATTTGCTTTTCTTAACGCAGTGTATGGACTCATTTAAAACTCCTATTTTTTTTATGATTGGGAGTGACATCATCCTGTTCACTCCATTCCACAGGATCTATTTTTCTTCTTGTGGGTCCTCTGTCTAGATTTTTCAGCAAAGTTTGTCGTCTGTTCACAATGATGCAGTTGTGTGGTCCCCAGGCTTCCAGTCTGTCCACTCTCGCCATGCAGTAGCCTTGTATTTTTCTCATACGATGTTGCATCACACCAGAGAGCTCCCAATGCCTGTACCAAGTTTCAGGTGTAAAGGCCCAATCTTCTCGTCTTGATTTGGCTTGAGCTTTGGCTCTTGCATAATGCAATCCCCAAGGTTTAGGGATATGATATTTTGTTGGAAAAGGCATTATCTCAAATGCTCCGCGTTGGGATGGACTCGGATCCAACTCTGTGAATCCAGTTCAGGTCTGTTGTAGGTGTATGCACACACAGCCGTCACAAATCTATCCACAGTGTCTGCACGATAAGGTGTGATTTCTCCAGTGGCAACAAAATCTTCCCAAGTGGTTGAAACACATCTTGCAGGATTCCAATCAGATGTGGTGATCACAGGATAACCCAACACCACTGCTTCACTGGCACCTGCTGAATGATTGGCCAACACACAATCATAACCACCTCTTTTCAATTCATCAGTGATTTGATTATGGGGTCTGCGTCTAGCGTCAACTTTTGTTCTCACACCCACTGAATATCCATAATCCAGCAACACTTCAGACACGGTTTTATAATATTGATCCCAAGTGGTATCGTAAAACTCTCTGTAATTTCTATCAGATGATCTTATGATTAAACATTTCTTTTTCATTGGGTAAGCAGTCTCTCGGCAACCTCCCCATATGTCTGCAATATCTTTGTGTACTCCTCCACTCATTGAATGCAATTGTCTATTCACTCTGTCTCTGTGAGCAGGCGATACTCTTGCTACACATTCTCCATCATCATTGTGAGGCAATGCCCAATCACAATGAGTTAATCTTGACCAATGCTTTGTGCCTTTAGGATTGGATGCAGACACATGACGCAAGTGAGGCATCATTGAATTGTCCCACCAAAACCAACGAAACCCTTCAGGTTCTTGATTGGGTTTAAACATTTTGTCAGGTTCACAACCCACCAACAAATAATCTGAATCAAAATCTGTGATATCATCGGGTGCAATGGCAGGCACTGTCACACCATTCACTCGAGGTCTTGCTACTGATAATTCAGGATCTATTTTCCAATATCCAAAAGGCATTAAACTTCCCATATGTTCTTTTAAGTTATTTATGCAAACAACAAAATATCCTAAAATAACTGGCTCAAATGGAATCAAAATTAAATATGCACAATGAAAGCACATTTTGTTGGCAATGGACCCAGTCATTCACTGTATGGTGATCTACATTATGGCACAGTGGTGGTGGGCAACATTCCAAAAATGTCCATCCAGTATGATGCCATGAGTATTATAGACACCAAAGTGATTCTGTATCTCAAAAACAACAATCTCAATCTTGCTGGCAAAGAAATATGGTGCACTCCAGACATAGTAAAACAAGCAAATTTTCATAAAGTACCAGGCACATGGTTTCCTCACTACGAAACCAAATACAGATACAATTCAGGACATCATGCCATTCAACATCTATCAAAACAATTCGAATTCATATCATTATGGGGCATGGATTCCATGTTCACCAACGATTTAACCAGCCAAATGGATGACAGGGTTCCCAGAGGCAAGCGTCCTCCGTTAAATAACGAGTGGAGACCCAATTGGCGTAATATTTTTAAACAGTACCCCAAGGTGCGATACACAATACACGCACCACAAGGCATTGAAACGGTAGATTATGGTGAAAACTGCAAATACGAACTGCACTAAAAACACAGTCAAAAAATGGTTCAAAAGTTTAATGAAGCCACAACGCCGAATGGATGGTATGCCGATCTGTCCTTTTCTTGCTCGTTATGAAAAAAACATTCACATAGCAAGACATAAAAATCCAGAACAACTGTGCAGACATTTTGCAGATGTTAAACACATATTCAATCTAGAAGCATGTGTGGTGTTTGGGTTTGATATGAGTTGGAACAAAATGGAAAAAATGGTGTCCATACTGAATCGAGATTTAAAAGACAAAGATGTGTGTTGTTTCATGATGCATCCAGATGGTGATGAATCTGTACTGCCCGTAGAATATCCATTTGCAGTACCGCTGTTGATTATACAAAAAATAAGCACTTTACAGAAAGCAAAACAGCAATTGTCGACAACAAACTATTACAAACATTATAAATAACAATGAAACTGAAAAATTGGTTGATCTCAATTAGGAGCAATATAAAATGACAATTACATTAAGACAAGAATCTGCCGCAGGAGCATCCACAAAAAATTCTACATTAACCTACGCAGAATTAGACAACACAATTATTGATCTACTACAAAACAAAATTTTACCTATTCAAATTGATGCAAACTCAGGATCTGTAAAAGTTGGTGAAGCACAAAGCAACGGTGTGTTCACAATCACAGGAGGTACTAATATTACCACTGCTGTTACAGAAGATTCTGCAGGCAATGCCAACCTTTCAATCACTGGCACAACATTCATGGCAAACTTAACAGATGATGGTTCACCACAACTTTCTGCGTCGTTGGATGTAAATGGACAAAGCATTGTGTCTGTATCCAATGGTGATATAAACATTACACCAAATGGCAGTGGTAAAGTGGTATTGGATGGATTAAACTATCCTACAGCAGATGGTACTGCGGGCGAATATCTTGTAACAGATGGTTCAAATAATTTAAGTTTTCAATCTTTGGCGATAGTGGGTGGTACTGATATAACAGTTACACAACCTGATTCCTCTGGTGCGTTTAGTATTGCATTTTCAGGCAGTGCAGGTATATCAGATGTTGTTTCAGACTCTACACCACAACTGGGTGGTAATCTTGATGTGAATAGCAATGACATTGTTTCTGTATCAAACGGAAATATAGATATTCAACCAGATGGTACAGGTAAGACCAACATCAAGAACATGACATATGATGAAAACATTCACACAATTACATATGGATCAAACATCACACCTGAACCCACAGATGGACCTATACAGCAAATACTATTAACTGGCAGTGTAAACTTTCAGGGTTTTGCCACAGAGATAGAAGGTGCAACAATTACATTGGTTATCACACAAGATGGCACAGGCAACAGAACATTCGCAGAAGATTTAGACTCAGCAGGCAGAATGTTGTTTGCAGGAGGCACACAAACTTTGAGCACTGCCGCCAACGCAATTGACATTATGACAATCACTTTCATTGGTGGCATATATTTTGCTTCATTAAGTACAAACTTTAGTTAAGGAGATAACATGCCATTAGGCGCCGCAAGATTAAACACACTATCAAGAGTTTTAACAGTAGCAGAACCAGAGAGCACAAGAACATCAACGGCGAAGACAGTCACACTATTTGATGATGCTGTAATTTCCACAGCACAGGCAAAGTTTGGTGCATCCAGCGTATTGTTGGATGGTACTGCTGATGGAGTTCATGTTGCTCACGCAGATCTACAGATAGGCGGTGGAGATTTCACCATAGAATTTTTCTTCTATCCAACCAGTATTGGTAGCGACGATTATGTGCTAGATTGCGGAAGTGGATTTTCAGGCAAAATAAACTGGTTCTTTGACACCGCTACGACATACAAATTTAGAAGTGGTCCAACCACAATACTTTCAGGCAATCATGGATTGAGCACCAACAGTTGGCAACATATTGCCATCAGTAGAGCATCAGGCACAATAAAATATTTTTTAGATGGTGTAGAACAACACAGTGCTTCCAACAGCACCACTTTTTCATCAAGTCAATTTAAGATAGGAACATACTCAACAGGCGGACCATACGGATTGTTAGGTTACATTGATGAGTACAGAGTGTCAAACTCAGCAAGATACACTTCAGGATTTACACCAACCACATCTGCTTTTGTGGGTGATGAAAATACAGATCTATTGCTACACTTTGATGGCATCAACGGAAGCAAAGAAGGCACAGATGATCCACCACACAATGATTTAAGAGCAATTGATCCCAACAACAGTTACTACTTGGACGGCACAGTTTCCAGCAACTCAACAGATTCAGAAGATGTCACAGTGTCATGCTGGTTCAAACACACCAGCGGCACTGATCTAAATCCAATCATGAGTGCGACATACAGTCATCCAACTGATTTCTTTATCATAGAATATCAAGGAGGAAGATTTAGAATTACTTTTACAAATGATGGAGCGACACCAAGAGGGGGTGATTATCAATTTGGAACATATTCCGCATCTTATGGTTCAGGCACATATGATGATGGCGCATGGCACCATGTTGTGCTTTCTAGAGATTCCAGCGCCAGCACTGTGGTTTCTTATGTGGATGGTGTCAGCACCACAGCAGGATATATCAATCAAGATTTCAGCAAAAAAGGATTCCCTGGCAATCGTTTCACAGACATATCATTCTTGACTCATCTTGCTATTAGTGACAGCAGAATTGCTGGAACAGGATTTCAAGTTGCTCAATTGTTTGTGGACAATGTGTTCTATGATATCACAGACAGCACAGTTAGAGAAAAATTTTACAATGGTGGAGCAATCAACATGGGATCAAATGGCACAGCATCAGGTTTAGATCAACCATTGGTGTTTCATTTTGGTGACACCAACGACTTTGAATTAAAAGGTGGAGATACTACTGCATTCCCTTACACAGTCACACAGAGTGGCACGGGTGTAGACATATCATCTACCAATGGACCACAAAGTGCTTAATAAATAAACAAAAAGGAGAAACCAAATGCCTACATGGCCCAAAGGAACCAAAGCATCAACTGCCAATGTGGATGCAGGTTCAGATCAGATTTCATCTGCTAGAGCAGACATCAAACAGAACATAGACAATGTGAACGACATCATAGACACATTTGATATTCAACCAGATTCAGCAGGACAACCTGCCAATGGAGATTTATTACAGTATGATTCCGCAACCACAACTTGGAAACCTATAGCACAAGATTCAATCAGTTCGGGTGCATCAGCAAACATTGTGGTGTTTGACAGCACAGTGAGTGAAGATTCTGCAGGTGGTGTGACCGACTATCGAGGCACATACACATTGTTAGGCAGTGGCGGAATCACAACCAGCACCAACACACTGACAATTCCTGCAGGCACATATACGCACCAATCACTGGGCAATCTATTTCCCGTTACGGGAGTGACCTCACCTTACGATTCAGATGAAATTATTGTCAATTTGGTTGATAACACAGGCACAATATTGACAACCAGTCAAAGATTTAAGGCACGAACCACTTCTATTTTCTTTGGATTTAACGCACATTTCACATTGGCGTCAGAAACTGTTTGTAGAATTGAAAATGATCTCGATGATGCACAAGGTGGTCCGGGGTCCGCTTATCAACTGCCACCAATGTTGCTAACAAAAATTAGTTAATAAATAAATGTGTTATAACAAAACACTAACAATAACCTTATAAGGAGAAAAAATCATGAGTGCACTTTCAAATTACGCGGAAAAGGCGTTACTTGACTCTTTACTGGGCACAGCGGCATTTAGCGAACCAGCAAATGTATATGTAGGACTGTTCACAGTAAGCGATTCATCAGGAGCAACATTAGAAAATCTAGAAGCAGGAACATTAACCAACGAAATATCAGGCAACGGGTACAGCAGACAAGTGGCAACATTTGATGCAGTGACTTCCGGTGTGGGATCAACATCAAACAGCGGTAATTTAACTTTCACAGCATCAGGCGGTGACTGGGGAGAAATTACAACAGTGGCTGTGATGGATGCGGCAACTTCGGGAAATGTTTTAGCATATGGATCTTTAACTGCAAACAAAACAATTGCAGACGGAGATTCTTTCCAAATTTCTACGGGCAACCTTACCATCACACTAGCATAGTAAGTTAGGAATCTACCCATGGCAGATATCCGATATGTACTAGAAGGGTATGTGGCTGACAGTTATGTTGCAATCACATTTGATGTTTCAGCAACATTATCAGCATCAGCCACAGTCACAGCCACGGGTGGAACAACTCAACCAGCATCAGCCAATTTAATTTGTAACCAGTCAGGACTCACATGGGCAGAGATGGGCACATGGCAAGAGCCCAAACAAGAATATTGGCAAGACAATTTTATAGTTGAAGGAGAAGTGGTTATAGGTGGCACCATCAACGCCACAGCCAATTCAACATTCACAGCATCAGCCTTAATCACAGCCAGACCAGTAATTGAATTCACAGGTGTTTTACAATCCACTGTCACAGTTAATCTTATAGGATCAGGCATAATTTTACCTTTGGGTTCTGCTCAATTGACAGCAGATGCTGATTTGATTGGTAGAAGCACAGCCAACCTACAAACTCAATCCACACTGACAGCAGATCCAGATCTCAACAGTGAAGGTATCACACTGCAATTGGGTTCAGGCAGTTTAACAGCTCAAGCAGAAATAACAGCACGAAGTCCAGCATCCATCACAGGTGTTGCTACCACAGACACAGTGGGCAGAGGCATTTTAAGAACATCTGCTTCTTTCCAACCACAATGCACAGTGTCGTGTGATGGTATAATTGCAATTAGTGGTAGAACAGTGATGCAATCCAGTTCTTCATTGGGAGTGGTCAACGAAGGAATTTTTATCACAAGAAGAAGTCCAGTCAACATCACAGCACAAGCCAGTTGGAATATTGTGGCAGGTATATTGGCAGAAGGTGAAGCAAACCTTGGAGGAGTCACATCAACTCTTGTCGTAGGCAGTCAATTTGCTATAGATCCTTACAGAGTGTACCCAGTTTTGTCAGAGACTCGTATAAATATCTTAGAACAAGAAACAAGATCACATTTAGTACCTAGTGAAACAAGAAGTTATCAAATTCAACATCTTACACTTGTAGATGAACCGGGTATATTAGACAGGAGAACTTAATGGCAACACTAACAGGATTCAAACAAGACAGAGCAGGCATTTACATTGAGAAAGATCCTTATGCTCTTTCCGATTTCAGTTTGGACTGGACCAATTGGATGCCAGCAGGTGACACCATCAACACCACAGAAATCAACATAGAAACAATTGATGGTGATTCAGCACCTTTGACAAAATCAGGTTCAGCCACAGTGACCAATGACAAAATATTAACACAAAAAATTGAAGGTGGCACAGCAGGCAATATCTACAATGTAGAATACAGAATTAACACAACTAATGGATTAAAGGATTCAAGAAATTTTAGAATTAAAGTATTAGAAAGACAATTATAATGGATACAATAGAACAAGAAAAAGATCATCACAGAGGAAAAAAAGTAGACAAAGATTTAATTCATAGATTGGCGTCTATCATGTGTTCCGATCAAGAAATTGCTCAAGCGGCAGGTATCACTGTGAAAGCATTGAAAAAGAAATATCAAAAAGTTATTGACCTAGGCAAAGAGACTGGCAAAAAATCATTGAGAAGAGCTCAATTTGAAAAAGCACTGAATGGTGATACAAAAATGCAAGTATGGTTAGGTAAACAATATCTAGGACAAAAAGATCAACCAGAAGACAAGGTAGGCACACAGCCATTACCTTGGAACGACAACAAATAGGTAGATACAAATGGCTCTTTCCACAGCACAAAAAACAATTTGCGATTCAGAAGCAAGATTTAGAGTTGCTGTGACAGGTAGACGATTTGGAAAAACACATTGTGCAATGAGAGAATTAAGCAAACACGCATCACAACCCAATCAAGAAATTATGTATGTGGCGCCTTCCTACAGAATGTGTCGTCAAATTATGTGGGAAAGATTGAAAACAAAATTAAGAGAATTGAGATGGGTTGAACAAACCAACGAAGCAGAATTAAGCATAAGATTAAAATCAGGTTCTAAAATATATTTAAGAGGTGCAGAAAACAAAGATGCACTCAGAGGCATAGGTGTAGATTTTTTAGTGTTGGATGAATTTCAAGACCTAGATCCAGAACTTTGGACAGCAGTTTTAAGACCAACTCTTTCAGACACCAAAGGCAAAGCATTGTTTATTGGCACTCCAAGAGGTGTTGGATCATTCAGCCACGACATGTACAGCATGGCACAAAACACAGATGGTTGGGATTCATTCACATACAGAACCATAGATGGTGAACAAGTGGAAGAATCAGAATTAACAGAAGCAAAAAGAGATCTTGATCAAAGAACTTATGAACAAGAATACTTGGCTTCCTTCTTAACATTTTCAGGCATGGTGTATCAATCATTTGATAGAAAACACCAAGTGGTTCCTTGTCAACATTTAGACAGAACAAATTTATATCTAGGCATGGACTTTAACTGGTCACCTTTTTCAGTTGCTGTGGCAGTGATAGAAAACAACTCCGTTTATTTTGTGGATGAAATAAGCATCAATGAATCCAGCACAGAACAAATGTGTGACGAAATCAAAAGAAGATATCCAGGTTCAACGATCACAGTTTTTCCCGATGCGGCAGGAAAACAGCGCCGTACTTCAGCAGGTGGTAGAACAGACATTTCAATATTACAAAACGCAGGATTCAGAGTACAGGCTAAAAATGCCAATCCTCCAATCAGAGACAGAGTAAATGCTGTAAATAGCAAGTTAAAGAACACTCAAGGAGTTAGATCATTGTTTATAGACCCTAAATGCAAACAGATTATCAAGAGTTTGGAATCACAACAATACAAACCAGATTCTTCAATTATTGATAACACTCAACACACTCACATGTCAGATGCTGTGGGGTATCTAGTAGATTACCTTTATCCGGTAACAACAAAACACACAACACAACAACCACAAAGATGGTCGTTCAGTGG
>Ga0075109_1002398_pt1 | contig 10492 bp, 7 predicted proteins | sample AntAceMetag02UKD_FD_69798 | JGI IMG/M metagenome (GOLD analysis project Ga0075109, IMG submission 69798) | Saline lake microbial communities from Ace Lake, Antarctica - Antarctic Ace Lake Metagenome 02UKD | ecosystem: Environmental > Aquatic > Non-marine Saline and Alkaline > Saline | place...
ATATTCTCAGTGCTGGATCCCGAGGTCACTTACACGCTACCAGACCGTCAGATTGCCAATGGTGTGGCTGATCCCTTTGTCCACATCATCGAACAGTATCTAACCTATCCATCCGCTGCTCCCATTCAGGACGGCTTTGCGGAAACCCTGATGCGCACGCTGATCGATCTGGGCCCCAAGGCGCTTGCGACACCGGAAGATTACGACCTCCGCGCCAACCTGATGTGGACGGCAACGTTAGCCCTGAACGGACTGATTGGTGCCGGGGTGCCGCAGGACTGGTCGAGCCATATGATTGGGCATGAGATCACCGCGCTCAATGATACCGACCACGCGCGTACCTTGGCTGTCGTGCTACCTTCGCTGATGAATGACCAGCGCGGCCCTAAGCGCGAGAAACTGTTACAATATGCGGCCAATGTCTGGTATATTAGCGAAGGCTCTGACGACGAAAAGATCGACGCTGCGATCGACGCGACGCGCGGTTTTTTCGAGAGCTTGGGCATCAAGACACGGCTGAGTGACTACGGCGTAAATGCGTCGGGGATCAATCATATCGTCAAAGGCTTGCAAGACCACGGTATGACGGCCCTTGGCGAACACGGCGACATCACCCCGAAAGATGCCCGCCGTATTCTTGAAGCGGCTTAATAGGAGACATTCCGCCCGGCGCTTTCCTAGGCCTTCTCAACGGCGATAATTTCGGCAAGCGCGTGAACCGCGTCGGCCTTTTGAACTAACCAACCAAACCAAACACTATGAAAATTCTCATGATTCTGACTTCGCACGACAAGCTCGGTGACACCGGCAAAAAGACCGGCTTCTGGCTGGAGGAGTTTGCGGCTCCCTATTACGTCTTGCTTGATGCGGGAGCGAAAATTACTCTGGTTTCTCCAGCAGGAGGGCAACCACCTCTCGATCCGCAGAGTGATGTTCCCGAAGCACAGACAGAGGCAACAGAACGCTTCAAAAAAGATAACGCGGCTCAACGCGTTCTCGGTAACACGACGAAGTTGGCGGAGATCGATGCCGACGGATTTGATGCGATCTTTTACCCGGGGGGGCATGGCCCGCTTTGGGATCTGGCGGAAAACGCCGACAGCCAGCGCATGATCGAAACTTTCATGGCAAAGGATCGTCCTCTCGCCGCGGTGTGCCATGCTCCCGCGATCTTCCAGCACACTAAAAGGGCGGACGGAAAATCGTTGATCTCAGGCCGCCGCGTGACCGGCTTTTCGAATACGGAGGAGGCGGCGGTTGGTCTCACTAAAATTGTTCCGTTTCTGCTCGAGGACATGCTTGAAGCCAATGGGGGTCTCTATGAAAAAGGACCGGATTGGGGTTCTTATGTAGTCGTCGATGGCAATCTCGTCACCGGGCAAAATCCAACATCCTCAGAAGCGGCCGCCAAGGCACTGCTCAAGCTCCTTTAACGATAAACCACTTCATATCCAGCTGATGGTCCAGTCACCTCAAATACGATGAGCACCTTTCCAAAAACATTCCCCCGTGTCGGATATACACCCACAGCTACGAGCTGACCTACTCGAATGGCGCTTACTAACTTAAGTGACACGTTTCCTCCAACGATTGGCCGTTATCGCGATCATGTCCTCAGGTCTCGCGAACGCACAGGCAGCACCTATGATTTCCCTAAACACGCCACGTCCCAAGGTGATCTTCTTTGATGTGAACGAGACGCTGCTCGATCTCAGGCCATTGCAGGAAAGTGTCACCAAAGTCCTCGACGGCCGCGGCGAGCTCGTCGGCCTCTGGTTTTCCACCATGCTACACTACTCCCTGGTCGATACCTTGACCGGGAAATATCACCCCTTTCCGGAGATTGGTATCGCCGCTCTCCAGATGGTGGCAGAGAGCAACGGGATCGGGTTGAGCAATGAAGAAGCCGAGCAGGCGATCTCTCCAATCATTATCAATTTACCTCCTCATCCCGACGTTATCGACGGTCTGAGAGATCTCAAGGAGCAGGGATTTCTTATGTTCAGCCTGACGAATTCGTCGGACGCCGGGGTGAAGGAGCAATTTGAGAATGCGGGGCTAATCGACATCGTCGATCAACGTTTGTCCGTAGAGGGAATCCACAAGTTTAAACCTGATCTGGAGGTTTATCGCTGGGCACTCGATCAAGCAGATATCCCAGCCAGTGATGCCATGTTGGTTGCGGCGCACGGATGGGACATCGCTGGCGCCAAGGCGGCCGGCCTCCAAACCGTGTTCGTCGCTCGTCCGGGGAAAGTTCTCTATCCTCTCGCCGAGAACCCTAACCATGTCGTCAAGGACATCAAGGCGCTCGCAAAATTGTTGGCTGAACCATCTGCCTAACGGCTTCGACTCAAGGAACCGTCCCCCCAAAAATAAATCAAACATCTCATCTTCATGAAACTCACCCCTAAAAAAGACGCGCCCAATCTTACCATTCCACGCCTCGGAAGCGGCCATTGGTCGCTCGCTGATCAGCGTCCGGAAAACTTTCTACTACTGGTCTTTTACCGCGGTCACCATTGCCCGATCTGCAAGAGCTATCTAGAGAAACTGAACGGCCTTCTCGGTGATGCCTCGAAGCAAGGCATCACCGTCTTCGTCGCCTCGGGAGACACCGAAGATCGGGCCCGCCAGAGTCAGGACGAATGGGAGATCGACGACCTCGAACTTGGTTACGGCATGACCGTTGCTCAAATGAATGAATGGGGGCTTTATACATCTGCTGCGATCAAGGAAGAAGAGCCCGCTGTTTTCGGAGAACCGGGACTGTTCCTGATCAAGCCAGATCAGACCATTTACTACGTAGCCTATAATTCGATGCCGATGGGCCGCCCCGATTTGAGGGAAGTCATCAAGTTCGTGGAGTTCGTCCTCGAAAAGGACTATCCAGCGAGAGGTGAGAAAATCGTGGATATTTGATCCAAGGGACTGCCAGCCGCAATGAGCTAGGAAAGTAATGAAACACCAATCAGAGAGTAATTGCCCATGAAGACCCTGTCTCCGACCAAAGATTTTCCCATCGTGTGCGTGGGCGGTTCGGCTGGGGGACTCGACGCCTATACGCGGCTGCTCCGGCAACTGCCGGTTGATATGGGAGTAGCGATCGTCATTGTCAATCATGTGAGAAATGTAGCCACGCAACTTCACGAGATACTCCCGCACTCCACCGCGATGCCAGTCGAACTGATCACGGAACGATTGGATATCCAGCCGAACCACGTATTCATTATCCCTACGCAGCGCGATCTGCACGTCCTTGATGGGGAGTTCCGCCTGCAACCAATATCCAAGCCACGGGGATGGCCCGATGTGATCACGGTGTTTCTGCGCTCCCTAACCGAGAACTGGAAAGGCAAACTGATCGCGGTCATTGTCTCCGGCTATGATGGTGACGGGGCGGAGGCGCTACGCGGCATCAAAGCAGCGGGAGGCATTACCATCGCCCAGAAACTCGATACCGCCACGCAACCCGACATGCCCCAGACCGCGATCGACAGCGGATGGGTGGATTTCGTCCTCTCGCCGGAGGATATCTCCACGAAAATTGTCAAGATTGCGACGATGGCTAAATGACAGAAAAACCATGAAAACGAATACGCTCACTCCTGAACTGCGCCGCAAGGTCGATGCGTATTGGCGTGCCGCGAATTATGTCTCAGTCGGCCAAATTTATCTCTTCGATAATCCTCTGCTCAAGGAGCCGCTGAAGCTGTCTCATATTAAACCACGATTGCTTGGACATTGGGGCACGACGCCTGGGCTGAACTTCATCTACGTCCATCTGAATCGCGTCATCAAGGAGCAAAATCTCGACGTAATCTATGTGACGGGACCCGGCCATGGCGGTCCCGCTTTGGTGGCGAACTCCTACCTTGAAGGAGTCTACAGCGAAGTGTATCCGAATATCTCGCAAGATACGGATGGCATGCAGCGCCTGTTTAAACAGTTTTCCTTCCCCGGGGGCATTCCTAGTCACGTTGCGCCGGAAACCCCGGGCTCCATACATGAGGGTGGCGAGTTGGGTTATGCGCTGTCGCACGCCTTCGGGGCCGTGTTTGATAATCCCGATTTGATTGCTGCTTGCGTCGTCGGCGACGGGGAAGCGGAGACCGGCCCGCTCGCCACGAGCTGGCACTCGAATAAATTTCTCAATCCGGTGCATGACGGCGCAGTGCTGCCCATCCTGCATTTGAACGGCTACAAGATCGCCGGACCCACCGTGCTGGCGCGCATCCCGCATGATGAGTTAGAATCGCTTTTTCGCGGCTATGGCTACACGCCGCATTTCGTTGAGGGAGACGATCCCGACAAGATGCACGAGCTCATGGCAGCCACTATCGATGAAGTGACTGCCGATATTCGGCGCATTCAGCAAGAGGCGCGCACTCACGGATTCAAGACTCGCCCGAGCTGGCCTATGATCATCTTCCGTTCACCGAAGGGCTGGACCGGTCCGAAGGAAGTAGAGGGTAAACTCACCGAAGGCACGTATCGCTCACACCAAGTGCCGATGGGCGACATGAGTCATTTAGGCCATGTTAAAATCCTGGAAGAATGGATGAAGAGCTATCGTCCTGAGGAATTATTTGATGAGTCCGGCAAGTTTCTTTCCAAGTGGGCCGAGCTCGCTCCAGAAGGCGAACGCCGGATGAGTGCCAATCCACAAGCCAATGGCGGTCTGCTGTTGAGGGATCTTCAAATGCCGGACTTCCGTGATTATGCCGTGGAAGTTTCCCGGCCCGGCGCGATCATCAGTGAGGCCACGCGCACGCAGGGCGAATTTATCCGCGATGTGATCAAGGGTAATCCGACCAACTTTCGCGTCTTCAGTCCCGACGAAACCAGTTCGAACCGCTGGAACGCGGTGTTTGAAGTGACGGATCGTTGCTCGACTGCTGAGATTCTTCCCGGTGATGATCACGTGGCGCCGGATGGCCGTGTGATGGAAATGTTAAGTGAACACCAATGCGAAGGCTGGCTGGAAGGTTACCTGCTCACTGGTCGGCATGGCTTTTTCTCCTGCTATGAAGCCTTTATTCACATCGTGGATTCGATGTTCAATCAGCACGCGAAGTGGCTGGATGTGGTCGGCAATATTCCGTGGCGTCGTCCTATCGCCTCGCTCAACTATCTTTTGTCGTCGCACGTGTGGCGCCAGGATCACAATGGCTTCAGCCATCAGGATCCCGGTTTTATCGATGTCGTGGTCAACAAGAAAGCCGGTGTCGTGCGGGTTTATCTTCCGCCGGATGCCAACACGTTGCTCTCGGTAACGTCGCACTGTCTGCGCAGCCGCAATTACGTGAACGTGATCATAGCCGGCAAGCAGCCTGCACCGCAGTGGCTCGACATGGCTGCCGCCGTCAAACACTGCACCGCCGGTATCGGCATATGGCCGTGGGCCAGCAACGATGAAGGGGGAGAACCGGATGTCGTTATGGCGTGCTGTGGTGATGTGCCAACGCTCGAGACGCTCGCCGCCGTCTCGATCCTCCGCGAACATCTGCCCGAACTGAAAGTGCGCGTAGTCAATATCGTGGATCTCATGAAGCTCCAGCCTCCGGATGAGCACCCACACGGGATGAGCGACCAGGAATTCGACGTGATCTTCACCAAGGACAAGCCGGTCATTTTTGCTCATCATGGCTATCCCACGCTGATTCATCGGCTCACTTACCGTCGAACCAACCACGACAATATTCACGTGCGCGGATTCAATGAGGAAGGCACGACCACGACTCCGTTTGACATGGTGGTGCTGAACGAGCTCGACCGCTTTCATCTCGTCGCCGAGGTGATCAACCGGGTGCCTTCCCTTGGGCACAGCGCGGCCTATGTGCTAAAGTCTCTCCGTGACAAGCTGATCGAGCATAAGGAATACATCGATCAACACGGCGAAGACCTGCCGGAAATACGGAACTGGAAATGGAGTGAAGGCCGTTGAACGCCTGCACGGTTGCCTACTTCTCGATGGAAATCGCGGTCGATCCGGCGATGCCGACCTACAGCGGCGGTCTTGGTATCCTAGCCGGAGATACGGTGCGGTCGGCGGCGGACATGAAGGTGCCGATCGTCGCGGTGACACTCTTGTACCGAAAAGGCTATTTTACGCAGTCGCTGGACGCGAGTGGCTGGCAACACGAAAGGCCCTCCGACTGGGAGGTGGACAAATTCGTGACGGAAATGCCCGAGCGGGTGACCGTGACCTTGGAAAACCGCACGGTTCACCTGCGCGCTTGGAAATATGAAGTCGTCGGTAATGCGGGTTTCTCCGTTCCAGTATTTTTTCTGGATTCCGACCTGCCCGAAAACTCGGAATGGGATCGAACCCTCACCCACACGCTTTACGGGGGTGACTCCTACTACCGCTTTTGCCAGGAAGTCGTTTTAGGGATCGGGGGGGTAAGAATGTTGCGCGAGCTTGGCTGTGAAAATCTCGAGCGGTTTCACTTGAATGAAGGCCATGCGAGCCTGCTGACGTTGGAGCTTCTTGACGAACGCGCGAAGCAAGCAAATCGCCAATCCATCAACTGCGACGATATCGATGCGGTCAAAGCTCAGTGTATTTTCACGACGCACACTCCCGTGCCCGCGGGCCACGACAAGTTCCCGATGGATATGGTCGGGCGGGTGCTGGGACAGCGGCAGCGGTTTCTCAACATGGGCGATTTGTTTTGCAGCGAGTTGGTCGGCCGGATTCTCCAAAAGGAGCACGGCACTTATGATGTGAACAACGTTTTCGTACAAGAAAACACGCTCAACTTGACCTATCTCGCGCTCAACCTGAGCCACTACGTGAACGGCGTGGCTAAACGGCACGCGGAAGTTTCACGCCTAATGTTTAGTTCCTATGAGATTCATCATATTACCAACGGGGCACATGCGGCCACGTGGATGGCGCCGGATCTACAAGAGCTCTTTGATCAACAAATCCCCGGCTGGAGGGCTGACAATTTCAGTCTGCGGTACGCGTTGAGGATCCCAAGGCAGGACCTATGGGCAGCGCATCTGAAAGCGAAACAGCGCCTTCTCGATTTCGTAGATGACAAGACTCAGGTCGAACTCGACCCGGAAATTTTAACGTTGGGTTTTGCCCGACGAGCGACTCCCTACAAGCGGGCCGACATGTTGCTTTCAGACCTAAAGCGCCTGAAGGCCCTAGCGGCCAAGACCGGACCTCTCCAGATCATCTATGGCGGCAAGGCCCACCCCGACGATCAAGCGGGCAAAGAAATCATCCAGCATATCTGGCGGGCCGGTGAATCCCTGGGAGCGGATGTAAAGCTGGTTTATCTCGAGAACTACGACATGCACCTGGGCAAACTCATGACGGCTGGGGTTGATGTTTGGGTGAACACGCCCCTGCCGCCGATGGAGGCCTCGGGCACGAGTGGGATGAAAGCGGCGATCAACGGCGTGCCCAGTTTCAGCGTATTGGACGGTTGGTGGATTGAGGGTTGTATCGAAGACATCACGGGCTGGTCCATTGGGGAACCGCCGTCGGATTTGCCTACCGAATCTCCGGACCGCACGCCGGCGGACGCCAGAGCGCTTTACGATACCCTTGAACGCGTCGTGGCTCCGTTGTTCTACCGAGATCGAGATGGATTTGTTGACGTGATGCGACACGCCATCGCGTTGAACGGATCCTTCTTCAACACGCAACGTATGGTGCAACAGTATGTGCTAAATGCCTATTTCGAATAAGACCTGGCCGCTAAATTTGGTCTACCACTAGAGGAAGAAAATAGATGATATACGAGCGAGTCGAAAGACACCTGCAGACCATCCCAAAGGCCACCGTTATGGGAATATTGATGGCTTCGATGCTGTGCTTTGCCCCGTCCGGAAATGCGGCCGAAACTGGCCTCAGTTACAGTCTAGTAGCACCTCAGCAAAGCGCCGCAGCCGGGACCCAGCAGGCGTTGGAACTTGTCATCATCAATCGGCTTTCGCACGAAACCACGCCATCGTTGCCGGCAACCTTGGATGGCACGATCATCGACGGACCAGATCGTTGGCCGGTGCAACTAGCGGTTAAGCTTCATGCTACCAGCGGGCCGATCCGCCCGGGCGGCTTCGCCCTTGTTCCCCTCTCCTATCAATTGCCCGAGGGCATCGATGGGACGGTGGAAATTGCGATAAATGAGCCGGTGCTCTTGCGGGCGGTTTTGGAAATCACCAATCCGGCACACCACGGTCCAACGGATATGGAATCCGCGGACAGCAAGCTTCGCCCGTCTGGTTCCAGCGCGTCTAAAAGTCCGCTGGCGATCGATCACTTGATTCGCTTCTATTCCGAAAAATTTGGGCTCTATGAACCGATGTATTTCTTATACGGTTCCGGCGATCCAGCCGCTAAATTTCAGTTGAGTTTCAGATACCTCTTGTTTGCGAAAGACACGTGGATTGCTAAGCAGATCCCCATGATGGGGAACCTAAATATTGCCTATACTCAACGTACGCTGTGGGACGTGAACGGTGGTTCGAGTCCCTTCTACGACACCAGCTATATTCCTGAAATAGGCTTTCAGTTTTTTGCTCCCGAACCCGATCAAAAGGGGATGATGATGTGGCTGGGCTGGCAGGCGGCCATTCAACACGAGTCTAACGGCAAGAGTGGATTAGACTCCCGCGGACTAAACACCATATTTGTGCGGGCGGCATTTACGATCGGTGATCTCGACGGTTGGCACTTAACGGTGGCGCCTCGGCTATTCACTTACCTCAGCACTTCGGGGCGAAATAGTGACATAGCGGATTATCGTGGATACGGTGAATTACGTCTGGTTCTCGCCAAACATGACGGTCTGGCATTGTCCATTTCCGGCGCGCCAGGAGAAGACTTCGACCATGGATACGCGCAAATAGACTTCACTATTCCTTCGCGACTGTGGAGCCAAACGGGATCCGCATTCTTCCATATCCAGTATTGGACCGGTTATGGCGAGAGCCTGCTTGATTACAACCAAAGCAACGACGCGGTTCGTTTAGGATTTTCAATCGTACGGTGATCAAATGGGACAGAGAAAATGACCGTTGATTCTATAAATTTTATGCTATTTTCGACCTCGGGAACCGTTTCCAAAAACGGAAAAATGAACCGAAGATTTAATTCAATTTGGTCGTTAACGTTCTTCGTCAGTTTCACTTGTCTGCTGGCCGCGTCACCCCGGGCCAACACGTTGAGTTTTGAGCAGGCCCTGCGACAAATGCAGGGAACTAATAAAGCGCTCAGCGCCGCAAAACTGGAGGTATTGCAGCAGCAGTATGAGCGGCAGGCCGTTCGCGGGCTGTATTATCCGACGATTGGCATGCACGGCCGTTATAGCCGAATTGACGAGGCGATTTCGATCGATTTGAACGATATCCGGTCCGCAATTCTGTTTGCTCACGCAGACAATCCTGCTCTTGGAAACCAGTTACCGTCTTTCGAGACATCCATCCAAGACGAAGAGTTCTGGAATCTAAATGCATCCCTCAAGTGGCCTATCTATACCGGCGGGCGCATTCGAGCGGCCAACCGTGCGGCCGAGGCCCAGCTGGATGAAACCGGGGAGAAGCTCGAACAGGTCGAATCTGAACTGTTTACGGAATTGGTGCAGCGGTACTTCGGTCTGCGATTGGCCAAGGAGGTAGTAGGGGTTCGCCAACACGTGTTAGCTGGCATGAAAAAGCATCTTGAAAATGCCCAAGCTTTAGAGAAATCAGGCATGGTCCCCCGAGCCGAACGGTTGCACGCAGAGGTCTTCCATGCTGAGGCGGAGCGTGAATACCAAAAAGCCCTCCGGGAGGTGGAAATGGTCGAGACCGCTTTGAGTAATACCCTTTCCGTCAGCGACATCATCGAACCCACTTCGAAGCTGTTCGTTTTTCGCGGGATCGGACCGGTTTCGGAATTCCAATCAAAAGCCATCGAGAACAATCCAATCCTCAAGCAAGTCGCCTCCCAGCGCGAGTTGGCGCATCAGGCTTCCCGGATAGAAGCGGGCCGTTTTCAGCCCGAGGTTTTTGTCTTCGGGCAGAGAGAAGTCTACGAGGCCGACTTGACGCTTTTGGAGCCAAATTGGGTCGCCGGAATTGGGGTAAACTTTAACCTGTTCGAGGGCTTTTCTAGGCAAAATCGACTGAGGGCGGCCCGGACGAGGGAACGGCGCATTGCTGCATTGGGAGAGAAAGCCCAGTTGGACATCTCCGCCTTGGTCGAAAAGCGCTACCACCAGTTAATCAATGCGCTGGAGCAGTATGAAAGCACTACGTCTGCATTGGTTTTTGCCGAAGAATACCTGCGGGTGCGGGTGCGGGCTTTTGAGGAAGGTTTGGGTGTTTCTCTGAATGTGGTTGATGCCCAACTCGCCTTCTCTCGCGTCCAAATTGACCGACTTACCGCCATGTATAGATTTGATGTTTCCCTCGCGCGACTTTTGGAGACCAGCGGTCACAGCGAACTCTTTGAAACGTATCGCAACCGCAACGACGTGGAGGTTGA
>Ga0075109_1002413_pt1 | contig 10450 bp, 8 predicted proteins | sample AntAceMetag02UKD_FD_69798 | JGI IMG/M metagenome (GOLD analysis project Ga0075109, IMG submission 69798) | Saline lake microbial communities from Ace Lake, Antarctica - Antarctic Ace Lake Metagenome 02UKD | ecosystem: Environmental > Aquatic > Non-marine Saline and Alkaline > Saline | place...
ACACCCGCTATTAGTGCTACCCAGCCGATAGCGATTGCAAAAATGGAAAACCAACTGATTACGTGTACTGATGTTTGTGGTGAGCCTGAAAGACCAACTTTCTGCTCTGGTGTATCTTCAATCAAGCTTCGTTCCCCCTATCTCTATGAAGTTCTGTCATTGCGGCACCTCTCAACTCTCATTTCCTGTTCAGCCCCAAGCATAGCCTCGCCTGAACCACCAACATATGTGATGACAAAGGTGGCCATGCCCTTAGCCTTGCAGTGACTGCATCGCGCCTTGGGTATCACTTCATCCACCAGCACATCTTTGCCCAGCCACTGCGTTCAGCTTCTCTATCAGCGACAGGGCAGACACCAGCGAGGTATGGCCGCATAACTGACAGGTCAGGGCTAGGTGGTTGGTCTTAATGTTGCCAAGGGGCGTCACTCATGCAGTTCTTGTTTCCCGTTGTTGGTCACACCCTTAAGCAGATTGATGATATACGCATCACTCGTAATAGCCCCAATCAGTTACTGAGAAGATCGACAACATATCTTCAAGCAAAACTTGAGGTGGCGTCAGGGTGCCGTAACTCCGGTGAATTGCTGATGATCCTTCAGATTTGTGACCTGTTACATACTCAGCCCGTGCTAGCGACACGCCTTTGGCTGCTCTTGCCCTGTCAATAACCGTATGTCGCGTTGAGTAGGGAACAAGTGATGGATCATTTAAGTTGAGCCTTTCAGTAATCAATTTTCTGAGGGCTGTCGATACTGAGTCAAATCCCTTCGTGTTGCCATAAACCTTGAAAACTGGCTCATCCGGATTGTTTGGCACATCGTATGCCTGCAATGCCTCAAGCAAGGGTGTCATGAGTGGCACCGCACGTTCTAGACCCTTTTTGTCCATTCTGCGGATGCGATTGGATCGAAAAACAACATGGGGCATGTTGCCACTAAGCTGTAGGTCTTTGCGCTGTATACCAGCTGCTTCAGACGTCCGGCATCCCGTATAGAGCATAAGGAGGCCGATGATCCGAAACTCGATGTTTTCCAGAGCGTTCACAGCATCAAGATAGGCAAACCATTCATGCGGTTTGAATGATCGTCTATCAATGGCTTCCTCTCGCTCATGCTGCTTGTTGCTTAGGCCGCTAAACGGATTGTAGACCTGCTCCTTATTTTCACTATTCCAGCAGTTCACGACTGCGCTCAGCGTGTTGATGTAACGGTTACGGGTTGGAGCCTTGGGGTATTCGCGCCAAATCCATGTTACGATCTTGGCTCGATCAAGCTGATCCAGAGGGGTTTTCATGCCGCCCATTGCATAGCCAAATTTCTCAAGCAGGCTGCGCGTTTTTACTTCCCATCGACGTCCTTTCTCAACCTCTCGATTATTTTTTCGCTTGTTTGTTGCAACGTACAACTCCACTGCGTCCCGCCAGACATGCTTTGCGGGCAGAACTGTCTCACCGCTTATGATCTGGAGGGCCATGTCGAGATATTGGTCTTTTTCTGGAACCTGTTTTCGGGGTGTCAGATATCCCTGCTGTCCCCATCGCCCATTTCTGTAGTCTTTTTCTTCTTGCTCTTGATCGAGGGTCGCATCGTCCAGCCTGTCAACGATAATGTTGGTCACATTTTGAACCTTTTGGTTCCAAGCATGAGCCGATTGTCGGAATGCATCAACATCAGCGTCGCTTGCTGATGGGCCTAGGGCAGGGGCATCCTCAGCGTGCAGACCATATTTTTCGACCAAAGCCTTCGCCACCGCTATCTGACCACTGTACGGAACATCATCGGGTCTATCATGAAGTAGTTGTGCAAGTGTAAGTGCGGCCTCAAATTTCTCGTTTTCCACGTACCACTTTTTTCGGACATGCGATTCAACGGTTGTGAAAAAAGCCTTCTTCCACTCGGTCATGAGCCGCCCAGTTGCGGTCCGAGGGAAGTATGGTCGGAGCTTTGCTGGTACCCTCCGACGATATTCGTACATGCCTTTTGGAGACATGCTGAGATAGCTGAGTTGAGATGCCACGAACAAACCCTTGTGTACCGAGTGTGTACCGAGTTTGTGTACCGAATAACCCCTGAGGGGTCAACGGTGTAAGGTTTTCAGTAGCTTAATCAAGAAGATTGGCTCCGGCGGTAGGGATCGAACCTACGACCAATTGATTAACAGTCAACTGCTCTACCGCTGAGCTACGCCGGAACACGAGGGCGGATATAGCAACAGGGTTTTGCCGCGTCCAGTGGCAAATGCCATATTTTTGCAAAAGCCTGACCGGTCGTCCTAATCGCGGTGGAATCTGGCGTGCCAGGACATCTCTCCTTCAGAGAAGACTGATTTTTTGGACGCAAGATCAACAAGATGCGCGAAAACATTGCGCGTTGCGGCGGGCAGGAGAGGGGGAGGGGTGTCTGTGTAGATACGGCGAGCGAGGGTCTCGGCGGTGGCTGGACCGTCCGCAAGTGCGCGCAGGATGTCCGCCTCGCGGCCCTGACGATGTGCGATCAACCAGTCCAGCCGCTCTGCAGGTTCCGTCACGGCGTCCCCATGACCGGGCAGGTACACACGGTCTTTTCGGCCCCGTAGCGCGGCACAGGACGCCATGAAATCGGTCAGATCCCCGTCTGGTGGCGAGACCAGCGAACTGGCCCAGCCCATCACCAGATCACCCGTAAAAAGGATGTCGTCAAACGCAAAGCAAAGGTGGTTGCCAAAATGGCCCGGCGTCCAGATCGCTTCGAGTGTCCAGTCAGGTCCCGAGACCACTGCGCCATGGGGAATGCACAGGTCGGGTACAAAGGCGTGGTCGACGCCTTCCCCCCCTCCGGCAAGACCCTGCGCCGCCAGTTGTTGCATCACCAGACTGCGTCCGGCACTCGCATCGCCATAGGCCAAAACCGGAGCGCCAGTGGCGCGCGCCAATGCCCGCGCCAGCGGCGAATGATCTATATGGGCATGGGTGACCAGAATATGCGTGATCTGCTGGTGCGCCCCGACAGCGCCCATGATCGCCGCCAGATGATCCGGCGAGTCTGGCCCGGGGTCGATCACAGCCAGATCGGTATCGCCCACCAGATAGGTATTCGTGCCGTGAAATGTCATCGGCGAGGGGTTAGGCGCCAGAAGGCGGCGCACACCTGTTATGATGTCCACAGGTTGTCCCGGTCTGGGAACAAGGTCCGTCTCAACGTGCATTCCGCTTCCTTTGATACGTGGCTCCCGCTAGGTTTAGCGCATGTTCTTCGCATGGCTCAAACGCTTTTCCCCGCGCGGTCTGTATGGCCGTGCCGCGCTTATCCTGATTCTACCTGTGGTGACGTTGCAACTTGTCGTCTCGGTGGTCTTCATCCAGCGCCATTTCGAAGGCGTCACACGGCAAATGACCCTGACCGCCACGCGTGAGGTGGACCTTTTGTTGCAAGACATCAGTGTGGCACCAGATCGGCAGAGCGCGCTGGCCGCTGTGTCGGATGTGGCCCGACAACTGCAGATCAAGGTGGAGTTCTGGTCCGGTGAAACCACCCCCGCAGTGGTTCGCCGTTGGTATGATCTGTCGGGGCGGCAGGTGATTTCCACATTTGATAACCTTCTGCCAAACGTTCTGGCGGTGCAGCTTCCCGATGATGAAGACGTCATCCTGATCATGCAGGTGCCGCAAGGGATGCTTGAGTTGACACTGGACCGACGGCGCGTCTCTCCTTCGAATCCGCACCAGCTGTTTGTGAATATGGTGTTTTTCGGCTTTCTGATGACCCTGATCGCCTTTGTCTTCATGCGGAACCAGCTGCGCCCGATCACACGTCTGGGCAAGGCCGCTGCAGCATTCGGCCGGGGCCGCAACATCGACTACAAACCGTCGGGCGCGGTCGAGGTGCGGGCGGCCGGCAATGCGTTTCTGGACATGCGGGGGCGGATCGAGCGGCAGATCGAACAGCGCACCTTGATGCTGTCGGGTGTCAGTCACGACCTGCGGACGCCGCTGACCCGGCTCAAACTGGGTCTGTCGATGCTGGACGAGGAGGAGACTGCCGACCTCAAACGCGATGTGGACGAGATGCAGCGGATGTTGGACGAGTTCCTGAATTTCGCGCGCGGCATATCGGAGGCCGAGCCCGAGCTTGTCGATCCTGCAGCGCTTTTGCGCGATATGGTCGAGGATTTCGCCCGCGCAGGCAAGCCGGTCACGCTGCACAGTATTGAGGGAAGCGGCACAATTCCATTGCGCCAGATGGCGATGCGGCGTGCCGTCGAGAACCTTGTGAGCAACGCCGTGCGTTATGGGAGCCGGGCAGAGGTGTCGATGATGCTGACCGACAAGGCGCTGCGCATCCAGGTCGAGGATGACGGGCCGGGAATTCCCGCTGATCAGCGAGGCGAGGCGATCAAGCCCTTCACCCGGCTGGACAGCGCCCGTAACCAGAACATGGGATCTGGCGTTGGTCTGGGTCTTGCCATCGCGACCGATACCGCGCGCGCCCATGGCGGCGTGCTGCGCCTGACCAAAAGCGACCGTCTGGGCGGGTTGCGCGCGGATATCGTGATCGCGCGCTAACGGACCACGACCTGCGGCGAGATGTTGAACGCGGCCCAAGTTTTGCTATATATCGACCGATGCGAGGACGACCTCCCCCGTGATGGGCGATTTTTCCGGGACGACCCGGTCAGACCGGGAGGGCGCCATGCGCCAGACATCAGACCGTATCCGCCACGCCATCAGCTTCGAGCTGATAGCCCTTGCCATCGTCACACCGCTTGGCATGCTGTTTTTCGACCTGCCGCTGAAGGATATGGGCGTGGTGACCATCGTGAGCGCCACGATCGCAACGGGGTGGAACTATCTTTACAACCTACTTTTCGATCATGCGATGCTGCGGCTGCGCGGTGCCGTCCACAAGACACCCGCGATCAGGGTGGTGCATGCCGTCCTGTTCGAGGCTGGGTTGCTGATCGTGCTGATCCCCTTCATCGCGCTTTATCTGGGTGTGGGTTTGTGGACAGCCCTCGTGATGGATGTGGCACTGGCCGGATTCTATCTGGTCTACGCCTTTTGCTTCAACTGGGCCTATGACGTGATCTTTCCAATCCCGGATGCGGTCGGCGTATCGGACGCGCAGGGCTAGAGGGTGCCGCCTTTTCGAACCCGGCGCAGCGGTGTCCGTCCCCTATAAGCGTTCTGCCGTTCTTTTGCTGGAGTGAAGCCGCATTGGCTTTGGGGCGGGAACAACATGGTTGTTTCAGATACATGCATCCTGACGTCAGCATGGATATATCTGTGCCTGTTTTTTCTCGGCGCGGTCCAGATCGTCGGATCCATGGTAGTCCCGCCGGAACTCGAACCCCCAACCAAAGCGTTATGAGGGACAGGCTTTGTCGTAAATCTCTTTATTTTCTGCTCATCAACAGCTTTGCAATTCAAAAAAATGGCATCTAATGCGCTTCAAACGCAGTGCTTTCACTTCAATGAACCAAGATCGTATCCGTATAAACACTTTGCTCTCGCCTTCGGTCATATGCACAAGGTTTGAGATCGGGGATCGCGACATTCACAACGCTCACCAAGCAGACCAGCCTCGAGTGTTGTGATACCATGTCAAAATTAAGGGGGTGTTCGCAAACCGTGCTGGTCAGCTATGCGGACCTTCAGGAGGTTCGCTGCATCCGCAGCATGGGCAGACCTGAGCGGCAGCAGTGCGCAGGAAGCGGGCTTTGCAAAGTTGCGAATTGTGATCGCCCTTCAAGATACACACGGCCCAGACCCGACACTCTTCTCTTCGTCAAGCGCAGCGGTGCGGCCTCACCAAACCGGCCATTGGCTGCAGGCGCTTTTGGAGACAGGTGAGCGGAGGGACTGTGACCCAACCGGACCATGGCCATACTGCTTCCCATTAAAGCTGTCAGGTCCGAAGCGGACGTGACGGGAAACGTTTGCTATGGTTAGATGCTCGAATTCTCGGGGACTGCGCCAGCTGTTGTTGACTTGGCCTTTGTCTCGTTCAGGCGAAGGAGTTCTCTGGCATAAGCGTCCAGCTCGCTTTCACCGTCCAGCGGTCCGCGCGAGAGGGCGCTGGCGAGATCGAAGTAGCCTTTGCCAGGCAGGTTGCCGTGTCCGCGGTTGACAACGCGGGCGGCGATGAAGGGGCGATCGGCGGCAGCGTCTTGCCGCATCGTGGTTTCCAGAGCCCTGGTGACCTTCCCGACGGAGCCTGGTGCCCACAGTCCGAGCGCGCGCGCCAATGCGCCGTATGTGATCGGCGCGTCGTTCTCGTTGAGACCTTCCAGATGGGCGCGAACGCGGCGCGACAAATCCATCTCGTTGCTTGCTGCCGTCATGATAACGCGTGGCGGCGGGATCTCGCGCGCTGCGCCACTGGCATCGATCTCCGCCGCCCAGGCGCGGGTTGAGGTGCGCAGGATAATCCGGGTTTTGCCGCTATCCGCACCTTCGCCCGTCTCGGTCACGCCGACGACATCCCCTATGCCCAGTCCGGTGCGTAGGGCGTCTGGCGTGATGCCGAGCTTTGGGGCTAAGTAATCCGGATCAACCATGATCTGCCCGTCCTCCCAGCCGATGACACCTTCCGGGACGGGGCGGTTCAACATAGCAGACGGGCCACTGTCGCGCTCGTAGAACGGGTTTTCCCCCGCCGCATGGTCGGTGACATCGATGATCTCGTCAATTTGCGGCAAGGCGGCGCGCAGCATGCGTTCCACCCCCTGCCGCAAGGTGGCTGCCGAGGCTGCGCAGCCCTGACAGCCACCGGACATGCGCAGGTAGATCGTTGCCCCCTCAACCCGGTCAACCGAGATATGCCCGCCATGGGCTGCAACCGATGGGTTGACCTGCTGGTTCAGCAACTTCTTGATTGCATTGAGCAAAGTCTGGTCAGGGTCTGTTACATCCGCGTTCTGCCCGAGTGGCGCGTCGGTTTGTTCGAGTACATAGCGGATTGCTGCAGCAATAGTGGGTTTCAGGATGGACCAGTCTGCGTCGGCCTGTCTTTTCACCCAGATCGTATGCCCGCTCACCTCGACCCGGGCTACACCGTCCACTGCGAAAAGCGCGCGCGGCAACGGCGCGTCGCCTGCGATCTCGAAACAGACCGACGATCCAGATTGGATCACCTCGTCAAGCACGAAACCCATGACCTCCGCATCACCAGCCGAGGCTTGGGCCCTGATGCGGCGTCTCGCGGTCTCAGACATCTTCTAGCTCCGTCCCCGCCATCGCGTGGAGAGCTTTTAAGGTGTAAATGCCGGTGTCGTGACCGTCGCTGAAGGCCATGCCGAGCGCGTAGTTGCCCACGCTCCAGACCCGCGTCAGGTTGATATCCAGCGGCACATGCTCTGGGCTCAAAAGTCGCTTGCCACTCATCTCGTCGCGGCATTGCGCGCACTTGCAGGCCAGCCGCAGATCGCGGTCGGTCAACCGCTGATCTGTTCCATCGGCCCATTGCAAAAGGAGCGCGCCATCGGCGTGATCCAGCGCGGCAAGGTGGTCGGTCGGGCCGCTCTTGGCCGTCGGTGCGGGTGTCGGTTTTCCAGTGTCGTTGGCAAGCGTCCAGGCAAAGGGGGTGGAGATCCCCGCTGTGTGTCCACCGGCCCCTGCCAGCTTGGACGCGATGGTCCTGTATGCTTGTGCGGCCGGGCTATCCGGCGCGTGCCTTACCAGGGGCAACCCTTCGTCGCCGCAATCGACTACTGTCGGGTCGAGTGGCACCTTGCCAAGAAAATCAACGCCCAATTCCTGCGCGATGGTCTCGCCTCCTCCCTGGTGGAAAATATGCGTTACTGTTCCGCAGTCCGGGCATGTGAAGCCGCTCATGTTCTCGATTACGCCGAGGATCGGTACGTTTACCTGTTCCATCATGCGCAAGCCCCGCCGTGCGATCTTGAGGCTGACATCCTGCGGCGTGCTGACGACTACCGCGCCCGTAAGGGGAAAGGCCTGTGCCAAGGTCAGCTGGATGTCGCCCGTGCCCGGCGGCAGGTCAAACAACAAAACGTCCAATGCGCCCCATTCCACCTGGCGCACGAACATCTGCAGGTATTTCGTTACCATTGGTCCGCGCAGGATCGCCGGAGAGTCATCGTCAGACAACATGGCCATAGACATGACCTTTACCCCATACGCCTCGGCAGGGATCACCTTCTGGTCGGGTGACATCGCCGGCTTTTCGGTCGATATGCCCAGCATGCGCGGGATGGAAGGCCCGTAGATGTCGGCATCCACCACGCCAACGCGAAGGCCCGCATCAGCCATGGCTACGGCAATATTGGCGGTGACCGTAGATTTTCCAACGCCCCCCTTGCCGCTGCTAATGGCGATCATGCGAGGCCCGATGGGCTGTTCAGTCTGCGCCATTTTAGTTTCCTTTTCTCTGTGGTCCGAGGGCCGGCATATAGCTCGCGCAGAGCTTCGGGGTGTCCACGGCTGCAAGTTCTTCTGCCATGCAGGCGCAAAAGGCCGTATCGCCGGAAGTAGTGAAATAGGCGCAATCCTGACATGTGCCGAACGCCGGGCGGCCACGCTGCTTGGATAGCGTAGACGCCAGGCGGGACAACGTCGTTAGGAAAGGCTCGCGCTCGGCGGCTCCAAGAGCATCGATCATTTCGATCAGATCTCGAAGCGGATCCTGCGCGAGCATTGCGCACCCCTGATCCGTCAGATCGAAAGACATACTGCGCCTGTCGCGATCGGACCGGGTGCCCGTGACAAGCCCGATGCGTTCCAGCGATTTTATGATCTGTGATGCCGTGCCCCGCGTCGTTGCCTGAAAGCTGGCAAAGGCCGAGGGGGTGCGCGTACTGCCGTTGGCGCGGGCGAAAAAGCGCAGACAGGTCCATTGAGCGGCGGTCAGTGCGGAGTCTGCATCTTCGCTCCGCGCCGCACGACCGACATGGACAAGCAGTTCCGCGATCTGGTCTGATGTTTGCAGTTTGTCACTCATGTTAAATTGATAGCGATTCAAAACTACTTTGACAATCGTCAAATCTACACATTAGTATCGATTCGAAACTAATTGAGATGAATCATGAACAAACCCATTACGAACTTGATCCAAGGTGCCCGGCGCGTCCGCTCCTCGGGGATGCTATCCGCCGAAGAAGAGCGTGCATTGATTGACGCTTGGCAGGGTCATGGGGACCGGGATGCGCGCGATCGTCTCATCCACGCGTTCGCGCCATTGGCGGCCTCGCTCGCGAAGCGCCTCAAGCGCGGGGCCGGCAAGGTCGACCCCGATCTGCTACAGCAGGCACAGATCGGGCTGATAAAGGCCGCTGATCGCTTTGATCCGGATCGCGGTTTTCGGTTCTCGACCTACGCGGTGTGGTGGGTGCGGGCAGAGGTTCAGGATTATGTGCGAGCAAACATCTCGGTCGTCCGGCGCCCCAGTACCGCACAATCGCGGGCCGCGGCCAAAGAAATCACCGCTCTCCAAGCGGAAATGGGGTCCAATCCCAATATGGAATGGGCGGATGCGGACAAGCAACTTGCTGCCGCATTGGGCGTGGACGCGAAGCGCGCAGCAATTTTGCGCGAACAAGTCACGGGCAGCGATAGCTCGCTGAATGTGTCGGTCGGAGGACAGGATGGCGCGGATCGCATGGCTCTTCTTGTCGATCCGGAGAGCCTCGAAGAGCCAATCGCCATGCAACGCCTGAAGATAGTAGGACTGCGCCGGGTCCTCGCAGACGTGCTCAAAACTTTGCCTGATCGCGAACGTGACATCATCTTTGCGACACAAGTGACCGATCCTCCGGCGACGCTGGAAGTGCTTGGCACGCGATACGGTATTTCGAAAGAAAGGGTACGCCAACTGCGGGAACGCGGCTTTGAGCGGCTACGTGCAGCCTTGCATCAGCGCGATCTTGGACTCGAGAGCTTCTTTTGAATGACTGATTGCGCCAAAACACCTCGTGATGCGCGCCCTCAGCCGCCTGGTACCTATCCCTTGCCACATCCCTCGTGGCGCAATACGAGTCGGCTCATGAATAATCCGTAGTTTGAGGTGGAGATGCTCCCTGGCCCGCAAACCGCTGTTTCCAAGGTGATGACATGACCGATACGCCGCTTGACGCAGTGCATGCCGCGATGATGGCCGCCCCCGAGAATGACACCGCCCGCCTAAGATTCTATGAACGGATGGCAGATGTGGAACTGTATCTACTCTTGGAGGCAGAGCCCGAAGGCGACCAGATCATTCCGCGCGTGCTGGAGACCGGAGGCGCGCAATATCTGCTGGCTTTTGACCGCGCCGAGCGTCTGGCGCAATATGCCGGCGAGGCCGGAGCTTATGTGGTTCTTTCGGGCCGCGACGTTGCCTCGATGCTGACGGGGCAACCGCTGGGCATCGCCCTCAACATCGATGTGGCACCCTCTGCAATCCTACTGCCTGATACCGCCGTGGCGTGGCTGTGCGAGACGTTGACTCATGCCGCCGCCGAGGTCGAGGCAAAA
>Ga0075109_1002424_pt1 | contig 10428 bp, 5 predicted proteins | sample AntAceMetag02UKD_FD_69798 | JGI IMG/M metagenome (GOLD analysis project Ga0075109, IMG submission 69798) | Saline lake microbial communities from Ace Lake, Antarctica - Antarctic Ace Lake Metagenome 02UKD | ecosystem: Environmental > Aquatic > Non-marine Saline and Alkaline > Saline | place...
TCTTCCTTCTTCCGGTCATACAGGTACTTGCACAACAGCATCGGAACAACCTTGCGCATGGCTAGATTGACGTCGCGCAGCGATACGACGATCAGCGGCTTGGTGAAGGTCTCTTCATCGGTGGCGATGATCAGCTTCTTAATGTCGGGGACGCGTGTCTCCATTCGTTTGATCAACGGCGACAGGTGTTCGCGGTTCGAGAAGCCACTGATGATGTCGCTGTAGTACTGGAGCACGATCTTGAACCTGATCAGGTCAATGCCCGGTTGGATCATGGAGAAGGCGATCGGCAGCGCCGTGATCTTGTCCTTGGTGAGCGACACCCAGGTGGGATCATCCGCATCCGTAGGTCGGCTGCTCCAGACACCCCAGTAGAACTTTCGATGCGTGGCGTTGTAGTGAAGGTTCTGCTGAAAGTCGTCGATAAGGACAGCGAGTTCAGTGGGAGCCGCGGCTCCAAGGCAGGTCTGAATCTCGCCAAGCAAGTTCAGAACGGTCTGCCGATCGATGGAAACATCGCTGCTCTTCGTGGCCCGAAGCACCATCTCACCGATCAGATTGAGCAAGTCTCCAGGCTCTGACAGCCGACGTTCCCAGAAATCGCTCGTGAGCACTCGAGACAGAAATGGTGCCTGCGTCTTCTCGGTTGCGTCCAGCAGAACTGTCCAGAATGCGACGTCATGGACTGCCGACGACGGCAAGGGCAACTTGACCCCCGCATCGGATCGAGTGGTCAAGACGAACTCCTGCTTGTTCTTCTTTGTCGTGATGACGGACGTGGAGTGCTCATCGTCCTCTGTCGAAGCTCGATCCACGTATTCACCGTTGAAGTCGATGAGCACGAACTGGGATCGGGCCCGAAAGCCTGCATCAGCCCCGAAACGTTCGAACAGTTCGTGGTAGAGCTTGGCGAGCGTGTACGACTTCCCGCTTCCCGTGTTGCCGAAGACTCCCACGTGGCTGGCAAAGATCGCGTTGACTCCAACCGAGACAGGCTGACTCGGCTCCATCGCTAGGGTGCCGATCGATAACGGTGTGTCCGTCGGCCCGACGAACGCGTGGATGGCTTGGAACTCGGCCTCATTCAGGATGAAGCACTCGTTGTCGAGCAGGGGCATCTCACGAATACCCCTGACGAACTTGCCTCCGTCCATGTAGCCGATCAGACTCACATCGAGCTGCCGCGCAAGCGGGTCGACTGTGCGGCGGTAGTCGCTAGATGCTGAGTTGTCTTCCTTTACTTGTTCACCATCAACCGATGCGATGAGTTCAACGAATCCTTTGGTGATCTTGATATAGCTGGCGACCGCGACGTTCCGGATGACCGCACCTTGATAGAGCAGGTGCGAACTGTTCTTGAGCTTGTCGACTGCCACGCGAACCTTGCGGCCTTCGACAGACACCACTCGACCAATCCTGAAGACGGCGTCCCTCTGTAGGGAAGCCTCCTGGTCATGCATGGGGTTGCTCGTCGGCGTCTTGCCTAAAGTTCAATTCGATGACGTGATCGGGAGCGGGTGCCTTTTCCGCGACGATCTGAGCGAAGAAATCTGCTTCGAGCACATCCAGCGAAAGCGCCTTCTCGGTCTCGCCTTCTTTTGGTACTGCCGGAGCCACTAGCAGAATGTTGCCGTTCTTGAGCTGCTCCGTCGGGAAGAGCAACTGAAGCTCATCGCGAGTAGCTCGTGAGTAGCAGAACACCACCACCTGAAGGGTCGGATTCGTGCGCGCTGCCCGAAGTACAAGGTCGCGCAGATGTTCGTCGCGAAAAGAGAAGCCGTGAACGAATAGCGCGCTGTTCTCTTTCTCAAGCTCGTTCGCGAATCGGCGGATCAGCTCGTAGTAGGTCTGGTTCAGAACGGTCGTGGCGAACTTGGTCTTCTCGGGGTTGACGATGCTGAGTGCGGTGTAGGCCTTGACGAAGTCGCGACCGCTGTCGCTGAGCGTGTGATTTCCTGCTGCAGATATCAGTGCACCGACTTCGACTTGATCTGGATCACTGATCTCGAGGAGCTCCGGCTTCGCCTTGTTGTAAAGCTTGAGCGCGTCTCGGATTTGGGTAAGCCCATGATCGAAGAAGATCTCATTCTCGTCGCCCTGTCGCCAGGCAGCAGACCCGTGCAGTTTGACGAGATTGACAACGGGGATCTCGGAGCGATATTCGTATCGAGTGCCTTGACGGAAGCGGAGGGTGTTGAACTCCCCCAGATCCAGCCGTGGACGAATCTTGCCACTGAAGCCGTCGTTGACGTCGATTTCCATCAGCTCAAGTGCAACTTCGAAGACCAGATCAACGTTGGTAGTGAAGATGTTCGCTTGCTTGCCGAGCAACGAGCTCCGTCGCTTTAGAAGGATGCGATTGAGCGTGCGTAGGAAGGTTGCGTAGGACGTCACCACTGCGTTTGCTGCTGATCCTCGGCCCAAGAGTTCAATGTTTGGGACCAGGACATGTTGGAAAAAGTAGCCCTGCAATGAGGCGCGCACGTAGGCCTTGACCGAGTCATCGGCAGTTGATTCGGCCAGATCAGTGAGGACACCTTCGATATTGCCCAAGCGTGCGAAGAACGCGCTCGGCGTCCCGGCACCGACCAAGAAGTTGATGTGGGAGTCCTGCACAATCGTTCGCAGACGATCAACGGTGAGGCCCTCGGCTGGGTTGCCCTTCACCGGCTCCTGAGCTGTGACACGAAGCTCGCTCATGCTGCCCCTCCTCCCGCGAACAGCTCGGTTTGCTCAAGAACAAGCTCAACCGCTTTGTCCTCTTGGTCTGGCGGGTAGTCGTACTTGGCGAGCAGTCGCCGCACCTTTGCCCGCATCGCGGCGCGAACGCTCTCTTTGAGGTTCCAGTCAATCGTCGCGCTGGCGCGAACTGCGGTCACGAGTTCGCGGGCGATCTTCTTGAGGACTTCGTCACCGAGATCGAGGACGGCAGAGTCGTTGGTTGCGATGGCGTCGTAGAAGGCGATCTCGTCTTCCGCGAGGCCGAGTTGTTCGTGGCGCTTGGCGTCGTCGCGCATTTGCTTGGCGAGCTTCACCAGCTCGGCGATGATCTCGGCGGTCGTGAGGGACCGGTTGGTGTACTTGTTGATCGCTTCTTCGAGCTGCTCGGAGAACTTCCGCGCCTGCACGAGGTTGGTGCGCTGTACGGTGTGGATCTGATCGTTGAGCAGTCGGCGTAGGAGACCCATCTGAAGGTTCGGGCGATCCTTCCCAGCGAGGGCGTCAAGGAACTCGTCCGAGAGAATGGAAAGTTCGGGAGTCTCGACGCCGGCGAGCTTGTAGATGTCGATGACTTGGTCGGCGGCGACGGCCTCGTTAACGAGCTGACCGATGGCGGTATCGATCTCGACTGCGCCGGAGCCACCTCGACCAGAGTCCGGGTTCAGGATCTTGAGGATCGCAGCGCGCACATCCGTGAACAACCGGACGTCGTCTCGAATCTCGGCAGCTTCCTCCGTCGCGCCCGCGAGTGCGTAGGCCTTTGCAAGCGCGAGCACTTGGTCGTTGTAGCGGGTCGTCCGGTCGGGGTCGGCCATCACGAAGTCGAGCACCTTGGCGTACTGCGCCAGCCGCTCCGATGCTGAAAGGTTCGGTGATGCGTCGTAGTCGCAGCTGTGAAGCAGGCCGCGGATGACGTCGTGCTTCTCCAGCAGGACGGCGACGAGTTCTTCGATCGGAACACCGGCCTGGTCGCGGTCGGATGGTGAGTACTCCGCGAGCGCTGCCTGGAGGTTCGCAAAGACGCCGATGTAGTCGACAACGAGCCCGCCCGGCTTGTCGCGGAAGGTGCGGTTGACGCGGGCGATGGCCTGCATGAGCCCGGCACCCTGCATCGTCTTGTCGACGTACATGGTGTGCATTGACGGGGCGTCGAAGCCGGTCAGCCACATGTCTCGAACGATCACCAGCTCGAGCGGATCGTCCGGGTTCTTGGCGCGTGCCTTCAGATCCTTGCGAACGTCCTTGGAGTAGATGTGCGGCTGGAACTCGGCAGGGTCAGCGGCCGAGCCGGTCATGACGACCTTGATCTGGCCCTCAGCCGGGTCATCGGAATGCCAGTCGGGGCGCAGGGCGACGATCTTCTCGCAGAGGCGCACCGCGATGCGGCGCGACATCGTCACGATCATGCCTTTGCCGAACAGACCCTCTCGTCGCTTCTCCCAGTGCTCAACGATGTCGCGAGCGATCATGTCGAGACGCTCCTCGGCACCGACGATCGCTTCCAGGCGCGACCAACGCGACTTCGCTTTCGAGGCGGCAGTTTCTTCAACTTGCTCGGTGATTTCGTCGGCCAGATCGTCGAGCGCCTGATAGTCCTCGACACTGAGCTCGACTTTGGCGAGACGGGATTCGTAGTAGATCTTGACCGTGGCACCGTCCTCGACGGCGCGGGTCAGGTCGTAAATGTCGACATAGTCGCCGAACACGGCCTTGGTCGACTTGTCGTTGGACTCGATCGGCGTGCCCGTGAAGCCGAGGTAGGTCGCGTTGGGCAAAGCATCTCGCATGTGCTTCGCCAGACCCGCTTTCAGCGTGCCATCGGCCGCGAGCGTCTCGCCGAAACCGTACTGCGAACGGTGGGCCTCGTCCGCGACCACAACGACGTTGCGGCGGTCGGTCAGAACAGGATTGGTGTCGCCGTCTTCGCCAGGGCGGAACTTCTGCAGCGTCGTGAAGACGATGCCGCCCGAGGCGCGACGAAGGATCGTGCGAAGCCCAGCACGGGTATCGGCTTGGACTGGCTTCTCCGGCAGGATCTCGGCGGGTGCGAAGACCTCGCCGAAGAGCTGGTCGTCGAGGTCGTTGCGGTCGGTGATGAACACCAAGGTCGGGTTCTGCATGCGGGGATCACGCATGAGCTTCGCGGCATAGAACACCATCTCGAAGCTCTTGCCTGACCCCTGCGTGTGCCAGACCACACCCCCGCGCCGGTCGCCATCGACGCCCGAAGCCTTCACGGTCGACTCGACAGCAGCGTTGACCGCCCAGTACTGGTGGTACTTCGTGACCCGCTTGATCAGCGCCTTGATCTTCTGACCGGTCTTTTTGTCAGTGACGGTCTCTTCGCTGAAGACCACGAAGTTGCGCACGATATCGAGGAAGCGGCGCTGGTCGAAGATGCCCTTGATGAGAACCTCGAGGGCAGGAAGATGGGTCACCACTTCGCGACCATCGACGGTCTTCCACGGCGCGAAGTGTTCGAAGCCACCAGTGAATGAACTCATCGCCGCGCTCGTGCCGTCAGAGATGACGGCGACGGCGTTCGGGGTGAAAAGCGAAGGAATGTCGTGGCGATACGTCTGGAGCTGGTTCCACGCGCCCTTCAGGGTCGCGTGCTCATCGGTCGGATTCTTCAACTCGAGCAGGCCTAGCGGGATACCGTTCACGAACACGATCACGTCAGGTCGGCGGTTCTTGCCGTTCTCAATAATCGTGAACTGGTTGATCGCAACCCAGTCATTGTTGGTCGGCTCGTCGTAGTCGATCAGCCAGATCCGGATGGTGCGCACTGCACCGTCCGCACCACGATGCTCGACAGGCACGCCCTCGGTGATGAGCTTGTGGACACGGAAGTTCTCCGCGACAGGGTTCTGCGACTCGGCCCGCCCCACGCGCTTGATTGCTTCGTCGATCAGGGCCGGATCGGTGCCGGGATTGATACGACGAACAGCCGCGCGAAGGCGGGCGTTCAAGTGGACCTGCTCGAAGGACGTGCGCTCCTGACCGGGCTCACCAGGGGCGAGACTCGGCCCCCACGCAGTCTGATATCCGAGCTGCGCAAGGTACTCCAGCGCAGCGTCCTCCACGGTCGACTCATTGAGGCTGGTCATGCGCCAGCCTCCCTGGCTTCGGGCACCCGAATGCGACCCGAGAGCAGCTCCGGGAGAAGTGCATCGCGAAGCTTCTCCAGTTTTGCCATTTGTTCTCGCCGACCATCAACGACTTCGAGCAATTCGAGAGCAAGCTGACTCGTTTCTTTCTGGACTTTTGAAACGTCGGGGACCTCCATGGTCAAGAGATCAGCAGGGCGGACGCGCTGATGACTCCCAGAGGTCCCCGTGACGCGACGCGCTAATTCAGCCCGAAAGAACTCATCGCGCACGGCCAGCCACACGGCCGCGAGGGACTCCCGAGAGGCAGCTGTAAAAGCCGTGAACTCTGTCGACGCTAGGTTGGGCCGCCGATCATCCCCCGCGACCCACCACGTTCTGTTGAAGCGAGGATTAAGTCTAGAGAGGAGGATCGTCGGCTGTGTTATCTCGAGCTTGTTGCTCATTACTGTCGAAGCAGGAACGCTCTCGGGGCGAGCGCCATCGTCGAACGCGGGAAGGCTGAACAGGGCCACGCTCTCGTCGCCGAAACGCGCCGGATTGACCGTATTGCGGACGATCGTGACAAGCGAACCAAGGGATGTGCTCGGGAGCTCGGTGCTGACCTGCGCCGATAACGCGTCAAGAAGATCGAGCGCAATTTGCACTACTTTCGCGTTCGACGAGATCTTGTCGTCGAGCGCAGCGAGGGTGGCCGCGATTCCACGCTGTTCATGAACCAACGGTGCGGTGATCGGGATTTGTGAGAGCGCCATCTGGTTCAACTTCGGTTGCGCTGAACCCGTGATATAGGCGGAGACATCGCTTCCTTCAAGCGCGTACGCGAGGTATCGAATGTCATTCTCGTCGTTCGCTAGAAGAATGTGCGCGTGGTTGTTCACCCAAAACTTGCCATCAGCCAGGAATGCCACCGGTGTCTTACGGCTTCGAAGGTTCTCGCCATCTTCCGCAACCAAGAGGTGTAGGCCGTCGAACAAGTAATCGTGAACGTGATCGACGACTCCGCTCGCGCCGTAGTACGGGAATGGGCCGGGCTTTCGCTCAGAGCGACGAACGGGAACACGTCGACGATCCAGGTTCACGGTTCTGGCACCGACCGGTTGCGTCGACCAAGTGCTCATGACTCGAGACCCTCGAGGCGATCTTGGACGGCCTTCTCAAGTTCTCGGCCGCGCGCAAACTCTGCGGTCAGTTCATCCTTCAGCCGATCAATTCGCTCATGGATTGGCTCAGAATCGGACTCGAGTACCTGAGCACCCACGAATCGTCCAGGATTGAGCACAAAGTCATGGCTAGCGATCTCATCGAGATGAGCAGCTTTTGCGAATCCCGGCTCGTCTACGTATCCGCCATCGTTGTTGCGCCATCGGTGATAGGTACTCGCGATCGTTGAGATCTCTTCGTCACTGAGTGCTCGAAGCTTTCGGCTCACCATGGAGCCGAGACCTTTGGCGTTGATGAAAAGCACCTCACCACGGCGCTCGCGATGCCCGTTTCCCTGGCGGTTCTTCGATAGGAACCAGAGGCTTACGGGGATCGGCGTATTGAAAAAGAGCTTGTCCGGCAAGGCAACAATGCAATCAACTAGGTCCGCCTCAACTAGCTTGCGACGAATTTCACCCTCTCCACTTTGCTGAGTACTTAGTGATCCATTGGCGAGCACGAAGCCCGCTGTGCCGTTGGGCGCAAGGTGATAAAGAAAGTGCTGTACCCAAGCGAAGTTGGCGTTGCCTTCTGGTGGGGTGCCGTACTTCCAGCGCGGGTCGTCGGCAAGCTTGGCGTTCCACCAGTTGGAGACGTTGAATGGCGGGTTGGCGATGACGAAGTCGGCGCGCAGATCAGGGTGAAGATCTTGTGTGAACGAGTCAGCGGAGCGGTCACCCATGTCGGCTTCGATACCGCGCAACGCGAGGTTCATCTTCGCGAGCTTCCAGGTCGCATCTGTGAACTCCTGGCCATACACCGAGATGTCGGTGCGCTTGCCGCCGTGCGCTTTGACGAACTTGGAGGACTCGACGAACATGCCGCCTGAGCCAGCAGCGGGGTCGTAAACGCGACCCTTGTACGGCTCGAGCATCTCGACGAGTAGCTTCACGACCCAGCGTGGGGTGTAGAACGCGCCGGCGTCCTTGCCGGTCTCCTTGCCGGCGAATTGGCCCAGGAAGTACTCGTAGACACGTCCGAGCACATCGTCGCTGCCGTGGTCATCGGTCTCGGTGAAGCCGATGGAGCCGATCAGGTCAACGAGCTGTCCGAGGCGTCCCTTATCGAGGCCCTCGCGTCCATAGTTGCGCGGGAGCACACCCCGAATGACAGGATTTTCCTTCTCGATGAGATCCATCGCTTTGTCGATGTCCTGGCCGATGCTCGGCAGCTTCGCTTTCGCCTGGATCGAGTCCCAGCGTGCGTCGATAGGAACCCAGAAGACGTTGTGGCTGGTGTACTCGTCGCGGCTCTCGATGAACTGCTCGCGGCGTGTTTCGTTCGGGATGTAGTCATCTGAGTCGGGGTCGCTCAGCGTGATCTCGATCGCCTTGCGACGCTCTTCGAATCGGTCGGAAATGTACTTGAGAAAGACGAGGCCGAGCACGACGTGCTTGTACTCGGATGGCTCCTGGTTCCCACGCAGCGCGTCAGCAGCGTCCCAGAGTCGCTGCTCTAGGGTCTTCGCCTGTTTAGGTTTCGCTGTTCCTGCCATACGTGGTACTTCTCCTCCACACCGTCCGGTGCGCATTAGTTTTCCTCAAGTCGCCTTTAACGATACCGGCGGGCTGTGACAGGGATTCTTGTTCAGGATGGCCCGCGAGTCGGTTTCGCTTGCAGCCCGGGAGTTCGCTCGAACCGGACGCTGCAATCTGCCCTGAGATATAACACGATCGTCGCTTTCATTAAACCCCGGTGAGCGTGGTGCGCCGACCGCGACGGACACCGGTTGCAATTTCTACAACATGAGTTTCCGATCGGAAGATTGAACTCTTGCAGCATCGGAACATAATTCGAGGTCCGCTCCTCGTTGCCGTCCGGCTTGCAGAAGAACCATCCGGTTCGTCGGCCGCATCAAGAATGAGGAGGTGGCTCACATGAGTGAGACATCCGGATTCCCGCAGTACGCGGGAGCCACAGGTCCTGTGTGGTTTCGCGACATAGTTGACAACTGTGTCGAGACCTAGTTGACAGTCTCCATAGGACAGAAAGCCACCCCACTCCTGCTCGTGCGGGTTCGCTCACGCCCCCCTTTTTTTGATGTGTCGAGACATAGTTGACACTTACCTGCACGACAAGAAATATGCGGATCGTCCTCGCCGTTATCGAAGAGAAAAAAGCCCGTCACCGTGGTTGCCAGAGAGTTCGGAGTCTCCCGAATCTGGGTTTATGAACTCCTACGCCGCCACACACTCCTCGGTTTACCAGGCCTCATTCACACCACCACAAAACGCCACAGCAACTCTCGGGCCCTCACCGACGCTGACCATCAAGAAATAGCGCACCTACGGCACGAACTGACCGCGGCAGGGTTAGACGCGGGAGCGCAAACCCTCCGATTTCATCTCCTCAACCGTCACGGCACAGCACCAGCGGTGTCCACTACTTGGCGGTCCCTACGCAGCCAAGGCCTTGTTGAAGCGCAACCGCAGAAGAAACCCAAAAGCTACCTTGTCCGGTTTGAAGCTGATCAACCCAACGAAACATGGCAAGCCGATGTCACCCATGTTCACCTCGCGAACGGGCGTGTTGTTGACGTTTTGGATTTCCTCGATGACCATCACCGTTTCTTAGTCAGTATCAGCGTCCACAGCAGCGTCACCACACCGATTTTGGTTCAAGCCTTCACTGATGCGGACACCCACTACGGGCACCCCAATCCACCCTCACCGACAACGGTTTGGCGTTCACGACGAGGCTGCGAGGGGCCCGGAATGCTTCTGAATACCTCCTCGACCGGTTAGGGGCTGACCAAAAAAAATGGTGCCCCCTACCACCCGCAAAACCAGGGCAAAATTGAACCTTTTCATCAGACGTTGAAGAAGTGGTTGGCATCCAAGGCCCGGGCCGGCAACGTTCACGAATCGCAGGCCTGAGTGGACGAGTTTCGAAACGACTACAACGCCACACGACCTCACAAAGCGTTACGGGGTCAAACCCCGGCAAAGGTTTACGCGCCCAGGCCACCAGCAACACCTTCCCAAGGGGGACTGTTGGGGCGTTCCCGGACCCGGACTGACACAGTGGGTAACTCGGGAAAAATTTCTCTCCGCCGTGATGGTCGCATGCATCATTTGGGGGCTGGTCGAGCTTATGCGGGTCGGAAGGTGTTCCTCATCATTGATGCGCGAAACGTGATCGTCACCGACTACCGCTAGCGGGGAAATCTTCAGTGAACACACGATCGAACCCGCGCGTTCCTATTGGCCCAACCGGCTCACGAAACACTGAACAACGTGACAAACGAACCCGTCCCTGCGGGTTCGTTTGTCAACTATGTCCCGACACATCACAAAGTGGACCTGAGGGGACTCGAACCCCTGACCCCCTGCATGCCATGCAGGTGCGCTACCAGCTGCGCCACAGGCCCAAAGCGGAAACCCTCAGCCTACTA
>Ga0075109_1002428_pt1 | contig 10420 bp, 5 predicted proteins | sample AntAceMetag02UKD_FD_69798 | JGI IMG/M metagenome (GOLD analysis project Ga0075109, IMG submission 69798) | Saline lake microbial communities from Ace Lake, Antarctica - Antarctic Ace Lake Metagenome 02UKD | ecosystem: Environmental > Aquatic > Non-marine Saline and Alkaline > Saline | place...
GGCGTTGAGAAAAGGAAATCCCCCGTTGATCCCCGAGGCTGGAGCGGCGCCACTATCCCACACCAGGCGAAAGTCGAGACAAGGGAGCGTGGGGGGTTGATCGGAGGGGGAAACGGGAATCATTCCGGCCACGTCCCACGCTGCCGCAGCCTCGTCTGGCGGCGGGTGCTGGCGCCGGGCGTTGAGCGCGGTGGTGGGGATGCCCGAACTTCCCGTATCATCCCCATCCCGGTCCAGCCCCTCCCATCCGTCGTCGACAGATGAGCTACCGGTGGCACCCGCCCCTGAAGCGGTAGCTGCACGGAAGAAACCGCCACCGGCGCCAGTTCCGCTACCGCCGGCGCCCCCGCCTCCACCGCTACCGAGCTCCCGTTGCAGGCGGTGAATGATCTCCCACGCCTGAGCGGCTTGCCCCGCTCCCGGGCTGCACTGGATGGTCCGCGTCATGTCGTTGCGGCGTCCGTCAAATATGCCGTGGTGCCCCTTGGATGGCTGCTTGAGATGCAGCACCACAGTATCAAGAATTTGGGCTGTCGCAGACGAGCGTGGCGCGGCAGGACTCGAAGACGACGAGAGTTCCACAGCGAGAATATTCTCCCACCTGATATCCCACACCGCCACTGCCGGAGTGTGTTCGTCGTCGTTGTTGTTGTGTCCGCGGTTGTTGCTGTTGCTCTGTTTGTGTCGCTTGAGGAATAGTACGCGGAGGTTGGTCAGCACCGCAACATGTCCTCCCGGGACGTCGTCCACGATATCCAGAAAGACGTCCGTGCGGTACCTGCCTCTGCGCCGGAACGGATCTGCCGCGCCGAGGTAGGCACCCCTCTCGGCGGTCCGCAAAAGATGCTGCCCACGCGCGGACGCGCTCTCGAAGGGCCGCAACACGCCATCGAAAGGGGTGGCGCGCGGCAACCTGACGCGCGATAGCCGGCTGCCTCCGCCGATGCCCCGGGCGGAGGCAGCGTTGCTGATTGCCGCGCTCACAGCCTTGCTGCTCGCGGCGAAACCCTCGGCAGTGCGGCTGGCCAAGCCCAAAGTGCCGCTCACGGGCTGAGTCACCACTCCAACCAACCCACGCCCCACACCCTTCATGAACCCAGCCGCACCTCCTTCCATCGCCCCCTCCGCGCAGTAGGGTGGCCCATGTTGACCAGTGACACCACACAGTGACACCACACAGTGACACCACACAGTGACACCACACGGTGACATCACACAGTGACACCACACAGTGACACCACACAACAAGCTGTTGCAGCGCGCGCTTTCTGGCACCCCCTCGCTTCTACTTGTACAAATCAACATAATACGCGGCGGCCAAAACGTACAAACCGCAAAGCCATCGCATTTACACAGACGCGTGCAAGGCGTGCACATACTACTCATCGCCGCTGCCGTGAGTGTGCGCTGTTGCAGTTGTCATTAAATGTGTACAGGCAAGGCCCAAACCACGGGTTTTGTCAGCACCCCAGTCACTCCTCGAAGCACACCCTGGTGATAGAGAGCACAAATTACTGATGTCAAAGGCGAAAGCTTCATCAAAAAAGGTCATCGTATTTCAGGTTCAGTGAATCAGAGTCTGTGACCAGAAAGGATATAAACTGCTGTCAGTATGATACGACGTGTTCTGTAGACTTTAAAGCAGGCAGGGCGACTACAGCTCCGTTTATACCAGGTAAAGGGCTCGGCTCGTCATGACGAGATGCCATGGTTTCAAACATGGCACCTTCAAGCTCGAGCAGAGTCGGTTTGTGCACCCGCCCCCCCATCCCCACCTTGGCGAGCATTTCGGCGCCATCCATGATTCCAGATCCCACGGCGGCGATAGACTGATGCGGGGGAGCGCGCGAGGCTGCGAGGCCGTGAGGCATGAGACCGAACCCTCCCTCTTCGCCGCCGCCACCGCCGCCCATGTCGGTTGCACCTCCTCTGTCGTCACCCCCGGCGCCGGCATCGTCTTCCTCCGCGTCGCCGGTGATGACGCGGCCGACGGCGGCTCGAAAGGAGCTCGACGAGGAGCTCCCCCGTAACCGCACAAAGCTTGGATCCATAGACATGGCCGCGATCCCCGCGCTAGCCTGCCCCAACGCCTGAGACACGGAGTCGAGCACGTCCACGCTAGCCAACAGCCGCAACGCCTGCCGCCACACCTGACGCCCGTACGCGTCGGACATCTGCCGCCAGAAGAGACTCTCGCGGGAATGGAGTCGCTGCACCGTGAGGGAGCGCAGCTCGAGCGACATGTCGTCGAGGTTCGCCACCGAGAGTGGTCCGGAGGATAGGACGCGAGGGGCGCGGCGGGGACGGCCCTCGGGCGCAGCGCGGAAGCTGAGTCGTAGGCGCACGGCGCTGACGCGCATCAGCCCAATCAGCAATGGCATGTCGGTACCGGCAGTGGATCCACCCTCTGCCATCCTGCCGCCTCCTGTGGAGCCTTCAGCGAACTCGAGGTGGGAAGCAAAGTCCGCGAGACGCCAGATGAGTGGCTCGTGCACGCACAGATGCAGAAGAGCGGGCGTGACGTCAACTTTCACGTACGGATATATCCGCACCTGACCGTCGAGGGAAGTCTTGGTCGTGAACTTCACGTCAAAGAGCGGCGGTGTGTGTGGGCCGCTCGAGGAAGCTTCGCGCGCCACCACGGGATGCGCGGACGTGATGTTCATGTCATCGAGCTGAGCCCACTGCACGGTGACGGCGGCGGAGGTCATACCTCCGTTGAGCCCTGTGTGCCCCTCCAGCTTGATACCCCCGGTGTGCAGCACCGCGATCTCCTCACACGACGCGTCGACCAGGGCCAGCACGGCATCCAGGACGTTGAGCGCCAGGCGAAACTCATCGCCGCGAGCTGCGAGCGCGGCCCACGCGGCAGCCGCGGTGGCAGCTGCGGCGGCGCTTCCGACGCGGGGCATCGATGGCGACGGTGCATCCGCGGCGGAGGCCGGAGTTTCCACGCGGAGCACGGAGACGCCGCCGCGTTGCAGGCGGAACACCAGAAGGCGTCGGCCGCCCTCTCCCTCTCTCCCGCCGCCGCCGCACATAAGCGGAGCCAGCTCTTCCACCTCTCCGTCCGCGAATCGCATCCCACTAGCAGAACGTAAGGTACTACCCCCGTCGCCCGGATTCGAGCCTCCGCTCTCAGAGTCGCCGGTGCCGTCCTTCTCCGCCGCGAGCGAATACAGCTGGACCGGCGATTTTGACGCACACATTTCCAGGTCGAACGGTCCCATAGGTCGCTCCCACGCGAATGGCGAGGACGAACACGGAGCCACCTGCGTCCAAGGACCGAGCCCGTCCCCGCCGGCTTGCCTCACCAGTAACCCAAGATCGGCGGTGGTGTTCTCCACGGCGTACGGGAACTCGCTGCGAATCTTGAAGCTCACGTGCGAGACGCCCATGGCCACCACGCGGACCTCTGCACGAACCAAAAGCAATCCCCCCTCCGTGGCGCGGACCGGAATATCGACGCACTGGCCCGTGGTGAAGTTGAGGGCAAAGGGCGACGACCACGTACTGCGCTCGACTCGCACTTGCAGGTATTCATCGTTGGTGGAGGAAGACCACACAAGCGGAACAGAGACGGCGTTAGGCGTAAGCGTCGCCGCCCCCGCCTCCCCAGCCTGACGTATAAACAACGTCTCTCCCGTGTGATTCGTCATCGCCACGTGCGGCTCCACCACCACCACGCGCGTGGATACCGCTCCGGCGGCACCAGCATACTGCGGCTTCAGGCTGCTGCCGCCAGTCTCGCTGCTTGAGCTGCCAGAGGTTGTCGAGGTGGTGACGGCGGCGGTGTCCTCGCCCTCTGCGCCCAGCTGGATGTGTACCGTCAGCCGTCTCTTGCGCCCCTTCGGGTCCACGGCGTCGATGATCACCGCCCCCTGCACCAGCTCCTCCTCGGTGATGGGTATGGGGGGCGACAGGGCAAAGTCGCCGCAGATACCAATCTCTAGCGCCAACCCCGCCGCTGAATGCGCGCGACCGCCAGCCCCGCTGGCCCGCCCGTGCCCTTGGCCGCCAGGGTCGTGAGGCACGCTCAACATCGCCAGCGACGACAACGATGATGGTGACGATGAAAGCGTGGAGGAGGCAGAGGCAGAAAGTGGGCACGGTAACACTTGTGTGGGCATGCCCCCCGCGTGCAGCTTCACTGTGGGCACGAACCGGACCGTGGACGACTCAAGTCGCGAGCACTGGGCGAATGTTGGGTCCACCGCTAAAACGCCGCTCGTGTGCTCGGGGGGGGCGCCTTTGCGAGCGGCATGCGCCGCCACGACACGGAACTCGAGATCCATCCCTGGGCAACGGTTGATGAGGAGCACCGGTACACACATCCGAGTGACCCTGGGCGCAAGGAGCGAGCCGCGGCAGCCCACCGATGTGCTCTCGGCGGTGACGCGCACATGTCTTCCATCCGGGGCGACGAGAAGCAGCGCGTTGGTGACGGCGGTGGCGGCGCCAAAGGCGGCTGCGGACCGAGGGTCCCTGGCCCCAGTGAGAGCGATGGATAGGGAAGCAGGGGAGATTGCCAGGAGTGGACCCGCAGCCGGCGGCAGATATCCTCCTTCCAACGCCAGCTGCAGATAGTGCGCGGCGGTGGGATTGAGCGTGTGGACAGCTAATACTCCACCGGCGGCGACGCTGGCAGAAGCCACGGGTCTGATTTTTCCTGGGGCCGTCGCCGGCGCTTCCAACAGCGTCACCTGCGCGGCGAGTGGAAGGTCGTTCTCCATGGTCAGCGGTGGAGCAGCGACAAGGCGCCAATCGAGCATGACTGAGCGAGAACAGCGAGAGTCAACGGCGGGTGACGTTCCGGCTGTTGGAATCTTCGTCGCCGCCGTTGTCGTCGTCGCGCCTCCTCTACCCGGCCGAGTCGCCGCTGCCACAGGCGTCGCCTCCGCCTGCAGCGACAACCACCAGCTCGGCGTGGACGAGGTCCCGCTGCCATCTTGCATCGGCGCGCACACCAGAATTTCAGCTCCCTCCCGGGGGTAGGTAGTGCAGCAAGGTGATACAAAAAACAAAGTTATTGTGACGATCGGATTGAAAGGGAAGCTACTGTAACAACTTGAAGCGTGGCCATTGCATTCACTTAAGGTGCACCCTGTTGAATCTATACCAATTAAGTTTTAAGCCTATCTACGTCAGCAGCAAGAGGGGGTTAAACCAAAGTACAGCCCCGCCTCGGCTCTCGCCAGCAGCCGGCTCCCAGAGCCTCCTTCCCGGCCGCTCACGCCGACGCCGTGCACGTGTGCGTGCGCGGTCCTCACTCCCCAGTTATACAACACCGGATGCTGCGGCTGTTGACCTCGATGGTCGACGAAGCGGCGCACGTGAAGGTGAACGGTCGCGTCGGGCCCCACCGCGGCGATAGGGAGTGCGGTGGTACCTCCCGGCGTCACGACAGTCGAGAAGGTTCCAGCCGCCGCGAGATCCTCGGCTCTCGACGGGACCAGACTGCGCCGCCGCACCCACCGCCTCATCCGCACGAAGGACGCGCGACCCATCGATCCCCTCCCGGGCGAAAACGGATAGCTGAGGTCCAGAAAGCTCGTGCCGAAGCCCCAGCCCTTGCCATCGCAGTGGTGGCCAATCTCCACAGACCATTCGCCGTCCCATCGCCATCCCTCGGGCAACAGCACGGCGCCGCAGTAGCAAAACTTGTCGATATCATTGGCGCTCGCAGATCCGTCGCGCTTCGACCACCGGCGGCGCTCCGTCACCATGAGGTGCTTGTCGCTCCAACCCTTTAAGGGGATGTAGCGCTGGTGCTCGAAGACTTCCTCGGTCAGAAACACGCTGCTGGGGTCGGAGCTGCTGCTGTGACCACCATCACCGTCGCTGCTTCCGCTGCCGCCATCACCGCCACTACCGGGGGGAAGTCTTCCAGCTGAGGTGAGGCAAATCTGCAGCGGCACGGCGGTGTTGTTGCAAAACGTGGCGAGGGAGCGGAGCGTGCACTGCCGAATGCCGCTGGACATCAGAGACTCTTCGAGTGCGGCGACGACCCCACCGACGCGGACGTACGAGACACCCACCCCGGCGCCCGCGGAAGCTTCGAGAGAAGTGAGAGGCAACCACGGTCCCTCGGGGGTGAAGCCAATCGCCACCGCGTGTGCCGCGAGGGTCGGGGGCGCTCCGGCGAGGGAGGATGCGAAAGACGCCATCGTTGGCGCTGCCGCCGCAGACACCATTGCCACGCCCCCCTCGCAATCATATCCGACGGTAGTTGTAGAAGTCGAGGTGCCGGTGCTATCAAGCTCTGCGGCTGAGATCACCTCCACGATGACCTCCAGCTCGAGTTCTGTGAGTGCCGTCGCTTCGTCGGAGATGGTGGCATCACCACTGCCGTTCTGGTGGTAGGCCAACGGTAGCTTGAGCGTGCCCCGGAAGGCGGCACCAGCGGCTGGCACAACCTCGTCACCATCATCATCACCGGAGTGGTGCCCGCCGTTGCTGCGATCGCCGCCGGGCATGATAAGCTCGTCCAGGGCAAGGGCTGTCGACGCTAGTTCGCAACCGTTTCCGGCGGCCGCGTGCAGGTCTACGACCGCCGCCGTGACAACAACCTCGGAGAGATAGCCGCGCGTAGGCGCGGGACCCATTGCGCCAGAACCTGCGGGGGGCGACACGAGGAACCTCTCGTTCCACTCACACGTCGTCGCCACCGCGGTAGTCAGGGGTAGCGGCCGCGCCCTCGACCTTAGCTCCACGGGGTGCACGCCGCCAGGAAAGCTCACATCCAGCGTCGCCACCACCTCGCTGCCTCCGACGGCTTCAACACCTCCTCCGAATGGTACACCCCGCGCTGAACGGATCGTCACGGCCAGACCCCAGCCCGCGGAACTGGCTCGCGTCTGCGCCCGCGTCTGCGCCAACACTGGAATGCTGGTTGGAAGGTTCACGTCGCGATCGATGCGCGGCCGGCGAACCTCCGTGGACGCATCCGGGGTGTAGCGGCGTGAGTTGAGTTGTAATTTGAAAGCAAGACAGCTTGAATCTAGATCATTACTTCAGGGATCACGCGTTTCAGGTGAGGCGCTTTTTATTCGGGTTTTCACCATTCCACAATCCCACCGGGGGAATGCTAACGACAACTGGGCTTCCGTTGGATGAAACGGAAGAAGAGGAGGAGGCGGAGGAGGCGGAGAAGGCGGGGAGGCGGAGGTACGCCGGCCGGGCGAGGGAGTTGGTGAAGGTGACGGTGATCTCGGCGTCTTCGTCTTCCACGGCGGTGATCGCTTTAGGAGTTTCGGCTGATGACGAAGCCACGGACGAGGGCGACGGCGGAGGTAGAGGCGGAGCAGTCCTCGCCCGCTCATGCGCCCACTGCTCTAGCACAGCATCTACGCACGCGGTCGACATCACCACGTGTAACGGTGACGCCGCGGTGAAGGAAAGCTTGGCACCGCCTAGGTACTAGGGGCTCTTTCATTACACTCGTTCACTACTTGATTAGAATACACGGCAGCTCGCCTTAATGTGACTTGAGCACATTTGAGGCGTAGCTGTCGCTGTCGAACACAATGGTAGCATGGAATAAGTTAAGCAGCTCAGGTTGAGCGCAGCAGGGACCCAGGTTTATCCCTGCCGGACACCATGGTCCCGGAGTCGGCGCCTCCCGTGACCCCAGGCAGCAGCATCGGTGACATGAATCCTCCCGCCGCGCCGTTGGAGGCAGCCTCCGCGGCGCGGGTGTATTTGATGAAGCCGTTCACGGGCTCCACGATGGGCTCCCCGGTGGTAGGGGGGTGGGCGAGCGATGTTATCAAGCACCAGTCCTGTCACATTATCTTTCGTTGTGAGAGTGCATCACTCGACGAAGAAATGACGGCCGTCTGACCACGGAAGTCACATATTACTTCGCAATGCAAAATGAGTGTTTTTGCAACGGGTGGGTTCGCAGCTCGACGTGCTCAGGTTCAGCTCGCCCCACCACGTCCCAAGCCGCGCGTTGAAGAAGTCCAGCGAGGCAGTGAAGGATGAGAACCCGTCCCTCGCCCCCGTGCCACCCTCTCTTCCACGCACCGTCCCCACCAGGTCGGCAACGGTGAGCGCGGCGAGGGGCATTCGGGCGCCGGAGCCCGCCAAAAGCAACACGGAGACGCGCGGAAACGCGACATCGATTGAGAAAAGCGGCGCACTTTCGCTGCCATCACTGTCACTGTTCGCGCCGCCACCGCCACCGTGCCTCCTGTGGCTGCGCGCTGGACGATACGCGGCGTGCGGCGAAATAGCACCGGGATGTCCCACGAAGATCCCCCACGCCGCTCCGTTAGCCCCGTCGCGCGCCTCCAATCCCCACATCGCCATTCGCACCCGCCTCCACCCTTTACTCGTGTCCGCCCACACAGGGAGCTGAGGCGCACCGTCCGCGCGCCCGGCACCGCCGCCATCGTCGTCATCTAGCGCGAGCGCTCCGGGATCGACGCGCTCAGCGAGGTCCGCACGGAGGCATGCGCACGCGTCGAGAGGAGGCGCGTCTTTGCGGCTCAGGGAGGCACAGTCCCCCGCTGCGACATACCCAGCGGGTGGGATCGGACGCCACACGGCAAGCGCCTCGCGCCCGCGCCCTGAACCCGCAGAGCAGACCAGCTCGAAGCCCAGTGGAGTGACCGCTGTACCACCCCTGACGCTCACAGTGGGTGCGCCGTATGGAGGAGGCTCCACACCGGCGACGAGGACATCCCCGAGGCTGGCGTGGCCTGGCAGGCAGGTCGGCCTCCACAATGAGGCTGCTCTGCCGGCGCCCGCCTCGCCAGTCTCCCACCACACGCGCGTGAACTCGTGTGTGATAGCGACGCGAGGGCCGAGGTTAGCGGCGGTCGAGTTGGTGGTGTGGACGTGTGACCCCGAGGAGGATCCCTCTGCAGAGCCGCCAACGCCGTCGTCGCCGCTGTTTGCATCTCCTCCTCCTCCGCTTGTTGTCTTCGGTGACGTTGTCGTCGCGCTGGTACCGCCGCCGCCGGACGACTCGGCGTCGGCATCGTTCAGAAGAAGGGGTACGCGGAGGTCAGCGACGCACACCGCCTGTGGGCGCGCTGTGCTACGCGACGCGATGAACGTCCCGAGGCGATTTGTAACCTGCCACACGCTCCCCCCAGGGAACTGCAAGCGCTGCTCCTGCTGCTTCCGCTGCTGCTGCTGCTGCTCGGGGTCTGGGTCGTATCGATGGAACACGCACGCGCCGAGAGTCGCCGCCGAGACCACCTCGCGCCTCACGCATCTGACGGCGGCAAGAGAAGGCGAGGCGTCACCCACGGAAACGACGTGGCCGAGAGCGACGCAGCCCGCCGGCGGCACAGGTGCCCACACCGTCACGGCGCACAGCCCCCCGGCACCCCCGATGTCTCCACCTCTATTGACGCGCCATACTGGTTCGAAACCAACGGGAGGCTGCAAGATTCCAACGGCGTCGTTGACCACCAGGACGGCGCGGGTGGGCACGCTACTGCCAGCCACGACACAGTCGCCAAGTACGGCGTAGCCGGGTGGAGCGCGGGGCCGCCAAAATGTGAGACTGCTGCCCGCTGGCGACGCCGCTGCCGTTCCCGACGACCACACGCGATCAAACACGCGGCACTCGGTGGTAAGCGGAGCGTCGCGAGGGGACCTCACCAGCAGCGCGATCCCGCCGACGATGCGCGAGAGAACTTCCGCACTCTGGGGGCTGCATCGCACATCCACGGGGGAGAGCTCCAACGAACCGGTCACGGATCTTCCCCTGAGAGTAGTGGCATTGTGACGTGCTTTGCCTTCACTTTGACACCAGGGATTCAAACCAGGATTGGGTCGTCAGGAGCATCACAGTCTTAAGTCTGTGTCTACGGCGTCTATACGTGCACTGGGTCCCAACGTGCGTGCACTGGGTACCCACGTGCATGCACTGGGTCCCCAAGCGCGTGCACTGGGTCCTCACGTGCGTGCACTGGGTCCCCACGCGCATGCACTGGGTCCCCAAGCGCGTGCACTGGGTCCCCACGCGCGTGCACTGGGTCCTCACCTCGTAGACGTGGACCAGCGGGCCGACGCGTCGAGCGGGGCAAGAAGAGGTAGACGAGCCGCGGCGGCGGCAGCCCTCGACGAGCACGAAGACGAAGGGGACACCAAGCTTTGCAGCGACGTCAGGTCGAGCGACAGCCGTGCGACGTCAGCTTTGGCGGTGACGCTGCCTCCAGCTGCTGCGTACTCCAAAGCGAGCCCCATCGTGGCGCGGAGCACACCCCTCTCATTGCCGAGGTTTCCACCGCCGCTGCCACCACCTTTCCCACCGACGCCCTGTTGTTGTGTGCGCTCTCCCCCCTCCACAACGATGATTTCCAGCCCAGGCGCTGCCAGATCAATCTGTGTGCTGTGCGTGAGGGGCGGCGGCGGATGCTCCGTGGCATCAGCACCATTGTCGCCGAGGTTTCCTCGGATC
>Ga0075109_1002431_pt1 | contig 10415 bp, 7 predicted proteins | sample AntAceMetag02UKD_FD_69798 | JGI IMG/M metagenome (GOLD analysis project Ga0075109, IMG submission 69798) | Saline lake microbial communities from Ace Lake, Antarctica - Antarctic Ace Lake Metagenome 02UKD | ecosystem: Environmental > Aquatic > Non-marine Saline and Alkaline > Saline | place...
TTCCGAGTCGCCTGGACGGTCCACCCAACGGGTGGAGGCGGCGGAGTCGGAAATCCTTGGGCCTCCAGTCGGTCAAGTTGGACTTGAAGCTCCGTGATCGATTCGACGGTAAAAGGGCCGAGCCGGATTTGGGTATTTTTCAGATACTCCAACTCGGCTTGACCGCTAAATCCCAACGAGACCTCGCCGAGGTGAGTCCAAGCCAATAGGCCAACGAGAATCCAGCTGGCTAAGCAGGGCCCCCAACGGGTTCTGGCCGTAGATCGTCGATGGGTCATCGCCAAATTCCTTTCAGTTGGAATTCAGCGGCCGAAGCCTCGACGCGGTTTTCTGCGATGGTCCACGGTTGGGAAACGCTGCCGAATTCCCCAGTCCATCGAGACCACTCGGAATCCGCGGCCTCAGAATCGGTCACCCCACCGACAAGCCTAAATCCGGCGGCATCCACCTGAAGACGCGTAAGAACGAGCGAGGGGGGCAGATGCTGTCCAACTGACTTCAACAGACTGCTATACTCCGTGCTATTGGACTCGAATTTGGCGAGTTCTGCCCGGAGCGCTTTGAACTGGGTCTCCTGGGCTTTCAATCGCGCGACTTCGGGACTGAGCACTTTGATTTCAGCGACTTGCTGGTCGGTAAGTTCCTTTTGGTTGAGGAGAGTGAATCCGATTTGACCGACCAAAAGTGTAGCCACGATGAGGGCGGCAGTCGTGAGCCCGGTGGCTACCCGGAAGGCGTTGATCCGAGCAATCGGCGGAATCAATTGATTGGGATACGTGAGCGGTAATGTCCGGGTCACCTCCATCAATCGATTCCACTTCAGGCCGCTACGATCGGCCGGATTCCATGACGCGATTTGAGGCTCTAGCACCTCGCCCGAAGAATCTAACGCCACGAAGTAAAACGCCGTCGTGTCGGAATCATGAGATTGCTGGATAGCAGTTGCGGCTAGTTCGGCACCACCGTCTCCCTGCGCGGTCGAGGCCTGACGGATTCCGGCGGGAGTGTGGCGGTAGACCAAGGTTCGGTGGCCGGCGATTGCCAACACCGTCAAAGCCCCGGTTTCGGGCCAATCTGCGGGCACATAGTTAAGCACTGATGCCAGCGGCCAAACGCCCTCAACTTCGAACCCTGAGGTCAATAGCGCCTCAACCAGACCAATTAGTTCTGGCTGGGTTTCGTAGTGAAGTAGCGTGCTGTTGTTGCCCGCGTTGATTGGTTCAAAACTCCACGCCCGCTGGGGATCAGCGAGGGCAGGGAAGTCGGCTTGGAGCGCCGCCTGTAACGTGGCCCGATTGCCGTTGGGGCATTCGATAGCCTCACTGACAAGGTGATCCGGCTGGTAGATGAGACGGATGGGTTTTGAAACGGCTTCAGGTGCCAGCGACTCAATGAGGGCCGCCGCCGCTTCAGCAGATTCTCCAAAGCAGATCGGATCTACCGACTCACTGGTCCACCAACAGTCGCCCCACAGCAGAGCGACCGTTGGGTCAGATGGTGGTGAGGTAAATATAGACATCCGTGACTCCATTGGTGGGGACTGCGTAGGCGACGATTCCGGTATCGGAGGCGGCGCCTTCGACCGGGGCCAATTGAGCGCCGTTAAGTGCCACGGCTAATTCGAAGGCATCGCGGGCGGGGCAGTCGGGAATGGTCAAATATGCGACCACGCTGTTGGGACTGATGTCCGTGATTCCATCCAAGCGGAAATTCGCCCCGAGAGCGTCCGACGGCGCCAGCAGAGGCTCCGCGGTTCTCGCTTCGACGCGGGTGATATTGGACCAATCGCGTTGAGCGACCGCATCGGGCGTCACCACAAAAGCCAGCGCCGCTTGGCTCCAGGTGAGTTCGCCGCCGGTGCCGGTGGCAACGAACGACTGAGACCCCATCCGCAGCGAGAGCGGCCGTTCGAGTCGGCCCGTCGCGAGAAGGACACTGTCGAGTCGAGCCGCATTCCCTTTGGCGATATCGGTTGATCCCGTGAGGGCCGCGCCCGAGGTCGGAATTCCGGTGCCTTCCGTGCGAGGGAGACTGCCGTTGCCGCCGGCTAAGGACAAGTAGTCCACCAGCGCGGTTTTTATGGTGTCGACCGTCTTGCTGACCTGTTGAACCCGGGCGTTGCGTAGGGCGTCGAATCCTTTGGGTAAAAGGAGACCGACGAGGACCGCGATGATTGCGATGACGAGAACAAGTTCGAGCAGGGAGTAGCCCCGCGAAAGTCGTTTTGAACGTAAGGTATTTTGCATAATTTAAGCAGTTTGGTTGGAACGAAAATGGGCCGCGGCGGCATAGCCCGGAAAAGTCAGAGGACGCGCGTAACCTCCTCGATGGTCGTGTGTCCGGCGGCGGCGGTATCGAGGCCATGACTCCACAACGAAGGGTAGTTTTCTTGGCGGCGGAGCGTGGCGAGTTCTTCGTCCGGCGCGTTGTGCGCGATCAAAGGCAGAAACGGTCGGGCGGGGATGACCTCATGCAACGCGATGCGTCCGGAAAACCCGCGATCCTGGCAGGCTGGACAACCGACGGGTTGGCAAAATTCGGCGTCGGGCAGGTGATAGCGTGAGCGCAGCGTATCTAACGCGAAGTGCGGAACTTTGCACTTCGCGCACAAACGCCGAACCAGCCTTTGCGCCGCGACCAACCGAAGAGATGCAGCAATCAAGAAGCTCTCGACGCCGAGATCACGTAACCGAGGAATCGCCGACAACGCATCATTGGTGTGCAACGTCGAAAGCACCAAGTGGCCGGTCAGCGCACCTCGAACCGCCAGTTGAGCGGTTTCAGAATCGCGGGTTTCTCCAACCAGCATGACATCGGGGTTCTGCCTCAGCAGTGCTCGCAAGGAAGCCGCGAAAGTTAGCCCAATTTTCTCGCGAATCTCCGTCTGGCGAATCGCGGAGAATTCGTATTCTACGGGATCTTCCAGCGTATGGATAACTCGCCCGCGATAGTCCAAAGCATGGAGGGCTGCATGTAAGGTGGTGGTCTTGCCCGATCCGGTCGGACCCGTCAGCAGAATCAAACCTGCGGGCCCGGTTAGCGCATCTTTCAGCGCAGCGCTTTGGGCCGCTGAATATCCCAATCCGGCAAACGACTGGGTAGGCATACTTTGATCAAGCAGTCTTACGACTAGGTTCTCGCCGTGGACCGTGGGGAGCGTGCTCATGCGGAGGTGGAAACGACGATCCGCCACTTGGAGTTTCGCCCGACCGTCCTGCGGTAGACGGCGCTCGGTGATGTCCATGCCGCCCATCATCTTGCCCCGGGCGAGTAGCGCATCGCGCTGGGGTAATGCGATGGTTGTGAAGTCACGCATCTGACCATCGGTGCGAAAACGGACCAACAAACCCGACTCCTTCGGTTCGAAGTGAACGTCGCTGGCGCCCTCAATGGCGGCGGTTTCCAGCATGGATTCCAGCGAGACCACAGCCGGGGCCGTGGCCTTCATGGTAACCAACGGACCGCTAGATCGGGACTTCAGACTTTTGAGGAGGCTGCGCATTAGGGCACCAATCTAGGGGTGAGGAAGATAACGAGTTCGGTCCGGCTGCGCAGACTTGCTCGACTACGAAATGCCGCTCCCAAAACGGGAATTTGCCCGAGGACCGGGACGGCTCTTTGGCTGCTCCCAGTCTCCTCCGAAATTAGGCCTCCGATGATGGCGGTTTCGCCGTCCCGCAGACGCACGATGGTCGAAGCCTGTTTTACCTCCGTGACCGGGGCGGTTTGTTTTCCGTCCGGGCTGGTCACGATGGATTGGAGCCGTGTGATGGCGGGCAATACGTCCAACGTGATGACTCCTTGGGCATCGATTTGCGGAGTCACCGCGAGGATGGTTCCGATCGTGATCGTAGAGACCGAAAACGATTCCTGCGTTTGGTTAAAAGGCACGGTCGTGCCGGACTGTTGGAACGTAGTGGATTGTTGTAATCGAAAGAACGGACGATCCTCTCCGACTTTGATGAACGCGGTTTGATTGTTTAGCGCACGCAACCGGGGTTGGGCGACCGTCGTCACTTCGCCCTGTTGTTGCAGGGCATGGATGACGGCGGAGGCTTCCCCAAAACCAAGGTTGGCCGAAAACGTGGACCCCGAAATCAGCGTGCCGCCGACTCCGGCCACCTCCAGCGGCGCGGAGCCATCCAACGTCATCCCGTTTACCGTTGTCGCTGCGAGGTCCCAATCGACGCCTAGTTTTTGTTCATCGCGCAGCGTGACCTCAACGAGTCGTGCTTCGATTTCGACCTGTTGGGAAATACGGTTGTTCACGAGGTCGATAAAAGCCCGCAGCACCTTGTGCCGTGACCGGGTCGCAGTGATCTGCAAAACGCCACTGAAGCGATTGAGCACGAGACTTTCGTCGTCGTTGAGCATGGTGCGCAGCTCGGATTCTAAACTGATCCAAAACGTGTTTGGGTTCTCCTGCGAAATGGAGACCTGCGTGGCATCGGCCGAACCGCCGGCCGAGTTGCCTAAGTTTTGGCGACGGTTGGCCGAGCTGAGTCCCTCGCCGGATTGATTACCTCCGAGGGTGATTGATGCGCTACCGGATCCGGACCGCGTGAGCTGCGGGTAGTCGATCGCATAGAGCACGGTTTGATGGAGACCCACGACCACGGCTTCGTCTCGGATTTCGAAAAAGTAGCCCAACGGAAACGTGATCGCGTCGAGCACTTGCCGAAGGGTGCCGGCATTGATCTCGAGGGTTACCTTTCCTGCGACCTCCGGTCCGAAGAGGATAGTGGTATCAGTCGCCCGACCGATGGTTTGTAGCACGGTCGGCAGGTCCGCATCTTCGAAGCGCAACCGATTGAGTGATTGGTCTAGATCAACCTCCGCCTGCGCGGCTGAGATGATTAAAACGGAGAGAAGGAAAAGTCTTATATGCATGGTGGTCCGGGGACGGTTGATCGGGCAGGGCAGTTGAATCACGGCTGCTCGATGAGGAACGGAACCGAGGTAGCGTTTTCCTCGCCGGTAAGAAGCGTTCGACCGTCGGCGCGGTATTTGACCCTGGCCGGGGTGACTACGCTGAAGGATTGCGTGACCGCAGGAGCGGGCAGGTAAAAGTCATCGCCGGGTTGATCGGCCTGAATCAGTATCGGTCCCGGTCCCAGAATTTGTAAGTCTGATCCGATGACCAATGCGGGGCCGCTTACTACCGTGAATGAGACTGGCAGTCCTGAGGTGGCGGAGGCGTTTAGTGGGATCGTGCCGACGCTGTGATTCACATCGGACAGGTTCGCAAAACTGATCGACTGATTCGATTTGCTGACAAACTGAGCTTGGACGAAACGAGGCCCATCCATGGTGATGGCGATGGTGGCCGCAGCGCTAGCGATGTCCCCGATCCAGTCCACAAATCGGAAGTCGGGTTCGGCCGTCGCGGAAACGGTTACGATGGAGCCGTAAGGATACCTGCCGCCGGGAGTAACATTGCCGCCAGCCGTGGCATGGGTCGAAAGGACGTAGGACTTTAACCCGAAACGAGCGGTGATGGTTTTGTCCCGATCCATCGCTAGTGAAAGGGGATTGGCCGCGCCGGATGCGTCGCCGGACCAGCCGATGAAATCGTGAGAGGAATCAGCCGTGGCCGTAGCGATGGCGGGACTCCCTGATAGGTAGGACCCACTGGGCGATACGCTCCCGCCCGTTTCGCTTTGAGTGGTGAGCGAGAAGTAAGTGGGGACCGGCGCGCTTATACTGATTGCGTAGGAAATCATCGGCGAAGTCGCTCCATCCGCGTCCTGCGCCTGAGCCGTGTAGGTGACGGTAGTGGGCCCGGTATCGCTGGTGACATGACTCACTGATGCCGATGATCCTGCTCCTCCGTCTGAGTAGGCGGCCAACGTTCCATTCTTCCAAATCTGGACCTCTGCCAAGTTGCCATCGGCATCTTGAGCAGAGGCCGCGACGGTATAGGATTGCGAATGGTCGGCGCGGCTTGGTCGCGCCGTCCATGCAATCGTCGGGTCGCGATTTTGAATGATGGCCGCGTCGACGGTAATGGTCACCGTGCTGGAGTGGACCCAACCACTGCCATCGTTGGCCGCGGCTCGGACCCGATAGGTGCCGACATCATCAAAGCGGAATGTCGCGGTGCGAGTGGAGTCGGCGGCGTTGTTGACCGGGCCACCTTGGAACGGCTCACCGGTGGCAAATCCGCCTGCAAAATTCCAGTCCCCGGCGGGCCTTTGGATATCGAGATGATGGCGGGTGAGATTCCCGTTGGGGTCGGTGGCCCGACTACGAATTGTCAAAGTTGAACCCGCCTCGATTGATTGAGCCGAAGGGGATACCAAGGTAACCGAAGGGGACACGTTGGGTGGATTCGCAACGGTTACCGTATGGGAAATTACCGATGATACGGCTCCATCGTCGTCCTCGGCTTGGGCGGTGAAACGAATCGTGGCGGCGCCCGCATCAGCCGACGTGTTGCTTACCTCGCGATTAGATCCACTCCCGGTGTTGCCGTTGGCGAACAGCCCGCCGTTCTTCCAAATTCTGACCCGTGCCAGGTTGCCATCGGCATCCTGCGCGCGGGCCGCGACGGTATAGGATTGCAAATGGTCGGCGCTGCTCGGCTGCGCCGTCCATGCAATCGTCGGGTCGCGGTTGGAAATGACGGCCGGTTCTACCGTGATCGTAACCGAGTGGGAGTGAACCCAAGCGCCGCCGTCGTTGGCGGCTGCTCGGATGAGGTAGGTGCCAACATCGTCGAAGGTAAAATTGGCGGATCGATTTGAATCTGCCCCATCACCTTGGGGGCCGCCTTGAAACGGTTCGCCGGTCGCGAATCCTCCTTGGAAATTCCAATCCCCGGCGGGACGCCGAATATCCAAGTGGTGATGGGATATGTTCCCATTCGGATCGGTGGCGCGGGTGGATAGCGGCAAGGTGGAGCCCACCGTGATGGTCTGGCTACCCGGAGCCGTGAGAGACACCGCAGGCGGGGTATTGGCGACGAACCGAGCGTGAACCGATTTGGGTCCGTCGACCCGCAGGGTCTGCGGATTGGATGAACCGGAAAGATCGCCACTCCAGTTGGCAAAGAAGTAGCCGGAATGTGGAACGGCCCGAAGGGTGGTCGACGTTCCCGCATCGTAGGAACCGTGGCCAGAAACGATTCCTGCTCCGGCCGGCGAAACCGTGGTGGTAACGTCATACCGAGTCGGGCCGATCATCGAAACCGCAATGGTGTGATTTTCGATCCAGTTGATCCCGACCACCGAGGTTCCGTTCACGATCTGATTTCCGCGAGCCTGCCATAGATGTAATCCGTCCCCCGGTTGTAGTCGCACGACTTCTCCGGTGGCTTGCGGACCGGTGTAGTATCCGCCCGTGCTCATCCAGCCAACGGGGATGAACCGATTCTCCATAATCGTGACGTCCCAGATCTGCCCGCTGCCGGCTGGGTTGGTGACGGTGAGCCGAATACGGGGCGACTCGAAGCAATTAGGCGGGGGACCGGCTTGGTCCAAATTGGTGCGGAAGAGCGCAGCCGAAACCGGATTGGTTAAAACCAAGGCAGCGAGGAGGCGGAGACAGGAGATGAAGTGGGGTGATCGAGTGCAGGATAAAAGTGGGATCATTGAACGGTGACGGTGGCGTTTTCGCGGAGGTGGAAACGCAGGGCTTCGATGCCCGGCCAAACACTGCCGCGATTGATGGTGACGAGCCGCCCGCTCAGGATTTCCGGGGTGAGGTTGGCCCCGGTGTTTGCCGCCGCGGTGAAAGCCGCAGGCTGGTTGTGGTAAGACACGAACGCGTGTTCGGTCGGATGGTTGTTGTTCACCGAGAGTCGATACTTTGGGAGCACGATTCGTTGGACACAGAATTGATTCACCCGGGACAAACCGCCGGGACTTTGTAGCCACGCTGCGACTTGGTCCGGACTGAGCCGGTTGACCCAATAGTCGGGCAGTCCCGCGGTGCGGCTTTCCCAATCGTGGTTCCAGATGGCGTCAAACCATGGGGCCGTAGATTCGAAATCTGGGATGGCTAATTGCTCACGCCGTCCGGATAGACTCACGAGCAAGAAACGTTGTTTTCCCGACTCATCTGGGGCGGCGAAAAGCCAGCGAGGATTCCCGGTTTGATTATAGGCGATGCGAGCGAGCTCGGGCTGACTAGAACTTGTAGGCGCGACTCCCAACCCGGGAGTGATTCCCTGGCTCCGAGCAACCTTGGCGAACCAATGAGAGTTTGTGGTAGCCCCGTAGTTTACGGTAGTGGAATCGGAAAAGAGGGTGGGTGAGTCGGCCGGGCCAATGCTGCCGGGGAATGCGGCGATATTAAGTAGGGACAGATCGGGAGACTCAAATGATGCGCTGATCAATTCCGCCAATTTGTGCAGCGCCTGTGATTCGGCCTCCCGTTGCGATTGGGTGATGATGCCCCGCGCTGATGGCAGGAGCACACCGGTCAGGATGGCGATCACGGACAGGACCAGAATGATCTCCAGCAGAGAGAAGCCACGGGCCTTGAACCAACCGCTAACGGGTAACCCTCGGGCCCAACGATTGAGTTTAGACGCGGAATTCATCAGCGAGAATTCACGCCTCCCAAAAGCGAAATCAGGGGCAGGAAAAATGAGAGTGCAATGGCCCCCACGACAGCGGCTAGGCTGCCGAGCAGAATAGGTTCCAGCAGAGCCAGCGCGGTATTGAGACGTTCGTTGGCGCGGGACGAGGCATAGTCCTCGATGTGCTGCAGGGCACTGCCCAGTTGGCCGGTGGTTTCGCCGGCTTTGAGGGCCGGCACTACAAATTGAGGAAAGGCATGACCTTTCGGTAAAGCGGCATAGAGCGGCTTGCCCGCGGCGACGGCCTCGCGGGCCATCAAAAGCTGTTGGGATAGCAGCGCGTGTCCGGTGAGTTCGGCCCCGGTTGTGAGGGTTGCGAGCATGGGCACTCCGGCGTTGTGCAACAGGCGGCAATGCGCGGCGAAACGAGCGGTTGCGAGATGCCGGATAATATCCCCGAGAAGCGGGAGCTTGAGTAGCAAGGCATCCCGTAGTCGTCGGCAGGATTGGATACGAGGAGTGGCCGCGAGACCGACCAAAACCAGTCCGGTGGCCCCGACTACCCAGAGGCCGTGGTCGAGTAGAAAATCACTCAGACGGATCATGAACAACGTGATCGGGGGCAGCATCAGACTGAGGGAGGCAAAAATCTCGGCAAACCGTGGCACCACGCCGGTCAGTAAAAAGATGACCAGCCCTGCGGTCGCGCTGAGCACGACCGCAGGGTAGATGAGCGCGCGTCGGGCGGTACGTTTTAGCTCATCCATGCTGGTCAAATGGTGCGCCAGAGCCCGGATGGATTCTGGCAATTGGGAGGCGGTTTCTCCGGCGGAAATGACAGCCGCGAGATGATCCGGAAAGAGACGCGGAAATCTCCGACAGGCCTCGTGAATCGGTTGTCCGCTAGCAACCTCTTCGTGGATCGATCGCAGGATGATCCGAGAGGCTCCTTCCGGTGCGTCTTCGGCCAACTGCCCCAACGCCGCATCTGCGGTTACGCCGGCGCGGAGCTGCAGCTCCAGTTGGTGAAGTAGGGGCACGAAGTCGCGCACCGGAAGGGTAAAGCGAGAAAGGCGTTTGGCCGACGTCGCGGGTCGGGCACTGACCAGCCATTGAGACCGCGACCTTAGGATCTCCCTGAGGGCGTCGAGATCCTGCGCGGCCATCCGATCGGAACGACGGCGACCTTGTTCATCGATGAAAACAGTGGCGAAGGTAGTCATCTTAGAGTGCCAGTCGGATTTGGGTTGCGACCGTCGAAACCGGAATGCGCATCAGATGCTGCCGATGCCGAAAAAGGGCGGCGTCCGCTTCGATGCCGACGAGGGTCAGTGATTCGAATCGTTCACCGACTTTTAAGGTGCGACCGTTTAGTAAAATGCAGGATTTCGGTCCCTGAATAATCCCACCGATCTTCAGTTCGATTTCGTGAATCTGCGCGTCAGCCAGCTGCCGAACTTTGAAAGGATTTACGTCGGGATCTTCGGCGGCGCTGATCGCTACCAAGTCTATCGTGCCCGACGCGTTGGGCAGGATGGCGGGACCAAATTCGGGCTGCACTGCTAGCGCGGGTGCTGGCGGTTCGTTGGTCGCAATCTCCGTCGCCCGTGGTGCGGTGGTTGGTGCCGACGGGATTACTTCGGTTGGCGCGAGCGCAGTCACTAACTCTTTTGTCGGAGATGGCGTAACCGTCTCAGATTCAACCTCACTTGGGGTAACCTCATGTGTTTGGGATGAGCCCACTAACGGGGTAACCTCATGTGTTTGGGATGAGCCCACTAACGGCGCGGGGCGAAGGTCCCAACGGGCTTCCTGTTCGAGGCGCTGAATGCGATGGGCCTCGTGCCGGATCAACGGGTTGTTGGGATCCACAAAAGCACCCAGGGTGTAT
>Ga0075109_1002440_pt1 | contig 10367 bp, 9 predicted proteins | sample AntAceMetag02UKD_FD_69798 | JGI IMG/M metagenome (GOLD analysis project Ga0075109, IMG submission 69798) | Saline lake microbial communities from Ace Lake, Antarctica - Antarctic Ace Lake Metagenome 02UKD | ecosystem: Environmental > Aquatic > Non-marine Saline and Alkaline > Saline | place...
CGTTCCAGGTTGCAGGCGAGGAAAGCGCTGCGGCCCCGTTACGCGCGCTGTGGGGCAGCGTGTTCACCATCTTGTCCTTTCTCACAACGACGGGCTTCGAGAGCAATTTCTGGGATGCAGCGCGCAACTGGTCGGGTCTTGGCACCTCCGGTATCGTTCTGATGGGACTTGCGCTGATGGGGGGTGGGGTGGCGACAACGGCGGGCGGGGTCAAGCTGCTGCGGGTCTGGGCGCTATATCTGCACGGGTTGCGGGACATGGACAGGCTGGTCCATCCCTCATCGGTTGGCCGCGCGCAGGGCAAAGGCAATCGCATTGGCCGTCACGGGGCGTTTCACGCATGGATTTTCTTCATGTTTTTCGCAATGTCTCTGATGGTGCTGACACTCTCGTTTGCCGCCCTTGGCAGCACGTTCGAGCAATCCATGGTGCTGGCGATTACGGGCCTGACCACGACAGGCCCGCTGATCGGCTCAACCTCAGCCACACCATTTGCCTTGATAGAACTGGGGGCGACCGCCAAACTAATCTTTTGTGTCGGTATGGTTCTTGGTCGGTTGGAGTTACTGGCCTTTATTGCATTGCTCAGTAGCGCCAACTGGCGCAATTGATCCAAGGCCCTGCGCCTTGGACGTGACCGCGAAACCGCATCACGGTAACGGGCTGTTTTTTGGGCTGGAATCTTCGGCAAGTGCGCAGCATAGTATGTCAACAGGGACATTGAACCGATCCGCGGTTAGAGTAAGAATAAAAGGGCTTCATATGGCTTCCGATAGACAGAACCTTCAGGATGCGTTTCTGAATCACACGCGGAAGACGAAAATTCCCGTGACCATTTTCCTGATCAATGGCGTGAAATTGCAAGGTGTGATCACCTGGTTTGATAACTTCTGCGTGTTGCTGCGGCGCGATGGACAGTCTCAACTGGTCTACAAGCATGCAATCTCGACGATCATGCCCTCGCAGCCGATCAACCTTTATGACGGCGAAGACAACAATTGATGGAACATGACCGGGTTGCCACCCGCGCGTGGGTGCTGCACTCCGAACTCAAATCCGATCAGGACCGCCGCCTTCCCGAGCATAAGCTTGAGGAAGCTATTGCGCTTGCCGCCGCCCTTCCCGATCTTGAAGTTGTGGGCGCGGATGTTGTGCGGTTGCAACGGCCCCATCCCGGTATGCTGTTCGGCAAGGGCAAGATCGCCGAGCTGAAGCAGAAGATGCAGGAGGCCGAGGTCGAGCTGGTGCTGGTCGATGGCCCTGTAACGCCGGTACAGCAGCGCAATCTGGAAAAGGAATGGAAGGTCAAACTTCTGGACCGGACCGGACTGATCCTCGAAATTTTCAGTGACCGTGCGCGCACCAATGAAGGTGTGTTGCAGGTCGAGATGGCGGCGCTCAGCTATCAGCGGACACGGCTCGTGCGGGCATGGACCCATCTGGAGCGTCAGCGCGGTGGCCTTGGTTTTGTGGGCGGCCCCGGCGAGACCCAGATCGAGGCGGACCGCCGCGCCATTGACGAACAGCTTGTGCGCCTCAAGCGCCAGTTGGACAAGGTAGTGAAAACCCGCACGCTGCACCGCGCGGCACGGGCCAAGGTGCCTTTTCCCGTTGTGGCGCTGGTGGGCTATACCAACGCTGGCAAATCCACGCTGTTCAACCGGCTGACAGGGGCGGATGTTCTGGTTAAAGACATGCTTTTCGCCACGCTTGATCCGACGATGCGCTCGGTCAAGTTGCCCAATAGCGGCCCCGAAATCATCCTGTCCGACACGGTGGGTTTCATCAGCGATCTGCCAACCGAACTGGTCGCGGCCTTCCGCGCCACGCTGGAAGAAGTGCTGGGCGCGCATCTGATCCTGCATGTGCGCGACATCAGCCACCCCGACACTGTCGAGCAGGCGCGCGACGTGCGCGAGATCCTGACCTCGCTGGGGGTGCAGGACAGCACACCGACGATCGAGATCTGGAACAAGATCGACCGGCTGGAAGCCTCCGAGCATGATGCGGTGATGACCAGCGCCGCGCGGCAGGTAGACACCCACGCCATTTCCGCCATTACGGGCGAAGGTCTGGAGGGGCTGCTTGACGCAGTCACACGCAAGCTTGAAACCGCCCGGCACGAGACGCAACTCAGCCTGCCGTTCAGCGAGGGGCGCAAACGAGCCTGGTTGCACGCGCAAGAAGTGGTCGAGGCCGAAGTCCAATCCGAGGAGGGGTTTGATCTGACCCTGCTCTGGACGGCGCGGCAGGAAAAACGCTTCCGCGATCTGTGATCCAAGCATAACCAACATTGAAAAAGGCGCGGACCCGACAGGGTCCGCGCCTTTCTTGTTGAATATATTAGGCTTTTTCTTGCTTCAGATATCCGACAAAGCGTCGGATCAGCCTGCGCGCAGCTCGCGTTCTGCCTTGAACGATATCAGGCGGCGCGCGTTCTCGTCCCAGAGGTGGAATTTCACGCAAGACAGGCTTTCGCGGAAACCCAGACGCTGCGCCTCGGCCAGTTCTTTGTGGTCGCGCAGCACCTGCGGTAATTTGTAATAGGGGATGCGTGCATAAAGGTGATGCACGTGATGGATGCCGATATTGGCGGTAAACCAGCGCGCCAGCGGGGGCAGGTCATAATGGGACGATCCGTGCAGCGCGGCGTCATGGATCTGCCATTCGCTGTCGCCTTCCCAATAGGTGTCCTCGAACTGGTGCTGGATATAGAAAAGCCACATGCCGATCGTCGCTGCAACCATCACACTGGGCAGGAAAATCAACAGGATCGGTGCCCAGCCTGCATAGGCGTAAAGCGCAACCAGAAAGCCCAAGGTCGCCAGATTGGTGCCCATGGCACTGATCCAGTAGACCCAGCCGGCATTGGTCAGCCCGTAAGGGATACGGTTTTGCAGCAAAAACAGATATCCGGGCCCAAGACAGAACAGCACAACCGGATTGCGGTACAGCCGGTACATCATCTGCTGGAATGGTGTTGACGCACGGTATTCCGCAACGGTCATCGTGTGGACATCGCCAAAGCCGCGCTTGTCCAGATTGCCGGTGGCCGAGTGATGCGCCGAATGGGTGCGTTTCCAGACGTCATAGGGCGTCATGGTAAAGACCGCCAGACCGCGACCGATCCAGTCACCGGTGCGCTTGTTGGCGAAAAAGGCCCCATGCCCGCAATCATGCTGGATCAGGAACATGCGCAGCACAAAGGCGGCATTGGCAACGCCAAGCGCAAAGGCCAGCAGATAGCTGACATTCAGCGCCCAGAGCGCAAGCGCCCAGATGCCGGCGAAAGGCAGAATGCTTATCGCCAACTCGAACGAACTGCGGGCCGGATCAGGCTCGCGGTAGCGCGCAAGGACCCTGACCCAGTCCTGCGCCGTTCGTGCCTGTGCAATGGCTTGGGGGGCGGTGTCGCGCGCGGTCGGAGTAGATTGCGTTACTGCTGCGGGGAGGGCTGCGTCGGACAGACGCTGGACGGGCACGTTCATCTAGGGAATATGTCTCTTTATTTTCGTTATCTCTTGCCTGTTGCCACAGGCTGTAAAGCAGAATGCGGCACCTGTCGAGAAAACAACGCAAGCCAGAGCTGCCAACATGCCGCAGTCACGGGATCGTGGTCCGTCTGCGGGTCTTTTGTGGGATAGCCGGGCAGCATGGATCACAGCGGTCCGGTTTTTCCGTTGAAATGCCTTCCGGGTCTGCTTCAGCGGGGTTGAAGCACAGTCACACCCACCGCCGCCGCGCGGGCAAGGTTCACGTCCAGCGACATGGGAATATACTCGCCCCGCCGCCACAGCTCTCCCAGATCGTCGTAGTGATGCGACAGGAAATGGCCCGATTGTCCGGTCGAGGTGATAAAAACCGAACTGTCGGGATCGGCAAAATCATAGACGCCGCGAAAGCCCGCGCCATGCACGTTCAAAAACGGCTCGGGATCGACACCGGAAGTACGGCCACGCAGCAATGTATGGTCGCCACCACTGGTCGATTGCCTGATATTCACAAAATAGCGCAACAGCGGCACCTCGCCCAAGGTCGGGTGATCATGCGTGGCCTGATGCGCGTCGCCCCAGCGCAGTGCCTCGATCTGTGTGCCATAGCGTTCCTCGATCCAGATCAGCGCATCATCAAGGGCCAGGCGCGCCATATCGGTGCAGGTCTCGACAGGGGCGCTTTGCAAGACATCGCACCAGATCCCTGCACCCTCGACATCGCGGAAGACACGCTCGATGAACAGCGGCTCGACATGGGTGAACTCACTGGCCAAGGGGCCAAGCTCGTCGCGGATCAGCCTGTCCTGCAAGGCGCGCAGCCATGCCGCATAGATCAGGGGTTCGGGCAGATGCTCGTTCATCTCGCCGTTCCAGTTGGCCAGCAGGTCCAGCGCCCGCTGGCGCTGGCGCATCCGTGACCCTTCGGGCGAGGCTGATTCGGTGAACCACAGATCGGCCGCCACCAGCGACAGCAGCGATTGTGCGGTGACGCTGACCGTATCCAGTTGCGCCTCGATAAAGCTGTCGCGTGTATGCACCTGACGGGCCTGCATCAGGCGCTGCCAGCGTTGCACGCGCTGGCTGTCGCCCCAGACATGGCTGACATGCAACGGAAACGGGCGGTCCACGATCTTGTTGTTGGTATTGCCCAGTATCCCGCCATTCGGGTTGATGAATTCGGGATTGGAGGCAAAGGGCAATGTGCCTTGCCAGCGGTTGGCCGCGATCCAGCCGGGGCTGGGAATGCGGCCCTGGCTTTGATGGTTGGCGTCGCGGCGCGGCGCGGCACCGATAGTTTTAAGGGCGATCTGCACGCCGTCCACCAGCACCATGTTCTGCGAGGGCGCGATATATCCCTCGGCCGCGCGCAAGGCCTGCTGCACGGTGCGCGCATACATCAGCGCAAGCCCCGCGCTCATCGTGGTGTCCTCGGGCGTCAGCCCGGTCCAGGCCAAGGCTGCGACATGGCCATCGGGCGTGATCGCGCCCAGATCATAATGGCTTCCGGGCAGGACCGGGCCGTTCTCGGACCAGCGCAGCGTCAGGGTAATCGGGGCCGCACCTTTGATATTGACGATCGAGGAACGCTTCTCGAAGGGTTTGTAGCCATCGGGCGTCAGATATTCCTCGGTGTTTTCGGGGTTCAGCTGTTCGATGAACACATCCTGATCATCCAGATAGGACGATGTCACGCCCCAGCCCAGATCCTCGGACCGGCCCGACAGCACCAGCGGAATCCCAGGAATCGTGCCGCCGATCACGCCGCCTGCCGACAGCTCCAGCCGCGCCAGATACCAGATCGTGGGCGCGCTGAAGCCCAGATGCGGGTCGCTGGCCAGCAAGGTGCCGCCATTGGCCGACCGACTGCCCGCAGCACCCCATGCGTTCGACGCACCTGCCAGTTCGAACGGGCGGAACGGCGAGAGCGGATGATCCGGCATCGGCACACTGGCGGCAAAGCGCGGCAGGGACGCGTCGAACAGGCTGGCATAGCTGGGCAGGGCGGCCACACCGCTGCCCGGCGCATCGGGCAGGATATCGCGCAGGCGGTCGGGATCGGGCAGCGCCAGCGATGTGCGGGCGCGTCTGACCTCGGCTGCCAGATGGCCGGACAGTTGCAGCGCCATCAGCTTGATCATGGCGATGGAATCGGCGGGTTGCCATGGCGCGATGGGGGCGTTGAACACGAACATCTCGGGCGCGCCACGGCCCAATGCGCCCTCGTTGATCTCGGCCAGTCGGGCATTGACCCCGTCGGCATAGGATTCCAGCGCCGCCATGGTGCGCGCGTCCTGTACGTCCACCGCGCGTTGCGCCAGCGTATAAAGGTCCAGCCGCCGGATCAGCGTGTCAATCGACACGGTGCGCGGGCCGAACACCTCGGACAGCCGGCCCTGCACGGTGCGGCGCATGGTGATCATCTGCCACAGCCGGTCCTGTGCATGGGCATAGCCCAGACCATAGAACACATCCGCATCGCTTTGCCCGAAAATATGCGGCACATTGGCGTTGTCGCGCACGATCTCGATCGCGGCAGAGGGGCTGGCGACCCCTTCGGCCACGGTGATCGTGCGGTTGTAATCGGGCAGCGAGCGGCTGGCGAACCAGTAGACCAGCATCAGCACACAGACCGCCAGCAGGATCATCCCGCCCGCAATCCGCAACAACCACTGGAAAACCCGCACCATCGTCATCAACCTCAGCCCTTTGCATTCAGCCCGCTAGCTAGACACAAACCGATCAAAAGACAATTGCCCAAGGGTGACGCAGGCAGGGGTTCATGCGCCTGCCGGACGGGACGCGCCCCGCCTAATGCGGCGAGGCTTTCGAGAACAGATGGATCACCACGATCCCGCCAAGGATCATGCTCATGCCCAGAATGGCAGGCAGGTCAAGCCGCTGGCCGAAGACCACAAACCCGATAATCGCGATCAGCACGATGCCAAGGCCGGACCACAGCGCATAGACCACGCCCACCGGCATGAAGGCGAGCGTCTGCGCCAGCAGATAGAAACTGATCCCGTAAGCCACCACCACCAACACCGATGGCCAAGGCCGCGTGAACTGCTGGCTGGCCTGCAAAGCGGAAGTGCCGATGGTTTCCGCCACCACAGCGAGGAGGAGGATGAGGTAGGGCATGGGGGCGGTCCTTTGGAGTGAGTCGGGCGGGGATAGGGGGGACCGGATGGGGTGGGGAGGGAAGGGGGCAGTTGTAAACTACGTATGCGCAACCTAGAAATGTTGCCCAATCTTATCTTAAAGTATGTACTTAAAAAAACGGATTATTCTAATTTCTAAAATGGAATCTCATCATTCAAATCGCCGGGGTTTGGCTTTGGGAGTTGCTTTTTTGGAGCTTCGAGTTTTTTCCGATCCTCAGGCTTCGGAAGCGCAGGTTCCAATTCTTTTGCCTCGTCCACTTCACCCATAATTAACTTGAACCACTTCCACCATGGTTCAGCACCATCTGCCAATTCTTTGCTCACACTAGATAGTCCCCGCGCCAAGTCCCCGAACCTCTCAAGGCCTGCTCTCGATTTATCAATTTCCAGTGATAAACCTGCAATAATTTTAAAAATCTTTTCTTTTTTATCCAAAGTGGCAGAAGAATTCTCGATCTCGCTCCTTATCTTTTCAATCAAAACGTGTATTTTTGCTTTTTGCTCCGGCGTTAATCCAACGCTCATTCCGGTATTTCTCCGACAATACTTAATTTTAATTTGAACAACTATATTCTCAACAGCAATTGAAAAAATTGAAAATTCATCATCAAATCGCTGGGCGTTTCCGGGAGTAACTGCATAATTTTCAAGTTCATTTATTTCAAGCGCGCTTGCTGCGGCTAACGTATTATTCATGTATTTTGCAGCATGATATCGAAAATTCTCATCTGTATTTTCAATTTGAAACTCAAATTCTCTCTTAAAGTCAGAATGCAACTTCACAAAAGCTAGGTTGTTATCCTCTGGCAGATCGTTGAAGAAATCTTCCATTACTTCTCCCATTAATACACCTGATAAGCCAAGTTAATCGCAGATACATTTGTTCTTCGTCGATTCAGTGTCAAGAGATAGAATTCGTTGAAAGCCATGCGCTTGAGAGAATAAACGCAAAAGGGGCCGCCCAACGGCGACACCCTCCACACCGACATAACCGATTAATCAGCCAGCCAGCGCTTTGTTCAGATACTCGTCGACCTTCTCCAGATAGCCGATGGTGCTCAGCCATTTCTGGTCGGGGCCTGCCAGCAGGGCCAAGACCTTGGTTGGACACCCGCTCAAGCACATCCCACTGCACCAATCTTGCCACATCCCACCATGCGGTATATCCTGACGGTATAAACCGGAGCGCATCCCATGACCGCAGCGACAAAACGCAAGACATCCCTGACGCTCGACAGCGCGGCACTTGATGCTGCAAAGACGCTTGAGATCAACGTGTCCGCCGTGGCCGAGGCGGCCCTGATCCAAGCGGTCGCTGACGCACGCCGTCAGAACTGGCTGGCCGAGAATGCAGCAGCTTTTGCAGCGCAGTCGGACTGGCATGACCGCAACGGCCACCCGCTGGCCGATATCATGACAGCGCCCGGTGGCCCATCTTGGACGCGCTAAGCCGCTTTGACGTTGCAGAGTACAACGGTGTCTTCTTGGTCGTTGTCGAAAGCGACCTGTTGCCGCCAGATGCCTCGGTCGTCGTCATACCGCTTTTGTCCGGCTACCCCGCCGTGCGGTTTCTGAACCCCGAGATACAGTTCAACGGCGCGCGGTTTGTCCTTGCCACACGGTTGATCACAGCGGTGCGCCGCGCGCGTCTGACCCGCATCGGCACAGTCGCGGATCAAGGTGAGGCGGTCACCCGCGCGGTCGATATCCTGATGGCAGGCGTATAGCGCCTGATCGCAGCAAGTTAATTCCCATACCCCAAACGCAAAAGGGGCCGCCCACAGGCGACCCCCTCCACACTGACATAACCGATTAATCAGCCAGCCAGCGCTTTGTTCAGATACTCGTCGACCTTCTCCAGATAGCCGATGGTGCTCAGCCATTTCTGGTCGGGGCCGACCAGCAGGGCCAGATCCTTGGTCATGTGGCCGTCTTCCACCGCCTGCACGGTCACACGCTCCAGCGTGGCCGCGAAGGTGGCCAGTTCGGCGTTGTTGTCCAGCTTGGCGCGGTGCTTCAGACCACCTGTCCATGCAAAGATCGATGCGATGGAGTTGGTCGAGGTTTCCTTGCCCTGCTGATGCTGGCGGTAATGCCGCGTGACAGTGCCGTGGGCCGCTTCCGCCTCGACCGTCTGTCCATCGGGGGTCATCAGCACGGAGGTCATCAGACCCAGCGAGCCGAAGCCCTGCGCCACAGTGTCGGACTGCACATCGCCGTCATAGTTCTTGCAGGCCCAGACATAGCCGCCCGACCATTTCATCGCCGAGGCGACCATATCGTCGATCAGGCGATGCTCGTAGGTGATGCCTGCGGCCTTGAACTTATCCGCGAATTCCTCGTCGAACACCTGCTGGAACAGGTCCTTGAAGCGCCCGTCATAGGCTTTCAGGATCGTGTTCTTGGTGGACAGGTACACAGGCCAGCCCTTGACCAGACCATAGTTCATGGATGCACGGGCAAAGTCGATGATCGATTCGTCAAGGTTGTACATCGCCATGGTCACGCCGGAACCGGGGGCATCGAACACGTCGCGTTCAATCACGGTGCCGTCCTCGCCCACGAATTTGATCGTCAGCTTGCCAGCGCCCGGAAAGCGGAAATCGGTGGCGCGGTACTGGTCGCCAAAGGCGTGACGGCCCACCACGATGGGCTGGGTCCAGCCCGGCACAAGGCGGGGCACGTTCTGGCAGATGATAGGCTCGCGGAAGATCACGCCGCCAAGAATGTTGCGGATCGTCCCGTTCGGGCTGCGCCACATCTGCTTGAGGCCGAATTCCTCGACCCGCTGCTCGTCGGGCGTGATGGTCGCGCATTTGACGCCGACGCCGTATTTCTTGATCGCATGGGCGGCGTCGATGGTGATCTGGTCATCGGTGCGGTCACGCTCCTCGATCCCCAGATCGTAGTATTTCAGATCGATGTCCAGATAGGGCAGGATCAGCTTTTGCTTGATGAAATCCCAGATGATGCGGGTCATCTCGTCGCCGTCAAGTTCGACGACGGGGTTGGCTACCTTGATCTTGTTCATATGGGAAATCCCCCTGTGCTGGATGAATCGGTTGGCCGCGTCATAGCGCAAAGCGGGCCATCTGCAAAGACGGTATGCGGTTGTATACCAGATTTATTTGAGCGGGGTGGTGGCGGTCCGTGCGCGGTGCCGTTCGATCCGGATCAGCCGCCATGTCAGGGCGAAGGCGATGGCCGAGGCGCCACCCACACCCAGCGTCATCGGCAGGGGCGTGCCGTTGAACGCCAGCGCTATGGGGGCTGCGATCAGCGCGCCCGCCACGGTGGAAATCGCGCCGATCACGCTGGCGGCGGTACCTGCGATATGCGCCATCGGTTCCATCGCGATCGCGTTGAGATTTCCCACGGTCAGGCCCGACTGGAACAGCACGGTGCATTGCCACACCACATAGACCGCGAACATCGCATCCCCGCGCAGACCCGCCAGCCAGAACAGGGTCATGGCGCTGGACAGGATCACTTGGCCCCCGAAGGCGGCAGCGGCAAGGCGCTGCATCCCCAGCCGCATCACCAGCGCCGCGTTCAGGATCGAGGCGGTGCCGGACACCACCGCCATGCCCGCGAACCACAAAGGAAAGCTGCCTGCGCGGTCAAAGACCTGATCGAACACCGGCTGGATCAGGCTGATCGTGCTGAACAGCAGCACATAGCCCATGGTCTGCGCCATGATCGACAGGCGCAC